>WNGI01002380.1_pt1 | contig 17267 bp, 16 predicted proteins | sample 5400621 | NCBI WGS metagenome assembly WNGI01 (sample SAMN13153374, study PRJNA577476) | soil metagenome | isolation source: 20 cm soil or saprolite under Garry oak tree replicate 1 | place: USA:California | collected 2016-06-15 | reverse complement strand
GTCGTTCCCGCCCTTTCCAATTCCAATGGAAAGCGCACCGGGCGTTTTGCGAAATTGTTGAAGGCCCCGGTGATCGTCGGTAAAGAAGGCCGGGCGGAACTTGTCTCGCATAACATGCCGCAATCGCAAATGTCGGAAGCATTTCGCGCGCTGCGGACATCGTTGCTGCTGTCCCAGGCCGATCATCCTCCCCAGGTCATCTTGATGACCAGCGCGCTGCCGCGTGAAGGCAAGACGACCGCGGCGGTAAATCTGGCGGTCACGCTTGCGCAGCTCGGTGATAAGACGCTCCTCGTCGACGCCGATTTGCGCAAACCTGGAATTAATCGCGCATTGAGCCTCGTCGATGGCAAACACGCCGGTTTGAGTTCCTATCTGGCCGGCGTGTCTTCACTCGATTTGATCACCGTGCTGCATCCGGCAATTACGAACCTGGCAGCGATTCCGACGGGGCCCATTCCGCCGAATCCGGCCGATTTATTGTCGTCACGCAGGTTGACCGAACTCATCGCCGAGCTCCGTACGCGGTACAAATTCGTGGTCATCGATTCCCCGCCGATTATGGCCGCGACCGACGCGGTGATTCTCTCGGTTCTCGTTGATGGCGTGTTGCTGGTCGTGCGCAGCGGTGAGACCCCCAAGGAAGCATTTACACGCACGCGCGATCTTTTGGCAGGTGTGAAATGCCGCATGCTCGGTGTCGTGCTGAACGCGGTGGACGCCAGTTCCCCGGACTACTACTACTCGTATCGCTACTATCCCTATTCCTACGGTGGCTATGGCCGCGAAGAAGAGGGCAAGAAGTCCCGCAAGTCCCGCCGGACTGAAAGTTCGGATTCTCAATTGGGCCAGGATTAAACCGGAAGGAGGACCTGACTTGGTTTATTTGATCACTGGCGGTGCAGGTTTCGTGGGCTCGCATCTCGCCGAGCGTTTGCTCGAACGCGGCGATGAAGTCCTGCTCATGGACAATCTTTCAACGGGTAGCATGGAAAATATCCGCCACCTCAAGAAATATGACCGGATGCACTATTTTCTGGAACCGCTCGAAAACCGCCAATTGCTGGCGGAGCTCGTGGACGAAGCCGACGTCATTTTCCACTTGGCCGCGGCAGTCGGCGTCAAGCTGATCGTGGAAAGCCCGGTGCGAACCATCGAAACAAATGTCAACGGCACGCAAATGGTGCTCGAAGCTGCCTGCAGGAAACGTAAACTCGTCTTTACCGCGTCCACTTCCGAGGTATATGGAAAGAACACCAACTTCCCTTTCCACGAAGACGCGGATCTGGTGCTTGGACCGACAACCAAGGGCCGTTGGAGTTACGCGGCGTCGAAGGCGCTTGATGAATTCCTGGCTCTTTCCTACTGGAAAGAAAAAGGATTGCCGGTTGTGATTGCGCGGCTGTTCAATACGGTGGGACCCCGGCAGACGGGGCGGTATGGCATGGTGTTGCCGAATTTTGTGGTCCAGGCTCTCGAAGGCGCGCCAATGACTGTCTATGGCACGGGCCAGCAGTCGCGCTGTTTTTGCGACGTGCGTGATTCGGTGGAGGCGATCCTGCGGCTGGTTGCAACCGACAAGTCCGTGGGAGAAGTCGTTAACGTGGGTAGCGACTATGAAGTCACGATAGAAGACTTGGCTCACCGCATTAAGGAGCAGGCCGGCAGCTCTTCGCCCATCGTGTTTGTCCCCTATGACCAGGCGTATGAGCCCGGCTTCGAGGACATGTTCCGGCGGGTGCCCTGTCTCGATAAACTGGAAGGGTTGACGGGCTTCCGTCCCAAGACGACATTGCCGGAAATCATCGATCGGGTTATCGCTTACAACGGAAGAAAGAAAGATCTTGTAGCCGCGCCGCGAGAAGCTGCAAGCGCCAGAGTTTGATTGTTTAGGCCCGGTTCTACCGATGACTTTCCTGTTACGATTGGGGGGACAAGTCGGTTTTCCGGGCCTTTTGATTAATGAGCGGCGCCGAATCTTCGTATGGGAGGAAAAATGAGCGGCGCGCGAATCTATGAAGCGCTCGACGCCGGGCGCGTTGCCGGGGGTGTTCCTCTCCCGAGGGAGGCTCTTGCGGTTCACGCGGCCATCTCGTGGCACTCAAGATTGCTTTTCATTTTGTTCCTGCTGACTCTCCCCTTGGTGAATCCCTGGGTTCGCGGCGATGGAATTGGATACTACTCCTATTTGCGCGCCGCACTGATTAGCCACAACCTCAATTTCGAAAACGACTATCTGGCGGGGAACAGATCTTTCCTCATGGGGCGGGTCGATGCAAAGGGGCGTCTGCTTCGCGAAATGTACACGAAGACGGGACATGTAGAAAATCATTTCAGCGTGGGTCCCGCGATTTTATGGGCTCCCGTGCTGGTGACAGTTCATCTAGCCGTCATCTTGCTCGATCGTTTCGGCGCGAACATTCCCGCCGACGGATACTCGCGTCCGTATCTGCTTGCCATGGGTCTTACGACCTCCTTGTACGGCTTTTCGGCATTGTTCCTGGCATTTCGGATCGCGCGGAAATACTTCGACCACGAGTGGGCATTCCTCGCCACGATCGGAATCTGGCTGGCCAGCTCCTTGCCGATTTACATGTATTTCAACCCCTCCTGGTCGCACGCATTTTCCGCATTTTCGGTTTCCCTCTTTCTTTGGTATTGGGATCGCACCAAGTTGCAGCGGACGCCCGCGCAATGGGCGGCGTTGGGAGTGTTCGCCGGCCTGATGGGGAATGTCTATTATCCGAATGTCATTTTATTGATCTTCCCCGCCCTCGAAACGATTCACCTGGTTCGTGAGAGGCAGCGCGGCCCCGATCGAGCGTCCCTGCCGTTTCTAAAACTCGTATCGTGTTCAATAGTGTTTGGCGCGGTGTTTCTGGTAACGCTGCTGCCTACTTTCGTCACCCGCCAGATTATTTATGGAAGCCCCTTTGAAACGGGATACCCGGGAATTTGGATCTGGAATTGGACTTCTCCTGCATTCTTGCGCGTTCTATTCTCCGCGGATCATGGATTGTTGAGTTGGACGCCGATTCTGTCCTTGGCGATTATCGGGCTGTTTTTCCTCGCCAAACGGAACCCACTACTGGGGACCGGATCGATCTTGACGTTTTTGGCCTACTATTATTTTATTGCTAGTTATCCGGATTGGGACGGGTTGTCCAGTTTTGGTAATCGTTTTTTTATTTCGCTTACTCCGGTATTCATTCTGGGGCTTGCCGCGCTGCTCAGCGCTTTTTCCCGGTGGGTGGGAAAAACTTCGCGTGCGGTGGCGCTTTCGGGGACGGCGATTTCGTTGCTCGTGCTTTGGAATATCGGTTTTATTTTCCAATGGGGGACGCACATGGTTCCCGCGCGCGGAGGAATTTCGTGGCGCGAGATGACTCATAACCAGCTTGTTGAGGCGCCCCTGCGGTTGAGGAGCAGTTTGGAAAACTACTTCTTCCACCGCCAAGACATGATGCAGCAAATTGAACAGGAAGACATCGAGCAGCAAAAGGACCGCCAGAAGCAGGAGGAGCTAATAAATTAATGGCTGTTCCTCAAACTCATGCGGCGCTGGCCGGCGCCCAGAACGAATTTCCCTCCGTGCACATTGCCGCTCGGCGCGGGTGGCTTGCGCTGGACCTCGCGGAGTTATGGGCCTACCGTGAGCTGCTCTATTTCTTCGTCTGGCGTGATATCAAGGTTCGATACAAGCAGACTGTAATCGGCGCGGCCTGGGCCGTTCTCCAGCCGCTCATGACCATGTTGGTCTTTAGTTTATTTTTCGGCAGGCTGGCTAAGATTCCCTCGCAAGGTCTGCCGTACCCGATTTTCTATTACTGCGCACTGCTTCCCTGGACGTATTTTCAGACCGCCACGCAGACCGCCACGAACATCGTTGTCGACCAGCAAAGAGTCATCACGAAGATCTATTTCCCCCGCGTCGTTCTGCCGATTTCCGCGGTGCTCTCCGGACTGCTGGATTTTGCCATCTCCTTTGGAGTCTTCCTGGTGATCATGATCTACTACCACATCGTGCCGACTCGCGCAGTCATCTGGCTGCCGGCCTTCACGCTGCTGGCGATCCTGACTGCTCTGGGCGTCGGGCTGTGGCTCTCCGCCTTGAATGCGTTGTACCGGGATGTTCGCTACGTCGTGCCGTTCCTGGTGCAGTTCTGGATGTTTGCTTCACCGGTCGTGTACCCAAGTTCTCTGGTCTCGGAAAAATGGCGCTGGTTGTACGGGTTGAACCCCATGGCGGGCGTCATCGAAGGGTTTCGCTGGGCGCTGACGGGGCACGGCCAGCCGCCCGGCATTCTGCTGGCCGCCTCCTCGGCGGCTGTTGTGTTGCTGGTTTTTAGCGGATTTGTGTACTACCACGCTGTGGAGGGCACAATGGCGGATGTCGTCTGACCGATGAGTAGTGTCGCTATCCACGTGGAGTCGTTAGGCAAGCGCTATCGGATCGGGGGCCGCGCGCGATACCTCACCATGCGCGACCGCCTTGCGAACGTATTGAAATCGCCTGCGCGCTGGTTCCGTTCGAATGGCGTCGGGAACTTTGATAGCGGGCCGCGCCACATCTGGGCTCTACGCGATGTGTCCTTCGACATGCACGAAGGCGAAGTGCTTGGCTTGATCGGACGCAACGGCGCGGGCAAGACAACCTTGCTGAAAATTCTCTCGCGCGTCACGCAGCCCACGGAAGGCTCGGCGGAAATCCGCGGCCGCGTGGGCAGCCTGCTCGAAGTCGGCACGGGCTTTCATCCAGAGCTGACGGGCCGCGAAAATACCTATTTGAACGGCGCGATTCTCGGAATGGGCAAGAAGGAGATCGAACGGAAATTCGACGAAATCGTGGCCTTTGCCGAAGTCGCGGATTTCATCGACACTCCTCTGAAACATTACAGTACGGGGATGCAGATGCGATTGGCTTTTGCCGTCGCCGCGCATTTTGAGCCGCAGATCTTGCTGGTGGACGAGGTGCTTGCTGTCGGTGACATGGCGTTTCAGAAAAAATGCCTTGGCAAGATGGGCGAGGTGGCCCGCGCCGGACGCACAATTGTTTTTGTTAGTCACCAAATGAACCAGATTCGTCGACTGTGCGAGAAAGTGATGTGGATTGATGGCGGCACGATCCGGTTGGCCGGTCCAACAAGTGAGGTTGTAGGTGCTTACGAATCGGAGATCCTTTCCGGTGGAAGTTCGGAGCGAAGCCTTAATGATTCTCCGCTGGTGAAGGCTCGCTTTCTCCGTTGGGAAATCGTCGAACCGTCTGCCTCGGCGCCGAATTTGATTGACCAGCCTGGTCCAGTTTCGATTCGATTCACCGTCGATGTAAGGAGGCCGATTCCTCGGGCAAACCATGGCATCGCGCTGTTTGATTCGGATTGCCGCCTCCTCTGGGGAAACGGCGCCAGAGGCCTGAATTTAGAAGTCGGGTGCCACGAACTCACACACGAATTGTCGGAATTGCCGCTGAAGCCTGGGGCATATTCATGGCGCGTTACGCTTTGGGATGAGAGCGAACTCGTAGACTCATGGGAGGCCGTTCCTGACTTACTTGTCGGAACCCAGCCGTTGACCCATTGGCTTGATGAATGGTCCGGGATTCTCAATGTTCCGTCTCGCTTCAGGCTCTCGCAGCTACAGGAGCAGGAGAAGGACACGTGAGCGGCTCTGCGACCGCGTCTTCACAATTGGGGCTGTTGCTTCGTCTGGGGCGTTTCCTGAAGAAACCCTGGTTGGAACAAGTTCGTTCCGCCGGTTTGTACGCCAGGAATGTATTTCCCTCTCTACCAATTCCCATCCGGCTCCCGATTGGCTATTGGTGGCTTGCTTGGAATAACCATTTGGGATATCAACTGCTTGCAAGCGGTTTCGAGGAACCCGAGTATGCCTTTGTACAGCGATTCCTTAAGAAAGGCATGGTCGTGCTGGACGTTGGGGCCAACGAGGGTTATTACACATTGCTCGCGTCGAAATGCGTTGGACCCAGTGGGCGCGTTATAGGGTTTGAGCCGTCTCCACGGGAGCGCCGCAGACTTAGAATGAACTTGTGGATGAACCATTGCACGAATGCGCGGGTCGAAGGACTTGCGTTGTGTTCCGAGGAGGGTCAAGCGAACTTCCATGTGGTGGAGGGTGCGGAGACCGGCTGTAACAGCCTGCGCCCGCCAGACATCGAGGGAAGGACCCGGCCTATGCAGGTAGCCGTAGCCACGCTCGACCAATTTCTCCGCCAGAATGCGATTCAACGGGTCGACTTCATGAAGATGGATATCGAGGGCGCGGAGTTGAGCGCACTGCGAGGCGCCGCCAGTCTACTCCGGACCTTGCCACGGCCAGTACTGCTAATCGAAGTCTTTGAGATTCGCACCCGCCCGTGGGGCTATTCTTCGCGTGATATCGTCAAAATATTGACTGACGCGGGTTATCTGCTCTATAGGCCTGCCGGGAACGGAGACCTCGAAACCATGGATCCCGGCCAGGACCGCTTTGACGCGAATTTAATCGTTGTCCCAAAGGAGAGAATCTCGGAGATCGCGAACTTTTTGTCCGTCCAGGAAGCGCATTCATGTCTACCGTCCAAATAAATATTCCCGTGTACATGCCGGATTGGCTGCATACCTTGCTGCGCCGGATCAAGCACGCGCTGCTTCCACCACTAGACCCTCCCAACAAGATCAATATCTGGGGCGAACGGCAAGTGGAATGGACATTCATCAGTTCGGAAATACCTCAGGGCCCAGGCGAGGCACTGGAGTTTGGCTGCGAATTTGGTTATTTGAGCCTCCTTGCTTCCCGAAAGGGATTCCAAGTGACGGCGCTCGATCTCGAGCCGCAGAAATTTCCATGGCGCGATCCGAATGTCCGCTTCATGCAAGCTGATCTACTCAAGACGGAGATGCCCGCCGGCAAATATGACCTGATAATTAATTGCTCTTCCGTTGAGCATGTCGGCCTTTCAGGGCGATATGGCATCAACGAATCTGCGACGGACGGCGATCTCGAAGCGATGCAAAGGCTGGGTCAGCTGCTTAAACCCGGAGGAACATTCTTGGTCACATTACCTTGCGGAAGAGACCGGGTTGTTTCTCCCTGGCACCGTGTCTACGGGATCGCCCGCCTCCCGCGACTGTTCAACGGATTTGAAATCGAAAAAGAATTGTTCTGGGTCAAAGACGCCGACAATTGCTGGGTTAAGACAGATCGAAACACCGCGTTGGATTTTCTCCCCGGTGTCCATCTTTCGGATCCTCATCAGTGCAGCTACGCTCTGGGTGGGTTTGTCCTTCGCAGGAAGGAAGAGGCGAATTCAGGCGCCCGAAAGGGATGAAGTGTTGACCATTTTTTCAACTCCGAAACCCTTCGAAGGACATTCGGGAACCATACAGCGAAATGCGTTAATGAGCTGGAAGCTGTTACATCCCCAGGTCGAGATCATTCTATTTGGCGACGAGCCTGGAACGGCGGAGATTTGCCGCAAGCTCGGGTTGCGCCACGACCCTGAAGTCGAACGAACCGCGGATGGTCCGCCGTCGGTGCGATCGCTGTTCGAACGCGCTCAGCAAATCAGTTGTCATGCGCGTCTTTGCTATTCCAATTGCGACATCATTCTCGGCCAGGATTTTGTTCGCGCACTCCAGCGCGTATCTACTTGGACGAACCGGTTTCTGATGGTAGGGCGCCGTTGGGACACGGACATCACAATGCCAGTCGACTTTGCCGATCCCGAATGGGATCTGAAACTGCGCGAATTTGCCCTGGCCAATGGCATGCAACGTCTTTATTACAATATTGATTATTTCGCGTTTTCAAAAGGGTTGTACACCAATGTTCCGCGGCTTACGATTGGCAGGAACTGGTGGGACAATTGGGCGGTTTGGAAAGCTTCCGCGGAAAAAGTCCCGGTCGTCGACGCCACGGATATGGTGGTGGCCGTTCACCAGAACCACGACTACTCAAATCATCCCCAGGGACAACAAGGCAGATGGTATGGAGAAGGCTCGAAGCAGAATTTCGAGCTGGCGGGTGGATGGAAATATCTCCACACGATTGAAGACGCGACGCATCGTTTAACCCCACAATCCATCGACCCGCGCCGCCTGTACAGACTGGCCCCGGTCCGGCGCGCAGTTCGTCGAGTGGTTAAAAAAGTGCGAGATGCTGTCCGCGTATCGGTATGGCATCCCTTACTGGAGGCAACACGTCCAGTTAGGCGCGCTATGGGACTGCAGCATAGGAGCTTCAGATTCAGATGGAAAAAACCTGTCCGTCGCCATGAATTTGATCGCTAGCGCATCGAAGTATCCATACAGGCCCTCACTTTTCGATGAGGGAGAACACTGAAATTGCCGGGCGATGAAGGCAGATGCATGTGGCGCTAGACGCAAAGCGCCACGATGGGAATTTTGTGGCATTGGCAACGGAAGAAATCGAACGGAACCCTGGATTCTTGATCCAGGCGCAGAATCCAGCTATTTCAGGGCCAGGCATACAGAGGGCAGCGAGGCGGCATGAGCACACAGACTTTCGAACAAGTCCCCATCGATCAGGTCCGAGACTACTGGGACCGCCGCCCCTGCAATATTCGCCACTCGACCAAGCCGCCCGGCAGCCGGGAGTATTTTGACGAAGTCGAGCGGAGAAAATATATCGTCGAGCCGCACATCCCGCGGTTCGCCGAATTCCCACGCTGGCAGAACAAACGCGTGCTGGAAATTGGCTGCGGCATCGGCACCGACACGATGAATTTTGCGCGCCACGGAGCTTTGGTGACGGCTGTGGACCTTTCCGAGAAATCCCTTGAGATGGCGCGCAAGCGCGCCGAGGTCTATGGCCTGTCCGGCAGCATCCGGTTCTACCACGGCAGCGGCGAAGCTCTGGCAGACGTCCTTCCGGCCGAAGCCTATGACCTGGTCTATTCGTTCGGCGTAATCCACCATACGCCGCATCCCGATCGCGTCCTCGAACAAATCCGGAATTACGTCCGCCCAGGCGGCACGGTGAAAATTATGGTGTATCACCGTTATTCCTGGAAAGTATTCTGGATCCTGATGACCTATGGCAAGGGCCGGTTCTGGCGGCTCGCGGAGATGGTCGCGCGGCATTCGGAAGCGGAAACCGGCTGCCCGGTCACCTACACCTATACACATAGCAAACTGCGCGATTTGCTGGAAAGGCGCGGATTCCGGGTCACGCAGGTGCAGGTCGAGCACATCTTTCCGTATCGCATTAAAGATTACGTCCAGTACCGGTATGTGAAGGAGTGGTACTTTCGGTGGATGCCCGCACCGCTCTTCCGCGCACTGGAGCGCTGCTTGGGCTGGCATCTTTGCGTGACCGCGGAAGCTTAATCTTTCTGGGCCGCAGGTTCAGTAGGCTAACGGATCTTCCACGCATGGTTGCGGTAGCGGATCACGGGAGCCCAGTCGGGACCCGGGAAGCGCACCAGCGCGCTCATCACCGTGTTCCGCCACAGCACATTCAGCACGGGGACCTTCAAAATGCCGCGGGTGATGCGCTGAAACATCGCGAAGGCAGGCCCCCAGGGTGTCCGGCTCAGTTCGGCCGCGAGGATCTCATCGTGAATGCGGCGCATTTTGTCGGGATCCTCCAAGCTCAGGGAATCGTGGTGAACGCGAAACCCTCCGATCAGTGCGTCTACTGTGTAAAGCCGGGCGTAGCGGAAAAAGCGCACCCAAAGCTCAAAATCGCTGCCCTCCCTTCGGGAGGCATCCATATGGCTGCCTGCACGTTCCCACAAGCTGCGCCGCCAGAACGTTGATTCCTGCTGGATATAGCGATTGGAGCCGGCGAGAAAACGCACGCGCGACCAGCGCTTCAAGCTGCGGCTTACCCCTACCGTCATACCTTCTTCGGAAAAACCCGTCGGCCTTGCGGTGATCCATTCAACTTCAGGCAGCGCCTTAAAGACACCTCCCACAACAAACAAGGATCTCGTGTGCAACATGTCCGTTGCGCTGATCCAGCCCATGATCCCGCCGGACGAGCGGCCAAACCCGCGGTTGAGCGCATCGTACATGCCATTGTCCGGCTCGCTCGTCCAACCGCTCAATTGCCGTTCATATTTCCGGATGATGTCCAGCGTGCCGTCGGTCGAGCCTCCATCTTCGATGAAATATTCGAGGTTCGGATACTGCTGGGAGATCACCGATTGGATGGCCTGCTCGATATAGCGAGCCGAGTTGAATACCGGAGTGACCAAGGTGATCCTCGGCCACTCGCTGCGATCCGAGTCTTCCATATCCTGTTTCAACGTCACTTGCTGGCTTCCCTCGGACATTATCACCCGCCTTCGCTCAAGGGGCGATTCGCCACGCCGCCGCCGGTTCAGAAGATTCCGGGACGGCAACGACGTTCTCACTGTCGTAATAGGGTTTCTGCTGCGCAGGCACGGGCAAGCCGGTACGCTGATCGAAGGCAAAAATCTGGTAGCCTCTTTGGCGGCAAAAATCCCAGATCTGTGCGCTATTGCAGCCCTGGTGACAAAGCGCGCGGTCGGCAAGTTCAAGCAGCAGCAAGGGGCGAAATCGCTCGACAATTCCGGCGGCGCCCTTAAGAGCAAGGTACTCAGCGCCCTCGACGTCTAGTTTGACGACGTCTACGCGCGACAGGCCTGCTCGCAATACGATATCGTCCAACCGCTCGGTGCGCACCGTCTCTTTGGCTGCGAGAGGAGTATCGTACGCGAACGCGCCCAGCGTGTTGTGTCCCGACCATTTGTCCTCGGCGACCAGCAAATCGGCGTCGGAACGAGAGTCGGAGACGGCATTCTGGAGCAGGCGAACGTTTGAGAGGGAATTGATCTCCACATTTTTCAGCAGCCGCCCACATTCGCGGGTGCTGGGTTCGATGGCCAAAACTGTGCCGTGCTCCCCTACTCTCCGCGCGGCAAAAAGAGTATACAACCCCATATTTGCACCAACGTCGCCGAAAATCATGCCAGGCCGGAGCATCTGGTCCAGCACAAAGAACTCATTGGGCTCGTAGTTCCCGGTAATGAAGAGCGCGCGCGACGTTTCGTTCCCAGGATAGGCATAAACACGCAGACCATTCAGCCACGCTGTCAGGACTGGAAAACTTACTCCGTACCAGAGCTGGCGTCGCAACCCGGTCGAAAGGTGACCTGACCTCCGCTCACCCGCACCTAACCGCCAGCCCGGGTAGGGCCTGAGCATAGGGGACGGCGGCACGCATTGGGCGAGCCATCGACTGGTGGATTCCCGAATTCGCCGGAAGCGCATGGTGGAGGATTTTGACGCGAAATTCCCTTTTGATTTTGAAAACGGCGAGTTCGGGTGCGGGCTGTGCTTGTGAAACCCGGCGCGTTATTGTACACCTGTCTCGCCTGCTTGCGATGCGGTTGGACGATCATCGAGAGAGCTGGTCTCTCGATTCTCACTCATTGGGCGGAGGTCTCCGCAGAGCTCATTTCGCTGTCAAAGCCTCATGAATACTGGTGTTCGCACGATCATGCGGATATTTACACGGACCTGAAAAGCAAGTGTGGGCATATATGTCAAGCAGTGGTATTTTCGGTGAATGCCCGCGCCGGCATCTTTGTGTTACTTGCGATGCAGCGTGATGGGGAGATGTAATCTAGGAGAGTCATGCCAACGAGTGTGAGTGTTATCGGTATGGGGAAGTTGGGCGCTCCGATGGTAGCGGCAATGGCCGCGCGCGGGATTCGCGCCATCGGAGTGGATTCTGACGCCGCGAAAGTCGAAGCCATTGAGCGAGGCATGCCGCCAGTCTTCGAACCACGTCTCGCGGAAACTCTGAATTTGGCCCAGGGGCGGCTCACGTCCACGCAGAGCATCGAAGATTCCGTTCGAGATTCAGACATCACTTTTATTGTGGTGGCCACTCCCGCGGTCGCGGACGGCAGCTTTTCGTTGCGCTTCGTACTCCCTGTGTGCGAAGCGATCGGCCGCGCGCTTGCCGCCAAACGGGAGTATCACGTTGTAGCGCTTACGAGCACGGTGATGCCGGGCTCGACCGGCGGCGATGTGCGGGAGACCCTCGAAAATGCCAGTCGCAAACGCGCCGGAAATGATTTCGGTTTGTGCTACAGCCCCGAATTTATTGCGCTTGGCAGCGTGATTCGCGACTTCCTGAATCCCGATTTTCTGCTGATCGGAGAATCCGATGAGCGCGCGGGTGCAAAGCTGGAATCCTTGTATCGAATCGTGTGCGAGAACCGGCCCCCGGTGGCCCGCATGAACCTCGTCAACGCGGAAATCGCTAAACTCGCGGTGAACACTTACGTCACCACGAAGATCAGCTTTGCGAACATGCTGGCCCGTTTGTGTGAGAAAGTTCCTGGAGCGAGTGTGGACGTCGTTACAGGGGCGATTGGGTTGGATTCCCGCATCGGAGGCAAGTACTTGAAAGGTGCAATCAGTTATGGCGGCCCGTGCTTTCCGCGCGACAACCTCGCCCTGATTGCTCTGGCGGACCGCGTGGGTGCGTCCTCCGAACTGGCTCGGGCAACGCATGAGTTCAACCACGCGCAGATTCACCGCCTCGCTGATATCGTGGAGCAACATTTGGGCGTCGATGAGGCCGCCGGGATTCTCGGCCTCACCTACAAACCCAACACAGACGTGACCGAACAGGCTGCGGGCCTGCTCCTGGCGCAAGAACTAGCCAAGCGCAAGATTCGTACGATCGCGTTTGACCCTCAGGGCCACGCGCGCGCCGCCAGCATTCTTGGAGACAGCGTCTATCTGGCTGCATCGGCCGAGGAGTGCATCGCGCAAAGCGAAGTCGTCGTCCTGGCCACGCCGTGGCCGGAATTCCTGGCCATCCCCGCCGGTCTCTGGGGCCGCAACGGTTCGCCGCGAGTTGTGGTCGATTGCTGGCGGGTCCTGAAGCATTTGGAATCCGCAAAAGGGGTTCGGTATCTCGGCCTGGGCGTTGGCCTCGTGAGGGAAGGATCGTTTGCGGGAGGTGCGGCGCAGTGAAGCCCTGGACCATCCTCGTGACCGGTAGTAGCGGCCTGATTGGCTCCGAAGCGGTCGAATATTTCGACCGGCAGGGCCATCACGTCGTCGGCGCGGACAACAACATGCGCCGCGTGTTCTTCGGCCCGCCGGGAGATACATTGTGGAATCTGGAGCGCCTGAAGAGAATAACGCAACGCTTCACTCCAACCGCGCTCGATATCCGCGACCGCGAAGGGGTCATGGCTCTGTTTCGCGAGCATCGCTTCGACTTGATCCTTCATTGCGCCGCGCAGCCCTCGCATGACAAAGCGGCCGACATTGCGCTGCTCGATTTTGAAGTCAACGCGCTCGGCACGGTGAATCTTCTCGAGGCCGCGCGCCAGCACTGCCGCGAGGCTGCGTTTATCTTCATGAGCACCAACAAAGTGTACGGCGACGCGCCCAACGAGAAGCCGTGGCGCGAAGCCGGCACGCGCTACGACTATGCCGACCCCGCGGATTTCGAGGGAATCGACGAAAACTGCCGCATCGATCGCTCGCTACACTCATTGTTCGGAGCTTCGAAAGTTGCCGCCGACATTTATGCGCAGGAGTACGGCCGGTACTTCGGCATGAGCGTGGGCATTTTTCGCGGTGGATGCCTGACCGGGCCCTCGCATTCGGGCGTCGAGTTGCATGGTTTCCTTTCCTATTTGCTGAAGGTGGCGCTGTCCGGCCGCCCTTACACGGTGTACGGCTACAAAGGCAAACAGGTCCGCGACAATATCCATAGTTTTGACGTGGTGCGCGCGTTCGAAGAGTTTGCGCGCAATCCGAGGCCCGGCGAAGTCTATAACCTCGGCGGAGGCCGCGCCAACAGCGTCTCCATCCTGGAAGCGATTGCCAGGATGGAAGCGCTGACTGGTCGAAAAATCAATTGGACTTACTCGGAACAGGCGCGCAAGGGCGATCACATCTGCTACATCTCGAATTTGGCGAAACTGAAGAGCCATTATCCTGGCTGGAGCGTGACGCGCAGCCTCGATACCATCCTGGACGAAATGGTTGTTGCGGAACGCGAGCACAGCCAGAGAGTAGGAACGTAGTCCGGTGCGACAATGATTACTTTTTTCACGACGCCAAAACCATTTCGCGGGCACATCGGCGTCATTCAGCGCAATGCCATCGAAAGTTGGAAGCGGATTCATCCTTCCGCTGAAGTGATTCTATTCGGTGATGAGGAGGGCGCTGCAGAAGCCGCCCGCGACCTCAGAATTCGCCACATTCCCGGCGTCAAGCGCAATGAGCACGGCACCAAATATCTTTCTCCAATTTTCGACGGAGCGCAGGATCTCGCGCACCACAATTGCCTTTGCTATATCAACTGCGACATCATTCTCCTTTCTGATTTTCGCGTTGCGGCTGAGCGGGTGACCGCTCTGGGCGGCAGATTCTTGATGGCGGGTCAGCGTTGGGACACCGATATTACTGCGTCCGTGGACTTCTACGCCGCGGACTGGGAGGCGACGGTGCGGCGTCTTGCCCTCGAAACGAATCACCAGCGCCCGCCGCAATGGATCGACTATTTCGCTTTTTCGCGCGGCCTTTACTATAAGAATACCCCGCCGTTCGTGATTGGCCGTCCCGGCTGGGACAACTGGCTGGTGTGGCATGCACGTCAATCCGGCGCCCGGGTTGTGGATGCTACGGCTGTCGTCCAGGCCGTGCATCAGAACCATGACTATTCCTACCATCCTGACGGCGCGGCTGGTGTCTGGCAAGGAGAAGAAGCGCAGCAGAATTACGCGTTGCTCGATGGCGGACGCTGTTTTGCAACTATGGAAAACGCGACGCACAGGCTTGAGCCGGAAGGCCTTCGTCCGAACTATTATCATTGGGCGGTCATGGCGAAACGCAAGCTTACAGCGCTGCGCAAAGAAGCGTGGTTCGGAATCCTGGGCCTGACACTGACTTTGCGCCAGCGACTCGGCCTGCGACATCGCCGCTCACCTGCAGGCCCGACCGTAATTAGGTAGAATTTTTCGAAGAAAACACTAGCGCACCTCGCTCTGTCCGATCGTTGGGGGAATTGGCAAGACCATGCCGAAGCCGTACGTCAGCGTCTTAATCGACACGTACAACCACGAACAGTTCATCGAGCAGGCCATTACAAGTGTGCTCGATCAGGACATGCCCATGGCGGACGTGGAAATCGTCGTCGTGGATGACGGCTCGACTGATCGAACGCCGGAGATTGTCCGCCATTTTGAGCCGCGGGTGCGGTTTCTCCGGAAGCCCAACGGAGGCCAGGCCTCTGCGTTCAACTTGGCCTTGCCTCAAACGCAGGGAGAAATTATCGCCATGTTGGACGGCGATGATTGGTGGGCCAAACAGAAGCTTCGCAGGGCGCTCGAAACCCTGGAGCAATACCCTGCAGTTGGAATTGTCGGACACGGTCACTACGAGGTTTATTCGGATGGCAGGCCGAACGGCATGGTCATTCCCGGCGATGTTTACCGGGTAGATCTTTTGACACAGGAAAGCGCCGGATTGTTCAGGCATCTGGCTGGGTTTCTGGGGACCAGCAAGATGACCATCCGCCGCTCGGTGCTGAACAAAATTCTGCCAATTCCGGAAGAGCTTAACATCGAGGCCGATGAGTATATTTTCACTCTGGCGCCCGCCATCGCTCCGGCGATGGTTCTCAACGAGGCGCTTTTCTATTACGGCTTTCATGCGGGAAATCTGTTTCAGTTTCAGCGGTACGAACCGGCCAAAACGCGCCGCAAGATGAGGGTCCTTGAAATTCTCGTGCGCGATTTGCCCCCCAAGCTGCGGGAATTCGGCGTCGCGCGGGACGTGATCGACCAAATGTTTTGCGGAACCCAAGTGGAAATCGAACGCATGCGTTTGGGCCTTGACGGCGGGAGTTCTCTGCGAACATTTGCGGTCGAGCGAACCGCTTACGAAATTGCCTACCGCGAAGTGACGTGGCGTCACAAGCTGTTTCAAGCGTTCGTCCTTGCGCAGACTCTCTTGCTTCCGCCGCGGCTCTTTTACCGGCTCCGGCGTTGGTATTCCAAAAAGCGTTTGTCGCAACGTTGATGGAGGCTGCTTCTCACCGGGTCGGAACCATGCGGTTCGGGCGTCATCCGATTCCTGGGCAAGGCCGCGTCGCGGACGCCATAGGAATATTGGCCGGGTGGATCGGCGGCGGTCAGGGCGTTGCGTCACCATGGCCGGGTGTGCAATTTGAAGCTGATCTGAATGACCGCATCCAGAGGCAAATGTGGGCCGGTGTGTATGAACCTCACGTGCGCGCGTGCTTCGACGTGCTGCTCCAGCCCGGCGATGTCTATCTCGACGTGGGCGCGCACGTTGGTTTTCACGCTGTATTTGCCGCACATCGCGTTGGACCGGAGGGATATGTTTTCGCATTTGAGGCTGATCCCCACATTTATAACCGCCTGTCCCGCAATCTTTCCCAATTCCGTTGGGCCCAGGCCGTGAACGCCGCCGTGTGGGACCGCACGTGCTCGCTGGCATTCGAGCGCTCTTTCAACAAACAGGAGTCTGGCTGGGGAATCGTGAGCGCCGTTCGCGATTGGGGTCTGGGGGAGCATGCGGATGTTCCGGCCGTGGCTCTCGATGATTGTAGCCGTGACTCGAATCTAACACGATGTAACGCGATGAAGCTGGACGCCGAAGGATCTGAGTTCGCCGTCCTACGTGGCGCACAATCCCTGCTGGAAAAGTTTCGCCCATTTCTGATCATGGAGATCAATACCATTCTTTTCGAGCAGGGGGGAATTTCACCCGCTGACGTCGCGGACTTTTTTCAGGAGCGGAGATATCGTATTTTCCGGCTTGAATTCCGCCGGTTGGAGCCGTGGGACCCCGCAAGGCACAAGGACTTTTGTGATGCGCTGTGTTTGCCCGGCGACCGGTCGACGGAAATGCTTGGACGTCTGGCTAAGGCAGGCTTCGAACAGGCCCGCTGATCCCCTGCACCACGTCGCCAAACTGCGCCTGGCGATTTTACGTTTCACCGCCTCAGTGGATGCCTGGAGGATAAAAGAAGGAATTGTGGAATTGCTCAAGGAGGAGCGGCGCACGTGAACCTCGGCGAAACGATGCGTCAGGATTGGGACGAGAGAGCTCGCAAAGACGCTTTTCATTACATCGCATCCTGGCGCAAAGACTGGACGGAAGAATCTTTTTTTCAATCTGGAGAGGAAGATTACCAGCGGCTCGTAGCCCCGGTCATGGAACGCTTACAGTGGGACCCGAAAGGCAAGGATATGCTCGAGCTGGGTTGTGGGGCTG
>WNGI01002030.1_pt1 | contig 17267 bp, 16 predicted proteins | sample 5400621 | NCBI WGS metagenome assembly WNGI01 (sample SAMN13153374, study PRJNA577476) | soil metagenome | isolation source: 20 cm soil or saprolite under Garry oak tree replicate 1 | place: USA:California | collected 2016-06-15 | reverse complement strand
CACGGGCCGTTTCATGATACGGCCCAGTCGCGCTATTTCGGCATCCGCCGGAAGGCCTGCCAGCTGGGCTTACGGCGCCCGGTGGCCGTGTAGAGGCCGGACTGCCAGCCGTTTCCGATCCTCGCCTCGTCTTTCACGAGGAACCAGATCATCATGTCGATGCGTGGGTTGGCGCGCGCGATCCCGTACGCCTGCGACAGATACGTCGCCTGCTTCGTCCAGGACACGCCGAAGCTTCGATCGGGCGGATTCGTCTGGTAGCCGTACTCGGTGATCCAGAGGTGCTTGTTCCCGTAGAGCCGCGTGAGCTCGCGGAGCAGCTCGTTGATGTTCCCGAGCGTGATCGCGCGCGGCCCGGGCGGCGGCTTGCGCGGCGACTCGGTCGGATGCTGGTAGTACGGGTGGTGCGCGTAGACGTCGAAGCGCGCGTGGGCCCGCTTGAGGCCGCGCAGGAAGATGAGCGGTGAGACCGACGCTCTCGGCTGCGTCCCCGTGTTGTTGCCGCGCGGTGCGGTCACGCCGCAGGCGACCTTCTCTCCGGCGAGCCCCGTCAGGTGGACGCCCGACATGATCGCGTTGCACATGCCGGCGTAGATCCGCGGGCTGGCTAGCTTGTACTTGCGCCTGCTGATCTTCGTGAACTGGGGCTTCAGGAAGACCGGGTTGTTCGGCTCGTTCCAGGCGACCCAGAGCCGGACAGCCGGCAGGGCGGGCGCGTCGGGAGTCGGATGGAAATTGCCGCTGTAGCGCTTTGCGGCCGCGAAGGCGAAGTTCCGGAGGTCGATCAGCCGCCGCGGGGCGGCGTTCTTCGCCGGGCCGGCCCACGAAGGCGTCCAGAGGATCGAGAAGACGGGCTTGATCTTGTCGTCGGCCGACTGCTTGACCATCGCGTCGTAGACCGACCAGTCGTAGGCCGGGTCGTTCGGGTTGACCGCGTTCGCAGGGCGCTTTTTGCGTGCGACGCCGCTCGCGCCGCCCCAGTAGAGGTTGACGCGGAGCGCCTCGACGCCGAGCAGCTTGTACTGGTCGAAGGCCCACGTCGGGTCGCCGAGCGTCGCCTGCTCGTCGAAGATGCCGACGATCAGGTTCCGCGACTGCTGGCGAGGCTGCGCGGACGGCGCGACCAGGCCGGCGACGACCGCCAGGCCGACCGCGAGGAACGCGACGAGAACGAGTTGCTTACGCACCGACTCGCTCCATCGTCGGCAGCATCCGGCGCAGGCCTTCTTCGAGGTCGACCTCAGGCTCCCAGCCGAGCAGCTGTTTGGCACGGGTGATGTCCGGCTGCCGGATCTGAGGGTCGTCCACCGGGAGCGCCTCGAAGACGATCTCGCTCTTCGACTCGGTCACGCGGAGCACGGCCTCGGCGAGCTCGAGGATCGTGAACTCGCTCGGATTGCCGAGGTTGACCGGGAGGTGCTCCTCGCTCGCCGCGAGCAGGTAGAGCCCGCGGACCAGGTCGTCCACGTAGCAGAAGCTCCTCGTCTGAGATCCGTCGCCGAACACCGTCAGTGGTTTGTTCTCGATTGCCTGGCGTACAAACGTCGGGATCGCGCGGCCGTCGTGGGCGCGCATCCGCGGCCCGTAGGTGTTGAAGATCCGGACGATCGCGGTGTCCACGCCCTGCTGGTTGTGGTACGCCATCGTCAACGCCTCGGCGTAGCGCTTCGCCTCGTCGTAGACCCCGCGCGGGCCGATCGGGTTCACGTGGCCCCAGTACGTCTCGGGCTGCGGATGCACCTGCGGGTCGCCATAGATCTCGCTCGTCGAGGCGAGCAGGAAGCGGGCGCGCTTCCACTTGGCCAGGCCGAGCGCGTGGTGCGTTCCGTACGAGCCGGTCTTGAGCGAATGGAGCGGCTGGCGCAGGTAGTCGATCGGGCTCGCGAGCGCAGCGAGGTGGAAGACGGAGTCAACCGCCTCGTCGATCTCGATGTGCTCGATCACGTCGTGGTTCATGAACGTGAACGCGTCGTCTCGGAGGTGCTCGAGGTTCGCGAGCGAGCTCGACTCCAGGTTGTCGACGCAGATGACCCGCTGCCCCTGCTCGAGCAGGTGCTCGCAGAGATGTGAGCCGAGGAAGCCGGCTCCGCCAGTGACGACCGCGGTAGGCACGAGGGCGCAGGATAGCCATGGCCCCGGACCGGCCTGTCGATTCTTACGAAGCCTTAACCGCAGCCCCTTTCCTCGTTGACAACGGAGGCTGAGGGCGAGATGCTGGCCCCGTGCAGCTCGCCGCCCTCCTCGCATTCAGCCTTTTTGGGTTCCTCCTCATCGGCGGCATCATCCTGTTGGTCGTCATTACCGTCGCCGCGATCTGGAAGATGCGGAGCGACGACTTCTGGGACGAGCCTCCGGGCTAGGCCCTAGCGGAGGTCCTTGTTCGACTCCATGTCGAACAGCATCGCGAAGAGCGTGAACAGCAGCCCGGCGATCAGGAGCAGGGCGATCAGGACGACCGTCGCCACGGTCAGCTCGTTGCCGCCGATCCGGAGCACCGTGACCGTGATCCCGAGCACGAGCCCGAGCAGCGAGAAGAAGAGCCCGAACACGTAGAAGAAGACGAGCGGGTGGAAGTCCCTGATCACGTACTTCTCCCGCATCCGCCAGAAGAACGCCTTCGTCAGGAGCCACGAGATCGACGGGATCACGCGGCTCAGCCGGATCCCCGACTTCTCGCCGACGCCGTAGACCGGCCGTGACGGCACGTCGCGGACGCGCGCGTTGATCACGTTCAGGTGGACGAGCATGTCGTTCGGGAAGCCGTAGCGTGGATAGATCCGGTCGAGGTCGAGCAGCTCGAGCGTGCTCCTGCCGACCGCCGTGTAGCCCGATTGCGAGTCGGCGACGTGCCAGTAGCCGGACGCGATCTTCGTCAGCAGCGAGAGGACGGCGTTGCCGAGGTAGCGGTTGCGCGGGATCAGCTCCCAGGCGCGGCCGGTGAAGAGCCTGTTCGCCTTCGCGTAGTCGACCTCGCCGCGCGCGACGGGGCCGGCGATCGCCTCCAGGTCGGCGGGATCCATCTGGTTGTCGCCGGCCATGACGCAGGTGACGTCGATTCCCTCCTCAAGCGCACGGCGGTAGCCGGTCAGGATCGCGGCGCCGACGCCCTGGTTCTTCTCGTGCGTGATCACCTCGACACGCGGATCGCCGGTCGACCCTGCCGCGGCTGCGGTTCCGTCGCCGGAGGCGTCGTCGACGACGATCACGCGGTCGACGAGCTCGGGGATGCCGGCGATCGTCGTTCCGATCAGGTGCTCCTCGTCGAACGCCGGGACGACGACCGCGACCGTCTTGCCGTCCAGCACTACTCGCGTCCGGTGCGCGCCGCGATCGGCTCCCAGAGGAGGGCGGCGAAGAGGCCGATGATCAGTCCGATCAGGCCGGCGACGACGACCGAGTTGCGCGGGCTGCGGGCGGTCGCCTTCGCGGCCACGCCCTGTTGGATCACACGGGGTAGCTCGACCTGCTCCGCGAGCGCCAGCAGCTGCCGGGCCTGAAGGCGGTCCTGCTCGAGCGTTCCGCGCCGCTGCTCCATGGTCAGCAGGAGGGTTCCAAGCGTGAGCTGTTCGGTCTGAGATGCGTTGTTCAGTTGGGCGCGAACCTGATCGGCCTGGGCGTTGATTCCGTCGAGCTGCTGCTGGTCCGTTGCGATCTGCGTCTTGAACGTATTGATCTTGAGGTTCGCGTACCCACCGGTCACGGCGACGATTCGGTCGGCGACCGCCGCCGCAGCCGCGTTCACCTGCCCCCGCTTCGGCCCCTCGACGGTGACCGCGTAGAGCTGGTTCGGCGCTGTCTTCGGGGCGCCGCTCTTGATCGGACGTGTGGAGACGCCTGCTCGAAGCTCCCGTACAGACATCCCCGACGATCGGGCGACCTCTTGAAGCGTCTGCTGTCCGCGCGCAACCTGGCTCACGGTGTTCGGGTTCGTCGCAATCGTTTGCAGCGGGTTCGCTCCATTGGGCCCGAACGGCGTCCCGACGTAGACCGTCGCCTGGGCGCGGTAGACGTCCTTGCCGCCGAGGGCCACGAAGTATCCGATCGCCGCGCCGACGATGAGCCCGGCCACGGGCAGCCACCAGCGGGCGACGAGGGCGTCGAGGTACCGGCTGAAGTCGACCTCGCGCTCGGGCTCGGGATCCGGCTGCGTGCGGGGCCGTTCGGTCGTGGCGGTCATGCCTCCCCCGGCTCGCTGGCCACCGGTTCCGGGACTTCCTCGGCGAAGGGCTCGAGGCGCCCGTCGCTCCCTTCGGTGAGGCAGAGGTCGGAGAAGAAGCGCGTCATGACGACCCCTTCGCGGAATTCGCCGACCGTCGGCTCGGGGTGCTCTCCCGAGGCGAGCGCGATGGCCAGCTCCGGGTAGCGGCTCCCCGCCGCGAGCGGGAGCGGGAACGCGCCGCCGAAGCGCGGGTTGACATCCGTGACGAGCAGCGACCCATCCTCCTCCCGGAAGCACTGGATGTTCGCGGGGCCCCAGATCGGCAGCGCTTCGGCCACCCGACGCCCGTGTTCGATCAGCTCCCAGTCCTTGATCGTCATGCCCTTGATCGATTCGCCGCCCTTGGACTCGATCATCGTTCGCGGGATCGCATTCAGGCAGGTGCCCGCGAAGTCGCAGAAGACGTCGATCGAGAACTCCTCGCCGAGACACCAGGACTGGACGAACGACGGGACCGGCGTGTGGGCGAGGTGGTACTCGAGCTCCGCATCGTAGTGGGCGACGTAGATGTGGCGCGAGCCGAAGCCTTCGCGGGCCTTGACGGCGACCGGGTAGCGGAGGTCTGCGGGCAGGTCTTGGGGCAGCCAGCTCGGAGGTGATGCGAGCCCGAGACGCCCGAGAGCTCCGTGCGCGAGGTACTTGTCGCCCATCTGCTCGACGACGTCGGCCGGCGACAGGAGCACCGGCACTGCGATGTCGTCCCCGGCTCGGGCGAGGGTCAGCTGATCGAGGTCGGTCAGCGGGACGATCAGGTCGACGGCGTGCTCGGCGACGAGGGCTGCGAGCTCGGGGACGTAGCCGGGGTCGTCGACACGCCGGACGAGCTCATAGCGATCCGCGTGGTAGAGCGCCGGTGCGAGCGGGTTGACGTCGACCGCGATTGTGGTCGCGCCGGCCCGGCGGAACGCGGAGACGATGTCGACGCGCTGGCCGGCGCACGTGAAGAGGACGGTGGTCACGGCGAAAGAGCGTAACGACTCGGCCCGAAAACACCTCGCGACAACGTCGCCGTTCTGGTGCAGTTGCGTTTCACACGTGTCACAGCTTCGTCAATACGATTGCGACGGGGAGGAGGTGGGATGTGCCTTTTCTTATGGCGTTTTCGGCGGCTCGCCGCCCGCCCGCCAGCCGCCGGTCTTCCCCTTGTACGTCCCGCCGAACAGGGCGAGCGGCGTGCGCGCAAGGATCCTCAGGTCGAGCGACGGAGACCGGTGCTCGACGTACCAGACGTCGAGCTCGATCCGCTCCTCCCATGGCAGCGAGGCTCGGCCCTGCACCTGCGCCCAACCGGTGATCCCGGGCCGCACGTCGAGGCGCCTGCGCTGGTGCGGCGTGTACTGCTCGACCTGGTAGGCGAGCGTCGGCCGCGGCCCGATCAGGCTCATCTCGCCCCGCACGACATTCCAGAGCTGCGGCACCTCGTCCAGGGAAACACGCCTCAGCACCGAGCCGACCCGCGTGATGCGTGGATCGCCATGGTCGACCGCCCAGCCGGCACCCTGACGCTCCGCCCCGACGACCATCGTCCTCAGCTTCACGAGCTCGAACTCGCGCCCGTCCTTCCCGACTCGCTGCTGTCGGTAGAGGACGGGGCCCCCGCCGTCGAGCTTGATCGCGATCGCGGCCGCCGCCAGGAATGGGCTCGCCAGCACGAGCCCGAGTGACGCGCCGGCGACGTCCAGCGCGCGGTTCACCGAGTGCCCTCGATCCGCTCCCAAAGAAGCGGCGGCCCGAAACGCACGTAGCGTGCGAGCCCCGCCAGTGTCGCCCAGGTCACCACGAGGTAGTAGTAGGCGAGGCCCGCGCCCGGGATCGGGAGCCGCAGCCGCCCCGCGCCGGCGAGCAGCAGCCAGACGAGCTGCAGCGCCATAGCCAGCTCATAGATCCAACCCTCTCCGATGAGCGCCGCGTTCGACACGAGCAGCAGGACGTGGAGGATCCCGCTCCCGTAGCGCAGGAGCCTGTGCGAGACGAGCTCGACGAAGTAGACCGGCCCGACCCGTCGCAGCATGCCTCGGAACACGTGCACCCACGCGCCGCGCAGCATCCGCACCTTGCGCTGGTACTCGTCCTCGATGTCCCGCGACGGCTTCTCGACGGAGACCGCTTCGGGGTCGTACACCGCGCGCCGGCCGCGCTGCACCATCAGGTACGGGAGCCCGAGATCGTGGCCGCACCAGGGCTCGAGGTCGACCCAGTCGGCGCGACGCACCGCGTAGATCGGCCCGTTGCCCGCCGTGATCGAGCCGAGCCGCGACTCCTGCGCGCGCACCCAGAGCTCGAAGCGCCAGTACGCGCCCTCTCGGTTCGTCCCGTCCGCGGCCTCGTATGACGCGCGCCCCGTGACGTAGCCCACGGCCGGGTCGGCGAAGCTGCGGACGAGCATCCGCAGCGCGTCGCGCTGCCAGACGGCGTTCGCGTCGGAGAACGCCACGATCTCGCCCGTCGACGCGGCGACTCCGCGGTTCTGGGCCGACACCTTCCCCGCGCGGGCGCACTGCACGAGCTTCACGCGATCGTCCTCGGCCGCCAGGCGCGCCACGATCTCGTCGGTACGGTCGATCGAGGCGTCGGAGGCGACGAGGATCTCCAGGCGATCGGCCGGGTAGTCGAGGTCGAGCAAGTTCCGCACGCGGCGCTCGACGACGTCCTCCTCGTTGTGGGCCGCGACGACGATGCTCACCGTCGGCTCGATCGCCGAGGTCTCGACGCGACGTCGTCGCAGGCGCGCCGCGAGCCCGGCCGCGAGCGGGTAGCCGACGTGCGTCCAGACGAGCAGGACGAGCGAGGTCCAGAAGACGATCTTCAGCGCCAGCATCGGTGTTCGAGACTAGTGGAGCGCGTCCTCGTAGGCCCGCAGGGTCTCGTCCGCGAAGCGCTGCCAGGTGAAGTGCTCGGCGATGCGCTCGCGCCCCGCCTCACCGAAGCGGCGCCGGAGAGCGGCGTCTTCGAGCAGACGGGTCAACGCCTCCCTCAGCGCACCGACGTCCCCGGGCGGGACGAGCAACCCGGTCTCCTCGTGGACGACGAGGTCGCGAAGGCCGCCTATGTCACCTGCGACGACCGGGCGCGCATGGGCCATGGCCTCGGCGCAGACGACGCCGAATCCCTCGCGGTGCGACGGACACGCGACGACCGCCGCACGCGCGTACCGCTGATCGAGCTGGTCGTGCGGGAGGAATCCGAGCGCACCCGGTACCTCGTCGCGCAACGGGCCGTCGCCGACGACCACGAGCGGCAGCCCATCAGCCGCGGCGACGAGGTCGCGCACTCCCTTCTCCGGCGAAAGCCGGCCCGCGAAGAGGATCTCTGGCGGCTCCGCCTCCTCGCCCACCTCGGCCGGGAGCTCGACGCCGCTGGGAATGATCCGGACGTCCTCGGCACCGAGACGTCGCGCGTCTTCCGCCAGGGTCCTCGACGGCGCGGTCACGAGCCGCGCACGCCCGAGCACCCGCCGCGCCAGGGCCGGAGCCCGCCGCGCAAGCTCGACGTCCGTGCCCCACACCTGGACGACGAACGGCTTCCCGGTTGCCATCGCCACGACCCCCGACGGGAGCCAGTGCGCGTGCACGAGATCCGCGTCTGCGGCGGCCCGGCGCGCGGCACGCGCGAACCCGGCGAGCATCAGAGGCAGCGCGAGCGCGAGATACGGCTTCTGCCGGAGGTTGCCGGCGACTCCCGACCCGTACGCGATCCCGTAGTGACGGAAGCTCGCCGGCGACACGACCCGGACGTCGACCCCTCGCTCGCGGATGTGCTCCACCTGGTCGGCGACGAAGAGGCCGGCGACGTCTCCCGGCCCGCGCGGGTACGACGTCGTCAGGACGACGACCTTCAAGATTCCAGGCGGCGGGCGAACACGATCGGGGTCGCCAGGGCCAGCAGAGCGAGCGCGTAGAAGTAGTAGAACTGCATCGTCAGGTAGAAGGCGTTCGCCGCGATCGTGCCGACCAGAGCGGCGGTCAGGCCCCAGGCGAGCGGCCGCACCCGAGCGGCGATCGGGTCGCCGGCGGCCGCGAGCGCGCGTCCGATCCTCCGCGCCGCCCCGAGCCGCCGGAAGAGGTAGACGAGGAAGAGCGCGAAGACGATCGTCCCGACGAGCCCCGTCTCCACGACCGTCGCGACGTAGTAGGAGTGGGCCCCCCACTTCGTCCGCCCAGTCACGAACTCGAAGTAGACGGAGAACGTGTTCAACCCGAAGCCGAACAGCGGATGCGCGTGGATCGTCTGCGGGATGAAGTCGTAGACCTGGAAGTGCAGCGTCGAGGAGCTGTCGTTCGTCTGCAGGCGCGCGTGGAAGACGTTCGAGAAGTACGAGAGCCGGCGCGTGACGATGAACGCGAGCACGGCCGCGACCGCGCCGAGGGGGATCAGCATCGCGCGCGAAAGCATCAGCCGCCGGTAGACGACCGCAAGCACGAGCCCGCCGGCTGCCAGCCCGAGCAGGCCGCTCCGCGAGAGCGTCGCGAGCTCGACGATGAGCAGGAAGCCGAGGAGCGCCGCCAGGGGCAAGCGGAGTCTGTGGCCGGGCTCCAACCGCAGGTACACGGGCGTCAGGAGCAGCAACGGCACGACGAGCATCACTCCGAGGTGGTTCGCGTCTCCGGTCAGCGCGTTCACGCGGTACACGCTCGACTGCCCGACCGCGCCCCAGATGTTGATCGACGCCGCGCCGCCGGTGATCGGGTTCAGCACGAGCGCGTCGAGATTCCTGCCGCCCAGCGTCGCGGCGAGCTGTAGCACCCCGTAGGCCGCATTCGCCGCGAACCCCGCCGCGAACCAGCAGACGGTGCGCCAGTAGAAGCGCTCCGAGCGACGCGCGAGGTACGCCACGCCTGCCGCGAGAAACGCGAAGTGGATCGCGAACTTCGTCAGGCCTTTCTCCCAGAGCGACAGCGCCTGATTCGTCTCGATGTTGAAGAAGCCGCCGAGATAGACGATGAGGAGCGCCGCCGCGAAGACGAGCACGACGAGCGTCGTCCGAGGCACGAGCTTGTCGCGCTCCGCGACCCGGCCCGCCAGAAAGGCGATCAGGAAGAAGAGCGCAAGGATGTCGGCCAGGTTCACGCGCCCCGCGACGTTCCAGTAGACGTTCTGGAACGAGACCGAGAACACCGTCGCGAGGAAGAAGAAGGTCGTGAGCCGCGCACCGACCTTGCTCATGCCACGTCCTTCAACAGGTCGGCGAACTCCTGGGAGCGCGTGCGCCGCGAGAGCTCGTCCTTCAGCTCCGCCGGCAGGCTCCCGTTCTCGAGGGCGCCCTTCTCCCAGCGCGCCCGCAGGCCGCTGATCGCCGCCTTCAGCGCCGGCACGTCGTCCGGGGCGACGACAACTCCCGCGTGCGCGCGCCGAACGAGCTCTGCCGCGACCCCGTCCGGTGGAACCGCAGCGAGGATCGGCCGCTCGGCCGCCAGGTACTCGTAGATCTTTCCGGAGGGGACGGTCTTGCCGCGACCGGCAGCGTCAGGCAGGAGCAGAAGGAGCGCGTCAGAGTCGCGCTGCAGCTCGAGCGCCGATTGGCGCGGCACGTGCTCGATCTCCTCGATCCGGTCGGAGAGCCCGAGCTCCTCGGCGAACTCGCGATCCGCGGAGCGCAGGCCGCCGACGAAGCGAGCGACGACGTCACCGTCGACCTCGGCCAGCGCGGACAGGAACGGCCGTGGGTCGCGATGCCCGAAGAACGTCCCCGTGTGCGTGATCCGGAAGCGCTCGTTCCGGTGGTATTCGAGGCCTTCGAAGTCCTCGAAGTCGCAGCCGTTCGGGATCGTCTCCACCCGCTCCGCCCCGAGCGCGCGCATCTCGCTCGAGATCGCAGCGGAGACCGTCACGACGGCGTCCGCCCAGCGCGCCACGAGCTTCGCCACCCCCTCCTGCGCCTGCTCCTTCATGCGCACCGCGAGTCGGTCGACCCGGCGATCCGGGTTCGCCGCGATCGAGTCGCGCAGGTCGGCCGCCCAGTACACGCCGGTCACCTGCTTGACCGCGGCGCCGATCAGGTTGACCGAGGCGGGCGGCGAGGTGGTCACGAGGACGTCGATCTTCTCGTCGCGAACGATGCGGCGCGCGGCCGGAATCGCGGTCAGGCCCCAACTGACGAACTCGTCGGGTACGAGCAGGCGCCGCGAGAAGAGACCGGCCTGGCGCAGCGTGCGGTCGAGACCGCCGAGCCCGTGCAGCTCCTCGGCCGGCAGGCGCCCCTTGGGCCCCACGTACCTGGCGCGGTGCACCTCGACGTTCGGCGGAATCGCGAGCTCGTCGTCGCGGTAGAGCCACTTCGAGTCGTCCGGAGCGAGGACGTGCACCTCGAAGCCGAGGTCGGCCAGATGCCCCGCGAGCTTCGTCGGCCGCGCGACGCCGCCGCCGCCGGCGGGCGGGAAGTACATCGTGACCAGCAGCACCCGCATTGCGGGAACGGTAGTCGCCCGCGCTGCTAGTCCGGCAGAGGCACCGTTCGCCGGCCGACCACCGTGAAGAGCGGCTTGCGCTTCCCGGCGAAGCGCTGCACGTGGTAGTTCACCTTTGTGTCCTCGAAGCCGAGCACGCCGAGCATCTGCCTGATCACGGCCGGCGTGAAGTGCCACCACGACTCCCGGGGCTGGACTCGCTCGAAGTTCGGGAGGAACGCCATGTTCGGCTTCAGGAGGCTCGCAGCCATCTGTGGAAGCGAGTAGCGCAACGACGGGTTCTCGGTGACGATCGCGGTCTCGGTCGTCAGCCGCAGCCCGCGCTCGAGCGCGAGGAACGGGTCGCGGAAGTGCCGCAGCACGTTGCCGTAGGTCGCGACCTGCACGCGCCCGATCTCCTCCGGGATCTCGTACACCGTCCCGTAGACGACCTTCGCCGACGACTCGAAGGCGCCGTGTCCGAGCCACCAGCTGTTGTTCAGCTTCCGCAGGTGCGCGCGGCGATCGGAGTCGAACGACGCATGGTCGTACTGCGCGTAGGGAACGACGTCCCACGACTGCTTGTCCGACAGGTCGTACGCGACGACGTCGGCTCCGCGACCCTCCATCGTGTAGCAGAGGAAGCCGCTCGCAGTCCCGACCTCCAGCACCCGCTTGCCGTTCAGGTCGACGTTGCCGAGATAGTCGTCGACGCCCCCGCGGAGGTCCCATGGGCCTTCCACGAGCCCGTACCCAGGGATCTCCATCGAGTGGTAGAAGTAGCACTCGTCGAGATCGGTGACGACGCGCGGCTCCGCGTAGACCGAGCTCTTCGCGGGCGCCTTCTCCACGGTTTCCTGCCTGGCCATGAAGCGGCACCCTAACGAACCTCGGTGCTACAACTTTCCCGTCGTGCGCGGCCCACTTCGCCTCGTGCTCGCCCTGAGCGCCTTCGCGCTGCTCGTCCCTGCGGCTGCCTCCGCATACGGATGGCCGATCAGGCCCTTCTACCAGCAGCACGCGATTCGCGGCTACTTCAACGATCCGCGGCTGTCCGGCGACGAGGAGGGCTTCCACTTCGGCGTCGACATCTGGGCTCCGGATGGGACGCCGGTCTACGCGATCGAGCCGGGAAAGGTGCGGGCCCACGGCCAAACGGTCTCCATCTTCCCGAGGCGCGGCGGTCATCAGCTCTCGTACTGGCACGTCGTGCCGGCCGTCGCCAAAGGCCAGCGCGTGCGCCGGCACCAGCTGATCGGGCATGTCGTCGCCGGAGCGGGCCACGTGCACCTCGCGGAGTACAAGAACGGCACGTACGTCAACCCACTGCGCCTCGGCGGGCTCGCGCCGTACATCGACGACACGGTGCCGCAGATTCCGAGCCTGACCTTCCTCTCGGCGGGGCGGCCGATCCCGCCCGAGGGCGTGACAGGAACGGTCGACATCACCGCGGAGGCGTTCGACACGTCGCCGATGCTGATCCCGCTGCCCTGGAACCAGGCGATCTTCACCCCATCGCTGATCCGCTGGCGGATCGTCAGGGGCCAGAACACGATCAGGCAGTGGGAGACGCCGGTCGATTTCCGCACGTTCCTGCTACCGCTCAACCTGTTCACCTTCGTCTACGCACCGGGCACGTTCCAGAACAAGGCCGGGCGACGAGGGCGCTACGAGTTCTATCTCGCGCACCAGTTCGACACGCGGGTGCTGTCGAACGGCTCCTACGTGCTCCAGGTCGACGCGCTCGACGAGCAGGAGAACGTCGGCCAGGCCTCCTTCGCGTTCACGGTCACGAACGCGGGCTGAGCCTGTAGAGATCGAAGCGCGTGTCGGAGTAGACCTTCGGCAGCTCGAGCGGGAGGTCGAAGCGGCGCTTCGCGACCACGATCCACTGCGCGTGATAGCGGCGCGGGATCGAGACGCTTCCGCTGTTCAGGAACTTGATCACGTCCTTGCGGCGCTCGTACGGGTAGTTGTCCTTCGTGTCGGCGACGTGCGCCGGAGGCGCCGCGGAGACGTAGACGGGCGCGTACGCCTCGATCCGGTAGCTCGTCTCGAGGTCCGAGAAGACGGTGTCGCGTGCCGGGACGGTCGTGCGTAGGGCGTGGATGAGCCCCGGCGTGAGGCGGAGACGGTCCGGCTCGTCGCGCTTGACGTAGGCGAGACCCGCCAGTCCGACGGGGGCGACGAGAGACAGCGCCACGGCGGCGGTCCACAGCGGCGCGGCTTCGGGCACCGATCTGCGAACGATCGCGGCGACGATCAGCCCGATGCCCGCTCCCGCGAGCGCGAGCCACACCGGCCAGGGCGGGCCGCCGACGATGAGGAAGTACGAGAACTCCCCCGGGTAGACGAGCTGGAGCAGGCCGCCGGCGCCGAACGCGGCCAGGCAGCCCGCGAGCCGATAGCGGCCGATGAGGGATGCGGCTCCCGCGACCGCGAATGGGATCGGGAGGAAGATCGCGAGGCGCCTCGCCTGCGAGACCGAGACCGCGTTCGACAGGGCGTCGAACGCCCACGGGACGAGGACGACGAGGAGGACGGCGAGCGCCGCGCCGAGCACGTACGCGGCCCAGCGCCGGGTTCCCGCGAGCGCGGCCATCGGGATCGCGACCAGTCCGGCGACGGCGATCGCGCCCCCGCGGGAGATCGTCTCCGGAGCGAGCCGGAGCAGCCCGTGGACGACGTCGATCTGGCCCTTGTAGTGGGCGATCTGTTGCGCCCGCACGGCGGCATCCGGCCTGTGCGTGACGGTCTCGTCGAGGATCGGCTTCAGCCACAGCGCGTAGAGGCCGGCGGGGATGAGCACGGCCGGAAGGGAGGCCGCGATGCGCAGGTTCTCGCGCCAGAGCGACGAGGCGAGGACGACCCGCGCGAGCAGGAAGCCTGCGAGCGGCACCGCGGCGAAGAACGCGTACGTCGGGTGCACGAGGGCGAGCGCGATCGACGCGGCCGAGATCGAGAGCACCTGACGGCGGCGTCCGCCCGCGACCAGCGAAAAAACGAGCGCGAGCAGCGCCGGGGCGATCAGCGCGCGGGCGACCGTCGGGGGCAGCGCCAGGAAGTCGAACGACCCCGTTCCCGCACGGGAGAAGCCGATCAGCCCCACCTGGGCGGCGGCCGTCGCGACACCCGCCCCGTACGAGCGGAAGAGCGCGGCACCCGCGGCGTAGGCGAGCACGACCGCCAACGGGGTCAGGATCGCCGGCAGGTGCAGCATGACGACGGTCGGGTCGACGTCGGCCAACCGCGCGATCATCGCCAGCCCCGCGTGCCACACGGGGAACGCGTAGCCGGGATGGAGGCCGCCGTGGCGGAACTCGTCGACGACGTTGAGCGAGGTCAGATGGAACGACTCGAGCTTCCGCACGCGGCCGAGGTGGAAGAGCGCGTCGCCGTAGACCGTGTTCGATGCCCACCAGACCACGCCCGCGAACAGGCTCGCCGCCGCAACCACCCCGGCGATCGTCAACCGCTCGCTCTGCTCCGAGGGAACCGGCGCCCGCATCAGCGCCGGGACGAGCGACACGGCCGAGAAGGCGGCGACGAGCCAGAGCGTCGTCGTGATCGTCCCGCCGAAGGCGAAGGTGAGCGCGAGCGCCCCGGCCAGGGCAGCCAGGCTCCAGGCGAACGACGCCGCGATCGCGACTCCGAACGTGTGCGGACGGCCCAGCGCGCGCACGAAGACCGCGCCCGGGAGGAGCAGCACGCAAGCCGACGCCGCGGCCAGCCGCAGGATGAGCCCGAGCCCGTGCGCAGGCAGGGCGCGACCGAGCACGAGCACGGCAGGCGCCGCGAGCACGAGGGCCAGGAAGAGCGCCGAGGAGCCGAGCCGCCCCGCGCCCACGCGGTAGATCCGAATCGGCTGTGTCACGACAGCCACGCGCGAGCCTCCTCCGCAAGGGCCCCGGCCTGGAGGCACGTCCCGCCGCGAGCGCGCACCTCTTCCAGCAGGCGGCGGTAGAGGACGTCCCACCCGGGCAGGAGCGCCGAGTCGTACTGCTCCGAGTGCCACAGGATGGCGAAGCCGCCTCCGTGCTCCTCGGCCCAGTCGAGCAGTGCGCTGAGCCGTTCGCCGGCCTGCTCGACGTTGAGGTTGAGGTATCGCTCGGCGGACAGCGTCACGTCCATGGCTGCGAGCGGGACCTCGATCAGATCGTGCGGCGCGTCCCGCTCGAAGTCCCACGGCCGGAACGGATGGGCGATTCCTGCCCGGAAGCCGACCGCGTCGCCGAAGCCGAGCGATGAGTCATACGCGAAGCCCGCAGCCTCGAGTGAACCGAGATTGCGGTGCGGATCGATGCGGAGATAGTGGTAGCGCTGGCCCTGGACCGGGCCGGAGAGCCGTTCGAGCCGCTCCTTTTCGTCGACGATCCGTTGGCCATCGTGTGCGGCGGAGTAGCTGCCGTGGAGCCCGACCTCCGCCTTACCCTCCTGGAGCGTCTCGACGAGCCTCGGCCTCAACCGCTCGTACGCCTCGGCCGCGGCTCCGTCGAACTCGTGCGCGTGGTCGGCGAGCAGGAAAAACGTCGACGACGCACCGGAGCGCCGCTCGTCCTCGAGGATCCGGTCGAAGCTCCAGTACGGGTCGGTTCCCCGCACCTTGTGCACGGTCGCGCCGGCGAGGCCGCGCAGCTCGCGCAGCCCGGGTCGCAGACGCCCGTTCGTCAGGTCGCTCTTCGCTCTCGCGGCGGCTCCCTTGACGCCAAGGCGCGTCCACTTCCACGGAACGTCGACGTCGTGGGTCAGCGCAACGGCGAAACGGGCGCCGCTCCAACGCGGAGGATCGACACCGAGTTCGGCCCGCAGCCGCTCGAGTGGCGGATCGAGTGGGTCGAGGCACGACGACGCAGCCCGGAAACGGTCGTGCTCATCGCGTGCCCCGTTTCGCTCCTCGACCCGGGCGAGGTGGAAGAACGCCTCCGCGAGGTGATCGCCCTGAGGCCGCTCCCCGCGCTCGACCTGCTCCCACGCCTCAGCGTTGTAGCGCACGTCGTCGCCGAAGCCGAGATCGCGCGCGCCGATCGTGTCGAGCACCCAGCGCGCCCGCCGTTCGACGCGTTCGGGAATCACCGGAACACGCCCCGCGCGACGCGGGCCGCGTGCACGAGCCCGGGCTTGAGGTCGTCACGCGCGAAGACCGCGTCCACGTACGGCGGCCGGTGGAGCTCGGGCCGCTCTCCGGGCATGAGCGAGATCGACCACGTGCGCCGCGTGCCGTTCATCGACACCGGCTCGACCCGCTCACCGGTGAGGTCGCGGTACGCAATCAGCGGTAGGTCGACGCCGCACGCCGCCGCGAGCCCGTGCCACTGCCACAGGCGCGGGTTGACCTCCATCAGCTTGAAGCGGCCGTCACGCGGATCGCGCTTGAACTCGACCTGCGAGATCCCGTGGAAGCCGAGCGCCTTCAGAAGCCGCAGGCCCGCGTCGACGACTTCCTGCACCCAGACAGCCTCGCCGACGCGGCACGTACCGACGACCGGCGGCACCTGCTTCAGCTTGCGCCCGCTGAAGAGCCCGAGCGGCTCACCGTCCGCGCGCAGGTAGCTCCCGAGGCTGTACAGCTCGTCGTCGCCGCCGGGGACGAGCTCCTGCACCATCGGCCCGAACGGTTCGGCGTCCGCATATGCGCGTTCGAGCTCCGCCTTCGTCTGGCAGCGCAAGGCCTGCTTGCCGAACCGGCGCTTGAAGCCGTCGGGATGCTGAGGCTTGACGAGGACCGGAAACGCAAGCCCGGCCGCCTCGGTCGCGGTCGCCGGATACAGCGTCTCGGGGATGTCGACATCCGCCTCGCGGGCCGTCTCGAGCTGGTGGCGCTTGTCCTGGATCGACTCGAGGCGCTCCCAGCTGGGGAACGGAAACAGAAAGTCGTCCAGGCGATCCGCGTGGCGCGCGAGCGCGTTCAGCGGGGGATCGTGGGTCGGGAAGACGACCGCCGGGCCGCCGATCTTCGCGACGGCGTCGACGAAGCGGTCCTCGTCGGCCAGCGGATCGGGCACCGTTACGGGTTGGGCGTACCGCGAGCGGAACCCGAGCGGGCTCGACCGGTGATCCACCGCGAAGACCGGGATCCCGGCCCGTCCGAGCGAGCGAATCGCGGCCAGGCCGTTGACCCAGCCGACGTCGACGACGACGGCTTTCACCGGGCCGATTCTAGGAGCGAAGCCGTCGTGCCTGACCCCAGCCACTGCGCGACCTCACGGTAGGCGCGCCCCCGATCGCCCCGGAAGAACACGCCGCGCAACCGCAGCCCCCAGAGCATCACGCGCCTCGCGCGCTCCGCGACGCGGACGCCTCGGTGCTTGCGCAGGAACTGCAGGTGGCCGCGCACGATCGCCTTGAACTGCCGGGGATTGAGCGACGCGCCGACGACGTGAGTAACCTCGGCGCCCGGGAAGAAGAGGATCTTCCAGCCGGCCTGGCGGAACCGGTAGCACCAGTCCACCTCCTCGCTCATCAGGAAGAAGTCCTCGTCGAACCCGCCGACCGAGTCGACCGCCTCGCGGCGGACGAGCAGGCACGCGCCGAAGAGGTACTCCGCCTCGCGCACCGACTCGTGGTCGAACTGCTCGCCGAAGAACGCGTTCAGCGCATGCGAGTGCGGCGCCAGCTTGCGCAGGAAGAAGTACTCGGTCGCGATCCGCCACGGGCTCGGGTAGCCG
>WNGI01002029.1_pt1 | contig 17269 bp, 12 predicted proteins | sample 5400621 | NCBI WGS metagenome assembly WNGI01 (sample SAMN13153374, study PRJNA577476) | soil metagenome | isolation source: 20 cm soil or saprolite under Garry oak tree replicate 1 | place: USA:California | collected 2016-06-15 | reverse complement strand
GGCCCGAACGGCAGGACCGAGCAGCTCGACGTTTTTGAGCATTGCAATGAGCGACTGATTGAAGCGGAAGTTGCGCGCGGCGCCGGTAACCCGCCCATTCTCAACAAGAAAGAGGCCATCACGGGTCATCCCGGTCATCACCTTTTCATACGGATCGACCTCCCGGATGTACCACAGGCGGGTCACGAGCAGCCCGCGGTCGGTGGAAGTGACCATCTTGTCCATGGACGAGTCTCCGCCGCCGAAGACGAGATTCATGGGCGCCTCCCCGTATTCATTGGGCAGCGCAAAACCGTGTCCGGTGGGCCGTTGGCCCGCGGCTTGGGCGGCAGCACGTGAATAGACAAGATTCTTCGGAATACCGCAATCCACCAGCAATACCCGCTGACGCGGCAGCCCTTCGCCGTCGAATGGCGCGCCCTGTTGGAGTGGATGATAAACGTCATCGCTGATGCTGATGTTTTGCCCGAAGAGCTGCTTGGCCATGCGCTCGTTCAGGCAGGACCGTTTGTCTTCCAGGGCAGTGGCGGCGAAATCGTAGAAGAGAAACCCGACGAGATCTAACACCGCAGCAGGTTCGAGGATTACCGTGTAGCGTCCAGGCGCAAGCTCGCGGGAGTTGACGGCAAGATGTGCTTTTTGGCAGGCTCGCGCGGCGAGTTTTTGTGGGTCGAACGCGCGAACATCTGCGGAATTGGCTTTGGCCCAGCTCGCAGCAGGGCCTTCCTGTGCCGTGATGGAAAACTCCGAGTGCGTTTCACGATAGGCCGCAAAAAGGCCTCGAGAATTTCCCAATACGGACTGGCCTTGGCCGTTCGAATAGATTCCGGCGGCCACCTGGCCCTTCTTGACGGCCAAATCGCAAGCCCGCCGGACGGCCCGGGCGCGTTCTTCAGCGGAGAGAGCGGCGGTCTGTTTGATGAAGCGGTTCACGGGGCGATAACGCTGTTTTCCTGGCATCGGCAGAAGGCGCGGATCCTTCGGCTGGCGGTGTGCAAGAGAGAGAGAAACTTCGATCGCGGAGCGAAACGAGTCTTCATGAATGCGATTGGTTGTGGCGCGCGCAGTGCGGCCGTCGACGACCGTGCGAATCGACACCGTCAGCCCGTGCTCGGCAACGTTTTGATGGATGGCGTTGTTGGCGAAACGCGTCAACGCGTCCGCAACTTCGTCCACATGGACTTCCGCCTCTTCGGCTCCCGTGGATTTCGCGAGACGAAGAACCGTATCGACGATTCGCCGAAGCTCGCGCTCGTGGAGAAGTTCAGCGGCTCCGGCGCTCGACGCCGTTGATCCTTTTCTGTTCTTGGCGGCCGGTTTCATTGGTTCGAAAATGCCGTCCCGATGTGCACGTTGCGGAAACGCGCCGGTGCTGCCCCATGCCCGGTGCCCGTGGTCTGCATAGGCTGCCCTTTTCCACAATTGGGGGTGCCCCACAGCGTCCAGTGATCGAACCTGCAGATGGCGTCGCAGGAATTCCAGAACTCCGTGGAAATTCCGCTGTAGCTGGGATTCTTCAGCATGCGGACTTTCTTTCCGCCTTTGATCTCCCAGCCGATTTCCGTTGAAAACTGAAACTGGTAGCGCCGGTCATCGATGGACCAGGAGCGATTTGTTTCCATCAGGATTCCGTCGTGCGTGTCGGAAATCAGATCGTCGTAGTCCCATGTGCCGGGCAGTAAGCTGACGTTGGTCATGCGAATGATCGGAAGGCGGTTCCAGCTTTCTGTGCGCATCGTTCCGGAAGAGCGATCCAGGCCCACCAGGTGCGCGGTTTCGCGATTGGAAAGATAGCCGCAGAATGTGCCATCTTTGATAATGTCCGTGCACTGCGCGGGAACGCCTTCGTCGTCGTAGGCAAAGGTGCCCAGTCCCTGTCCGTGATCGAGCCGCGCGTCCGCGACGACGTTCACAATGCTCGAAGCATATTTCAGGTGGTTCAACTGATCGAGCGTCAGAAAACTCGTGCCCGCGAAATTCGCTTCCTGGCCGAGGACGCGGTCCAGTTCGATAGGATGGCCGATGGATTCATGAATCTGCAGTCCGAGCTGGCTGCCGCCGAGGATGAGTGTGCCGACCTTTTCCGGGCATTGCGATACCGAATGGAGCGCGGCGGCTTCTTCGGCGATGAGTGGCGCGTTCCTCATCAAATCGAGTGATTCAACGAGTTCGTAACCTTGCAGCGAATGCTGGCCGCCAAAACCATTAGGATATGAACGTTTTTGGATCTCCTCACCCTGAAAAGAAGTGGCGGCAATTCCGCAGCCGGAAATCACTTTATGCTGGTGAATGCGCGAGCCGATGCTCGAAGCAAACCAAGATTCGACCTTGCGGAATTGCATGTCCGTTTCCGTCAGTGTCACGCCTTTCACGAGGCGCATTTCGGCGTCGGCCGCCAGCAGCAATGCCAGCTGGGTTTCAAGGGGAATTTCGAACGGGTCTTTACGGAACGGGCTCTGCCAACTGTCCACGTAAGCCTTTTCCGGGGCAAGAACGACCTCGCCGCGTTTTGCCAGTGCCGAAGCCTTCGCGATGGAAACGGCCTGCGCCGCACAAGCCGCGACGCCTTCGCGCGTCAAACGGTCCGTGGAGGCAAAGCCCCAGGCACCATTTGCCAGAACGCGAATGCCGAGGCCCAGCGATTCGCTGTGTGCCAGCGTGCCGACCTTGCCGTTCTTTGTCGTGAGGTCGCGCTGGCGCAGATGCATCACGCGCACGTCGCCGTAGGTAGCCCGGCGCAGCTTGGCCGTATCAAGCGCGTTTGTGCAGAGATCCCACATGCGTGTAAGTCAGACTGAAAAACCCATCAGCAAATGCATAAGGGCGCAGCACTGTTCCGACCCGTCGGAATGCTGCGCCCCCAGAAAGATAACACGATCAAGCAGCCCGGAATGGCGGCGAGAGTTACGTGCCTTCCTGCCAGGAAGCGAGATAGCGTTCCTGCTCCGCCGTGAGCTTGTCCAGTCTGTGTCCCATCGAATCGAGCTTGAGGCGCGCGATTTCCTTATCCAGATGCTCCGGCACGACATACACTTGCGGCTTGAGATCCTTGTAGTTCGCGCGAAGGTATTCGGCGGACAGCGCCTGGTTGGCGAAGCTCATGTCCATTACCGAAGCGGGATGTCCCTCGGCGGTCGACAGATTAACAAGACGTCCTTCCGCGAGCAGGTAAACTTTGCGGCCATCCCTCAGTTGATATTCGTCCACGAGCGGGCGCACTTCGCGCTTGCCACTGGACATCTTTTCCAGCGCGGAGATGTCAATCTCCACGTTGAAGTGGCCGGAGTTGCAAACAATCGCCCCGCCCTTCATCTTTTCGAAATGCTCGCCGCGGATCACGCTCTTGTTTCCCGTCACGGTGATGTAAACGTCGCCCTCCTTCACCGCTTCTGCCATCGGCATAACTCGGAACCCGTCCATTACAGCTTCGATGCCCTTTACCGGGTCGATTTCCGTAACGATGACGTCCGCGCCGAGGCCCTTGGCGCGCATGGCCACGCCGCGCCCGCACCAGCCGTAACCGGCAATGACTACCTTCAGGCCAGCAAGCAGAACGTTCGTCGCGCGAATAACACCGTCAATCGTGGACTGCCCGGTACCGTAGCGATTGTCAAAGAAGTGTTTGGTCATCGCATCATTCACGGCAATGATCGGATACTTGAGCGTCCCGTCCTTGGCCATTGCGCGAAGACGGATCACCCCGGTAGTGGTCTCCTCCGTTCCGGCAATCACGTTGGGGACGAGCTCGGTACGCTTGGTCAACAACATGGTGACCAGGTCCGCGCCGTCGTCCATGGTGAACTGCGGCTTGTGCTCCAGCGCCGCGCTCAGGTGCGCATAGTAGGTGTCGTTATCCTCGCCTTTGATGGCCAAAGTAGGAATGTTGTAGTCGCGATTCAGCGAAGCGGCGACTTCGTCCTGCGTGGATAGCGGGTTAGAGGCGCACAGCACCGCGTCGGCGCCGCCGTCACGCAGCGCGATCATCAGGTTTGCGGTTTCGCTCGTCACGTGCAAACAGGCGGAGACACGCAGGCCCTTCAGCGGCTGCTCCTTGACGAAGCGCTTGCGGATCGATTCGAGCACGGGCATTTGCTGTCCCGCCCATTCGATCTTGCGCTTGCCGGCATCGGCCAGCCCAATGTCCCTTACATCACCTTTTTTCAGCTCAGCGATTGCCAAAGTCTTGCTCCTCAATTGTGGATTTCGTTCGGAAGGGGAATAACCCAACGTCCCTGGTCAAAGGCCCCCGCGTGCCGGGTCTGTGTTTCTCTAGTCTTGGAAGTTAGCTGCGCGCCCCGACTTCGGCAGTCGCGGCAGCCCCGAGGCCAGCGGCCTTGCGGAGAGCATCCGCGCGGTCCGTGCGCTCCCATGTGAATCCCGCGCCGCTGCGGCCGAAGTGGCCATAAGCAGCCGTGGCCTTGTAAATCGGACGGCGCAGGTTGAGCGTTTCGATGATGGCCTTGGGCGTCAGCATGAAGGTTTCACGGATCAAAGCGGTGATTTTTTCTTCCGGCACATTCGCGGTGCCGAAGGTTTCCGCCATGACCGAGACAGGCTCGGCGACGCCGATGGCGTAAGCCAATTGCACTTCCGTTTTTCGCGCCAGGCCCGCGGCCACAATGTTTTTTGCGATATAGCGCGCCATGTAGCAAGCCGAGCGATCCACCTTCGAGGGATCTTTGCCGGAGAACGCTCCGCCGCCGTGACGGCTGTAACCGCCATAGGTGTCGACGATAATCTTGCGGCCGGTCAAACCCGCGTCGCCCATGGGACCGCCGATGACGAATCGGCCCGTCGGATTGATGTGATACTTGGTTTTTGGGTCCAGCATCGAGGCGGGAATAATCGGCTTAATGACGTATTCCGTGATGGCCTCACGCAGATCCGAGTTGGAGACCTTCTCGCTGTGCTGCGTGGAGATCACCACGCAATCGACGCGGGCCGGGCGGCCGTTGCGGTACTCGATGGTGACCTGCGACTTTCCGTCGGGCCGGAGAAAATCAACTTTATGGGCTTTGCGAATCTCGGAGAGGCGCTGCGTGAGGCGGTGGGCGAGTTGGATGGGCATGGGCATCAATTCTTCTGTTTCGTCGCAGGCAAAGCCAAACATCAAGCCCTGGTCGCCCGCTCCGCCGGTGTCCACGCCCATGGCGATGTCCGGCGACTGCCGCTTCACCGTGCACATGACGGCGCAGGTGTCTGCATCGTAGCCGTACTTTGCGCGATCGTAGCCGACACCGCGAATGGTACTGCGTACAAGCTCATCGTAGTTGACGTGCGCGCTGGTGGTGATTTCACCGGCGATGACCGCCACGCCGGTAGTGACAAGCGTCTCGCAAGCGACGCGCCCCTTCGGATCGTGCTTCATGACTTCGTCAAGGACGGCGTCAGAAATCTGGTCGGCAATTTTGTCCGGATGGCCTTCGGTGACGGACTCCGACGTAAATAAAAAGTTGCGTAAGGCTTCGCTCAAACGAATTCTCCTTCGTGACTTGCAGGGGAACGCACCGCTAGCATACACTCCTGATTATTCAACTGTCTGCTAAACCCTACAAAACTACCATTCGCGCGGAGAAGAATCAACGTATTGATTCCGGCTGCTTATTCCTGCGTCGGACGGTCGAAATCAGGGTGCCAACGGCGAATTGCTGCATGGGACTGGGCAAGGGCTAGGCCGCGTCTGCATCATCGTCCGGCTGGATGTCGAGCCTTCCCTTCGTCTTTTTAGCCATCAGGTAGGAGCGGATGAAGGGATCCAGATCACCGTCCATCACCCGGTCTACATCGCCCACTTCGAACTTCGTGCGGTGGTCCTTGATCAGCCGGTAAGGCTGCATGACATAGGACCGGATTTGACTGCCAAATGAAATGTCCAGCTTGCTCTCGTCAAGTTTGTCGGTGTGGGCCTGGCGCTTCTGGATTTCCAGATCGTAGAGGCGCGAGCGGAGCATCTTCATGGCCAGCTCGCGATTCTTGCTCTGGCTCCGCTGGGCCTGACAACCCACGACGATGTTGGTTGGGATGTGCGTGATACGGACGGCGGTCTCCACCTTATTGACGTTTTGCCCGCCTTTGCCACCCGAGCGGAACGTGTCCACGCGTAAGTCTTCCGGACGGATGTTGATCTCGATACGGTCGTCAATTTCAGGAATTACGAAGACGGATGCAAAAGAAGTGTGGCGCCGCGCAGCCTGATCGAACGGAGAGATTCGAACCAGACGGTGAACCCCGGTTTCCCCCGCGAGAAGACCATAGGCATTTTCACCGGAAAATTGGATCGTCGCCGATTTGATGCCGGCTTCTTCTCCCGGAGTCTCATCGAGGACCGCGGCGGTCATCCCCCGGCGCTCCGCCCATCGCAGGTACATGCGAAGAAGGATGGATGCCCAATCCTGCGATTCCGTACCACCCGCGCCGGGCTTGATGGTCATGATGGCGTTGAGGTGGTCACTTTCGCCGGAGAGCAGCGTCTTAGTTTCCAGTTCGGAGACATAGCTATCCGCAGTATTGAGCTCGCGGTCCAGCTCTTTCAGCAGATCGTTTTTTTGCTCGACGTTGGTCTCTTCTTGAGCAAGATGGATGTATGTCTCGATGTCGCCAGAGATCGAGGTGAGTCTCTCATCCGCGGCAATCTGCTCTTCGGCGCGCTTTCGCTCGCGGAGAACGCTCTGCGCAGCTTCCTGGTTGTTCCAAAAATTGGGGTCGGCGCTGCGTGCTTCGAGAGCCTTCAGGCGCTCACGGTGCTGTGGCGCGTCAAAGATAGCTCCGCACGAGCGAGACGCGCTGATTGAGCCCTTCGTAACGATGCTGGAGATCTTCGAGGATCATGCTTTTTCTGGTAAAGCGTCCGTCAGGGACGGACGTCACCTTGCCTTTCGAAAAGTTGCCGCAACTAGAATAACGGAAACGAGCACACAGAGCCAGGCGAACCCATCCCCAAAGCGCGCGTAAATCGTTTCCTCGGTTCGAAAATCATAAGGAAGATCGATCGCGGCGCGCACATCCGGGGGGAGCGGCTCGAAGACGCGGCCGTAGGGATCGACCGAAACCGTAAAGCCATTATTCGTGGAGCGCACCATCCAGCGGCGGTTTTCCACGGCGCGCACCCGCGCCATGCGCAGATGTTGCTCGGCGGCGGCGGACCTTCCAAACCATCCGTCATTCGAAATGTTGATGAATAGCTGCGCACCGCCGGCGGCAAACCGGCGCACTTCGCCCGGATAGGTCGCTTCATAGCAGATAAAGACGCCGAAGCTATTCCCCTGCGGAAGCTGCCCGACAACGTACTTGTTTCCCTTGTGGAAGCCGCCGACTTCGCCGGACACACTGGTCACTACGCGATGGATCAATGGAAACGGCTCATACTCGCCGAACGGAACGAGATGGACCTTGTCGTATACGAATGTGCGCCGGCCTTGCGCATCAAACAGCAGCGCGCTGTTGTACGGCAGGAGACTGCCGTGGGGCGCCGTGTCGGACGGGTTCACCGGTGATTTCCATTCGATGGCTCCTGCCAGGAAGGGGTGCCCGAAGCGGATCGCCAGTGTTGAGGCAATCTTTGCGAATTGTGAATCTTGAAACGAGAAAGGCGCGGGCGCTTCAGGCCAGACCAGAAGGTCCGGTTTTTCCGCCGCAGGGGCAAGGCTCATTCGTTCGATTTCCTCAAGGTCCGCTGCGTGCGCCGGGAACCAATCCGCGGCGTACGAGTCCACCTCCGGGAAATTGAGCTGAACGGCACGGGCGAAATGATGAGCTTGCGCTTGGGGTACAAGTCGCGGCCCGGCCAGCGTGGCGCCCAAAAGTATCGCCGTAGCAATGGCCGCGCATGCCATGCGCCCGCGAGGCGTCAGCTTGCCAGAACTGCTCGTCCATGCGAGCAATGCGTTGAAACACGCTACAAGAAAGGATAGTCCGTAAATTCCCGTGATGGTGGTGAGCTGAACGAGGCCCAGATTGGCAGCTGCGGGATAGCCAAGCAAGTTCCACGGAAAACTAATTTCCGGCAAATGTGCGCGAACAAACTCGAACGTCACCCAGATAAATGGCGCACCTAGGCATGCCACCTCGATACTTTGAAGGGACACCCGGTGAACGGCCCAAGCAAAAGCGCCAGTGAGAATTCCCCAGGTAGTGGCGATCAACAGCAAGAGGCCCCATCCACCCGCCAGCGAGAGGCCGCCGTGAACGGTAAGAACCGTCGCAATCCATGGCACTGACGTTAGGACAAAAAGAAACCCATGTAGAAATCCGCAACCACACGCCACGCGAGAGCGCGCGCCAAACAGGGAAAAGAGCAGAATCCCAATGCAAAGCCACGAATAGATACTCAGATACAGACCGGTGTAGGAGAGCGAAAGCGCGGCACCAGACACGGCACCAACTATGAGACGCAACCCCGCAGGTATTTCCGCACCGGCCTGCGCGCGAAGATAGGAGAGCCAACTGCCCCGAGGCATCAGTGCTTCACGATGGCTCTTCTAAAACCGGCGCCCTCGAGGCCTTTCCTGGCCGCGTCGGCGACCTTCGGATCGGCGTAAGGGCCGACTTGCACGCGGTAATACTTGTCGGCATGCGGAGAAAGAACGAACGCCGGAAATTTTTTCTTCTGCAAACGCGTCGCGAGTTCCAGCGCATCCGCTTCTTTTGTCAGCGCCGCCACCTGCAGAGTATAACTACCCCCTGGAATGAGTGGCGGGTTCAGAGTTTTCGATGAACCGCCGGAGGCTCTCGGCGGCGCGGTGGACCTCACAAGCACGGGCACGTTTTTTTGTGCTGGCGCGGTTGGAGACGCTGCGGGCTTCAGATGGTCTTCGGTTTTCTTATTGTCGCCGGCGTGATAAAATTCCCAATCCGAATTCGGCGGCGGCGCTGTGTCCGGCGGGGTGGCGGAAGGAGCGGGACTGCTGGTGCGCTTCGACCTGCCGTCCGACTTGGGAAAAACGGAATTGTCCGGCTTCTTGAAGAAATCTGTTGAGGCACGCACGGGGCTATCGTACTGGTTGCGCCCCATGACGTAGCCGAGCGTAAAAAACACGCCCGAAAACAGCAGCATCAGCATGAATAGGCCGATGACGTGCCGGCTTTCGAGCACACGCTCTCCGACGCCCCCTCGTTTTCCGCCAGAAGCCATTCTTATTTTTGCGGCCCCCCTAAATTCTTAGTCCACTGATTAATGATATCGATAGGCAAGGGAAACACAATCGTTGTGTTCTTCTCGACACCTATCTCCGTCAGCGTCTGCAAGTAGCGGAGCTGGATTGCGGAAGCCTGCGTGGCCAGAACTTTCGCGGCATCCGCGAGTTTCTGTGAAGCTTCGAACTCTCCTTCAGCGTGAATAATTTTTGCGCGGCGTTCGCGTTCGGCCTCCGCCTGCTTTGCGATTGCACGCTGCATCTGTTCGGGGATGTCGACCTGTTTCACTTCGACTTTGGAAACCTTAATGCCCCAAGGTTCGGTGTCTGTGTCGAGTATGATCTGGAGCTTGGCGTTGACCTTATCGCGCTGCGAGAGTATTTCATCGAGTTCAAACTGCCCGACGACACTGCGAATGGTCGTCTGCGCAAGCTGCGATGTCGCATACGTGTAGTTCTGAACCTGCGAAAGCGCCTGGTTGGCGTCGACCACGCGGAAGTAGCAAACCGCATTGACCTTCACTGAAACGTTGTCTCGTGTGATGATGTCCTGTGGCGGAACGTCGAGCGTCTCAATCCGCATGTTGATGCGGTAGAGTGTTTCAATCGGCCAAAAAACAAGATTTATGCCGGCGCTTTTTGCCTCGGGTATCAATCGTCCGAGCCGAAGTACCACGCCCCGCTCCCACTCCTTGATGATGTACAGCGAATTCCAAAACCAGATGAGCCCGAGGCCGACGATCAACGCCATCCCGATAAAACTGATCTCCATCTTCTCCTCCTGAACGTAAGAACTCTTATTTCGCTGCTGAGACAGCCACACCATCCGGCTCAACGTAAAGCTTCAATCCCTCGATACGCAAAACCATGACGGTCTCGCCTTCCTGCACGGGCCGCGAAGCTTCGGCCCGCCAGAGTTCGCCATGCACGCGAACCATGCCCTCAGCCCCTGCGGACAGCCGCGCAACCGCTACGCCCCGCGCTCCGATCAGCTCTTCCTTTCCCGTCGACGTTTTCCATTGCCGCGACCGCAAAACCAGCCGCATCAGAAATACGGCTAGCACCGCGAAGGGCAGCGTCCCTGCCAGCGCCACTCCTACACTCACTCCTCCGGAAGTAAGTGGCGAGCGAATCAGAAAGATCGCGCCCAGAAACATCGACACAACTCCACCGAAGGCCAGTATGCCGTGACTTGGAGCCTTAGCTTCAAGAATGAAAAACGCCAGGGCCAGCGCAATCAGGAACAGACCCGCAAGATTCACAGGCAGAAAATTCATGGCGTAAAGTGCGAGAATCAAGCAGATACCACCGATAACACCCGGAGCGATCACTCCCGGATGCGTGAATTCGGTATACAGGCCAAGAACACCAAGAATAAGCAGCACAAAAAAAGCGTCGGGCTGGACGATCCGCGCCAGAAACTTCTGCCGCGCCGAGAGTGCAAAGGGCGTTCGCACCGGACTCTTCAGGACCAACGGCACCTGCGTTCCGTCGAAGCGCTTGATTGTTCGCCCATCCAGTTGCCGTAACAAATCATCAGGCGAGCTCACAATCAAATCGATCATTTTCCCATCCAGTGCTTCTTTCTCGGTAAAGGCTTTCGACTCAGTAATGGCTTTTTCCGCCAATTCCGGGTTGCGGCCGCGCCGGTCCGTGAAACTCCGCAGAAACGCCATCGCATCCTGGTTGATCTTCTTTCGAAAAACTTCATCAATTTGCTGAGGGAATCCTCCGATCGCGATGATGGGCGAAGCCGCGCCTGCATGTGTGCCGGGGGCCATGGCGGCAATGTCCGCCGCTAGAAGAATATAGAAACCCGCCGACGCGCCGCGCGCGCCGGTCGGTGAAACGTAAACGGCCACCGGCACAGGCGAGGCTAGGATGTGCTGGATCATGTCCTTCATCGAATCGCTGAGCCCGCCCGGCGTATCCATGGTGATCAGAACCAGCGCGGCGTGGCGCCGCGCCGCGTCGGCAAGTCCTTCGTCGATGTACGTGGCCAAGATGGGCTCCACTTCGCCATCAAGACTCAGTTCCAGAACAAGGGAAACGGACGAGTGCTCGTCCGCCGCAACCGCAGGCATCAGCAAGAAAACCACGGCAGCACCCAGGACACAAAAAAGGAAGGAGGCGGCAACAAATCCAGATCGCCAGGGATAAAAGGAGCGCTTCATTTTATGCAACCAATCGCTCATTGCGCACCTCCGCCGGGTTTTTTCTCGGTTGGCTTGGAATTCTGCAGGTGTTCAAACAGTTGCTTGGCTTCTGCATAGTTCGGCGCCAGCTTGAGCGCTTTCTCGAGTTCCGCACGCGCGAGATCCGGCTTCTTCTGCTCGAGATAGATTCTCGCCAGCATCGTTCGCACTACCGCGGAATCGCGCGCTACCAGCGAAGCCTGCAATTCCTTCACCGCATCATCCAGCTTGCCCTGGCGGCGGTCAATTTCCGCGAGCCCGCGGTGCGCGGCGCCGCTGCTGGGATCATCCGCAAGAACAGCACGAAATTCCTTCTCCGCAGCATCGGCGTGTCCCGCGGAAAGTTCCTGCCGACCGCGCCGAATGCGCGTTGCAGGTGTGTCGCTCGAAGAAGCGGAAGCAGCCGCGCTCGCAGGGAGCTCCGCCGATTCAATCTCCGCGTGAAGAGCCGTTACGTCGAGCTCGGTCTTGACGCGATTCAGCCGCGCCAGCGTTTCGTTCTTCGCGTCCAGGTGAATCGCAGGGAGTCCGTTGGGGCCAAAGGTTTCGTTCGCCGCCTCGCGTTCCTGGTCGGCCTCGGTTATGTTGCCGGCTTTTTCCAGGGACAGTATCAGCAGCGCCCGGTCTTCCGAGTTATCCGGCTCGCGCTCCGCGGCTTCGTGGAAATACCCCGCCGCAGCGGCGGGATCGTTGGTCTGTAACGCAAGCAGGCCAAGATTGAAGGCATAGTCGTCTTCGTCGGGATCCAAGTCGGCCGCGCGGCGAAAATCGGCTTGCGCCGCAGCCGTCTTGCCCTGTCGTGCCCGCGCAATCGCCAGGTCATTCAGAATTTCCGGCAGGTCCGCTGTGGAGACCCTGTTGTTCTTCGAGGCCTCCTGCAGCGAAATGAACACTTCCTCCGCGTGATCGGGCTGACCAAGCAGAAGCTGGCAAACGCCCGTCGCGAAGAACGCTTCCACATAGCGATCGTGAGCTTTTGGCACCTTGGCGTACCACAGGAGCGCGGAATCGTAGTCGCGCCGCAGGAAATAGGCTTCCCCCAACGCGAAGTCGGGTTCCGGCCATTCCGGCTCCAGACGCGCCGCTTCCCGCAGTTCCCGCAAACGTGCATCATCCTCGCTGGCCAGCACGCCGCGAATGTAATGTTCAAATGCATCGAGACGCAGCGGACGCTGGCGTTTTGTGAACTCCGCGAGACTCAGCGAATAATTACGATCGTATGCGGAGAGCATTCGCCAGACCAGCCGGGAGTGCAGGTCCATAAGCGAATCCAACGTGCCGGTTTCCCGCAACGCCGGCAGCAGTCGCGCCGGACTCACCTTTAGCATCCGTGACTCGATGGTGAGCGACGTCCCGTCCACCGAAAACCGGCCAAAAACCACAAAATCCGCGTCGAGGTCTTCGGCAACATGAAGCATGGTCGCGCGGCTCAGTTTCGAAGAGCGCGGCAGTCCATACCGTTCCAGTTCGACAAGCCGCCCCGCGTGCGAATACACCTGCTCGCCGGCTCCCGACAGCCGCTGGATAGTCAACTCCTCCAGGCCCTCACCCAGCCAATCCAATCGTGGAGATGCGCCGGCATTTTCAAACGGAAAAACCAGATAGATCCCGTGTTGATAAGCTGCGGCAGCTCCCGCGCGCGGAGAGGGAGCGGATGGTTGCGCGGCAACCGGAGTGGTTTCAAAAACGACGACGACGGAGAGTAAAACCAGATAACGCGCGCTGAGGAAAGGGCGCCCCATGTCTGTTGCATTGTAGCAGACGCAACGGCACGTTTCGCGGTGGACGTGCGGGTCGAAATCGGTTCAGGGTTGCGTGCTGCCGGGGGACTTGGGAGTAAGGACTTCTTGCATCGCCGGATCTTTCAGGGCCGCTGCAAAAGAGGGGTCGGTCTTCACGGCGGACAGCTCTTTATAGCCCTCGTCCTTGGCCTTTCGCAGGTAAATCAGACAACGCTCCAGGTTGCCGGCTTCCGCGAACGACTTGGCAAGCAGGAAATAGAATCGCCCCCGGTCACCCACAGAGCGGTCCTGCAGAATCGACCCGCTCCTCGAGCTATTGTGCTCGAACAGCTGCGGATCCAACGCCAGGGCTTGACGGAACGAGGAGATGGCCTGCTGGTATTTTTTTTCGCCAAAATACGCATAGCCAAGGTTGCTGTGGAGGACGGCCATGTCGCTACGAATGGTGATCGCTCTTTGATACGCCTTGATGGCTCGGCCGAATTTCTTCCGCTGATACCAAATTGTCCCTATGTTGTTCTGCGCATCGGCGTAGGAAGGATCAACCTTCGACGCACGTTCGTAATACTTTAGCGCCGCCCCTAAGGCTGCCTGTTGGTGCAGCGCAATTCCAAGCTTATTCAGATACACCGGATTCTGGGGGTTCTGATCCGCGAGCCGCTTGTAGGAAAGTGCCGCCTCTCGATAGTCTTTGCGCGCCATGTAAAGATCGGCAAGCTGCTCGTCGGTGAGCTCCGGCTTCACGACGATGACGGAAGACTCCGCCGGGGATTGGGGTTGCGACTGCCCTAACCGGGGCGCCACCGGAACACCGGGGGTCTCAACGAAAGTCTGTCCTGCAGAGGACATGGAAAGCGTGAAGAGGAGAACGATTGCTGGAAACGCCATTCGAATGCTGGTCATGGCGAATCTCCCTTCTCCGGCTTAGGCTTGGCCTTGTCGGGGTCCTTCTTCTTACCTCCAAAGATACCAAAAATCTTCTGTAAAGGATTCTTTTTCTTTTCACCGGATTGCGCTGAAGTATCAACAGGGGCTTGGCCGGTTGCCTGGGGCGGCCGATTGGGATCATAGACTGGCTGACCATTGGCATCCGTTTTCGGCGTTTTGGGCTCGCCCCCAAAGACTCGGGAGAGGATGGAACCCGCCGAAGTGAACAGGTTATGGCTCCCGTGGACCTCGCAGTATACGGTCGGTGCGGAGCCTACCACATAGACCTCCTCCCGGGTCGTTGGACAATTGGCTGTCGCGAGCTGCAGGGTATCCGGATCAATCAACACGGATTGCACTCCATCCGGCATCGCAAAATCCTTCACATCCCGGTACTGGGCGAGCGCCGCGGCGCGGGTCATGAAGTCCGCCCAGATAGGTGCCGCTACGACACCGCCAGTAAGTCCGATGTCGCGATTATCATCGAAGCCAATCCAGATCACGCAGAGTAGATTCGAGGTGAATCCCGCGAACCATCCGTCGCGAGAGGTCCCGGTCTTTCCCGCGGCGGGCAGTGTGAAGCCGCGCGCGCGGACGCTCGCGCCCGTGCCCCGGTTCAGAACGTCCTTGAGCAGGCTGTCGACTAAGAATGCCACTCGTGGATCCAGCGCCAAGTGCGTCTGCGGCGTGAACTTCTCAAGCGGCGTACCGTCCGCATTGACAACGATGCGCAGAAACTGCGGCTCCGCGCGCGTCCCCATCGTGGCAAATGTCGTGTAACCGGCGGCGACATCGATAGGCGTCATTTCATACGCGCCGAGAGCGACAGATGGTGTCGGCTGAATGTTCATGCCCAGGCCCATTTTCCGTGCGACTTGCACGACTCGACCGTAGCCGATGAGTTCGGCGACTTTGACGGTCGCGACGTTGAGAGAATTCGTCAGCGCGTCGCGCACCGTGACGCGCCCCATGAATCTTTCTCCATAGTTATTCGGCGTGTATTCCTTGCCGTCGAATTCAAACGTCGTTGGCTCGTCGTCGATCGTCGTGGCAGGTGTGATGACGGGCTGCACGCCGTCAACGGCATTGTCGAATGCCGCGGCATAGACGAACGGTTTGAACACTGAGCCGGGCTGGCGGCGCGCCAGCGCATGATTCAGCTGGCTCTGCCCGTAATCACGCCCGCCGATGACGGCCTTGATTTCCCCGGTCCGAGGATCCAGCGCGACCAGCGCCGCTTGCGCCTGCGGGATCGGCTCGGTACTTCCCTTCTTGGCCTGCTCGCGCCGCCACTTGTCGTACTTCTTCGCCAGAAGCAAGTCCACATTCTTCATCCCCGCATCGACGGCGGCGGCCGCGGCACGCTGCAGAACGGGATCAAGCGTCGTATAGACGCGGAAATTCTGGCTCAGCAATTCGTTCTCGGGATACTTGTCCAAAAGGTGGTCTTTCACCATGTCGACGAAATAGGGCGCTTCACTCCCCGAAATCGAGGTCCGGATAATCTTTAGCGTCGCGCGCTTGGCATCCTGAACGTCCTCCGCGCTGATGTATTTGTTGTCGAGCATCTGCGTCAGCACACGGTCGCGAGCCTGCACTCCGCGCTCCGGGTGACGGTCAGCGGACGAATAATAATTTGGCGCGCGAATAATTCCCGCGAGGTAGGCGCATTCCGGCAGCCCCAGTTGTCTCAAATCCTTTCCGAAGTAGGCGACGCTGGCTTCCGAGAATCCGCGAATGCCAAAACTCCCGCGGTTGCCCAGGTAGACTTCGTTGGCGTACAGCTCGAAAATTTGCTGCTTGTTGAAGCGTTGCTCGAGCTCGATCGAAATCATGGCTTCGGAAAGCTTCCGCCGCCAGTTGCGATCGGTCGACAGAAAGAAGGTGCGCGCCACTTGCATGGTAATGGTGCTGGCGCCCTGATAGTGCTGGCTGCTGTGCCGCACGTCGGCCCACGCCGCCCCCACGATGCGGATGAAGTCAAAGCCTCCGTGCTCGAAGAAGCGCTTGTCCTCGGCAGAAAGAATCGCGTCCACCAGCATTACCGGCAAGTCTTCATAGCGCACCGGCCGCCGCTTCTCACGCGCGCTGTCGAAAAGATTGGTAATGAGTTCCGGTTCGATTTCCGCGGTATCCAGTTCTCCGCCGCCGGCAAGCGGTTTGATGGATCGAATGCTCTTTCCCCGGAATTGAACCGCCAAAGCATTGTTCCCTGCGAAGTAGGAAAGATTCGAAGGCCGGATATCGACGGTATTCTCCTGCGCTGTGAATTGGCCAATGGCGCTTGCATCCTGGATCGGACGGTATCCCACGCGGGTGAGATACGCGGTTAGATCTTCCGGTCCCCAGGCTTGACCTGCCGAGATGTGTTCCGGCGCGGAGAAGATCTGCGTGGTGTTCTGCAGCACGTTACCGGAGAGTCGCGCATCGATCATGCGCGAGTACTTGACGTAGTAGTAGATGAAAACTCCGCCGACGACCAGAAACGAGGCGAAAACAGTGCCCAGGATCGTCAGGCCGATGGTTGAAGTAAAGAATCCCTTTTGAACGCGGATGCGCAAGTCTTAACTCCCGAGGGCTGAACTCTTATTGTCTCGCAAGACCGCCTTCTGGGAAAGGCGATACCTGGTTGCCAACAAAGCGGGCAACCGCGGCAGCGATAACTCATAAAAGGGCCTTATTCTCGCTGGACGGAGAAAAATGAAGATCCATGTGGTAGAAGAGCAAGTCCACAGGGATCGTGTATTCCGTCGATATCTTCACGACGGAATTCGTGGCCATTACCTTGATGGCGTCGCGCTTCACAGGAAGTTCCAGTTCCTGCACGATCTTGAAAATATTGTCGCGAATCTGATCTTCGGTGTAGCGATTCACCACCGCGAAGCGCGCCTGTTCCAGCATCTTGTCCGTGAGCTGATAGTTCGAAACATAGATAGGCACAATCTTGACCGCCGAATAGATGATGAGCAGCAAGATCACCAGGTAAATGATGGTCTTGATCTTGCCCTCTCCCCGTTCGGAAGGGCGGTGCAGTGGCGCGCGGCGATCTCGGAAATGCACTAGATTCATCTCCCGGTCCGTCCGTGCCGCAGTAAGCGCGCGGCGCGAACGGCGATGAGTGCTCCCTCAACTTCTTAAAGTTAGCACCTGCCTAAACGAGTGTCGAGAAATTGGCGCGGGACATGTTCCCGGAGAGAAATGGGCCTAGTAGGCTCGGGCGAAGATCGCGCGGGCAGCGGCGGGCTGGGCGCAGTAAACGCAACTCCCGCTTCCA
>WNGI01007116.1_pt1 | contig 17277 bp, 14 predicted proteins | sample 5400621 | NCBI WGS metagenome assembly WNGI01 (sample SAMN13153374, study PRJNA577476) | soil metagenome | isolation source: 20 cm soil or saprolite under Garry oak tree replicate 1 | place: USA:California | collected 2016-06-15 | reverse complement strand
GTGGGCAGTGCTGAGGTCAGGCTGCCCAGTCCGGGGAGTCCGGTCGGGAGTGCTGAGGTCAGGCTGTCCAGGCCGGGCAGGCTGTCCAGTGACGGCAGGCCGGTGGGCAGTGCTGAGGTCAGGCTGTCCAGTCCGGGCAGACCGTCGGTCGGCAAGGCCGGCAGGCTGCCGGCGAGCTCGAGCGAGCCAGAGCCGTCAAGTGCCGGTCCGGCCGTCGTCATGATGCTGGAGACAGCCGTCGAGCTGGAGCCGGACACGGCCGGCCCATCCGGCGTGACGCCGCCGCTGAACTCACTTGAGCCCCAACCGGCGATTGTCGATCCGTCCGGCGCGACGCTCCCGCCCAACTGCGCCGAGCCGGAGCCGAACAGAGCTGGCCCAACGACAGGCACGCTGCCGAGCAGGTTTGCGGACTTCGAGCTTGCTGGCGTGGCGGTGGCTGCGGTCGTCGCGTTCGACGTCACCGACACGTGTGGTGCTGAGGACGAGCCGGCGCTCGCCGTTGCTGTTACCGACTTGCCCATCAGGCCGGCCGAGACGCTGACCTCGAGCGATGCGCCCGAGTCAGGCGACGCCGAGCCGTGGGCTGATATCGACACCGAGCCAGAAGCGGGACTGTCCGCCTTGGCTGACGCGGCGTGCATGGGCTGGATGCCGGACGGGCTGCCGGTAAGGCTTGATACCAGCTGCGTCGCGTCGCCGAGCACCGAGCCGACCGGATCGGACTTGACCCGATACAGCGGCTTGGTGGTCTGGCCGAGCAACGGCACCTGCCGCGCGACAACTTGGGTTAGATCGCCGCTGGACGGCGCTGCCGGGGCCGGGGACGTCCCGCGGGCACTGGCGATTCCAGTGCCGATGCAGACGAACCCGCCGGCGAGCAGGCCGACCTTAAGCGATCTCCGAATCCACGGATTCATGGAGAAGACCTCTCTGGTCAATTCGAGTTGGGGTGCCGGCGGCAGGCATGGCTGACGCACAGCACTTCAGCTGAGATTGAGAGAGAGGCCCTAGTCCGGCGAGACGGGTGGCTTCGTTGCGCTGTCGCGCACGGAGCGAGACCGGGTCGATTCGGCGGTGCCGAGCAGACGCAGCTGCTGCGCTGACCAGGTCTCGCTGGAAAACCCGGAGGGAACGCCGGTTCCCGATCGCGGGTTGCTTGTGGCGGCCGAGCCGGATGCCGTCGTGACGGCGAGATCCGGGACGGCCGGGGGAGCCGGAGCTGGCGCCGGGATGCGGGAGCCGCTGTACAGACCGCTACTCGCCGCGGGCGCTACCGGCAGGGACTGGCCCGTCGGACCGAAGCTGGGCGCGGACGTGGCCGCGATGGGTGCGACGGGCTGGTGCGCTGTCTTCGGCGCGGCACTCGTCGGCGTCACGTTCGACCAACCAGCGGGACCGGGGCCCGGGGCCGGCCCGGACACCGAGGTGCCGGGCGCATCACCGGTCAGCGGCATCGTGATGAGGTCCAGCAGCGAGCCGATAGGCAGCACGCTCGTGACCGGAGCGATCGACGTGACCGCCGCGCCCACGTCCTTGATGCCCTCACCGGCCGGTCGGGTGATCCCGGGCGCGATCGAGCAGGTGACCTGCGAGACGGGGTCCGCGACGGCCATCATCGAGTCGAACAGCGCTCCGGTCGGGCCAGGGTCCGATGCGGTTGAGCCGAGCAGGTCGGCGAGCCCGGGCAGGAGCGCCAGCGGGTCGGACCCCGCGGCGGTGCTGCGCGGGTGCCGGTCGGCGGACGGCGTGGCCTTCGTGACGCGCACCGAGTGCGCGGGCCGCGCGATGCTGACGTGGGCGTGGCTCGCATGGTGAGTCGCGGACGCAGCGTGCGGCGTGCCGAGGACCGTCGAGACCCGGCCGAGCAGTGGAGCGGCGGGCGCGAGCAGGCCGTCGAGCGCAGTGGCCTTGCCGGATCCGGTATCCGCCGAAGCGCCGCTCGCGCTCGCGAGCGCGACACCGATCCAGCCGAGCAGGACGAACGCGCCGACGACCACCATGCGTCGGGGGAGCGTGCCGAGGCATGCCGAGACAGCGCCTCCTCGGCGCGCTTCAGCGATTGGCTCGTCTGGCACAGAGATCCCTTGGTTGTCCGGCCGCGTTGGAACGTAACGCACAGTCCGGACACCTGCAAGGCGACACCTTGATCTTCGACGAGGCAATTTCGCTGGGCTTTCGGCCCCCGATACACCTCGTCAACACGCACCGGCGTCGACTACTTCGGGGGACGGCCGCGGGGCAGCGCGTCCGCGCGCTGGGGGAACGGCGCGCCGTCGTTGAACTGATCCTGCAGGCTGGCGACCTTCTCGGCGAGCGCGTCAGCCACCAGTGCGGACAGCCGTTGGTAACCATCCGCATACGCAGTGGTCGCGATGACCGCGTTGCGAGCCGCGTCCGCGAGATCTCGCGGGACGTACACCGACAGCTGGATCATGTCGGCCCGAACTTGCTTGCGACCGGGCTTCGAGGGCTGCCGGTGCGATCCCGCGTAGCCGTTGTCCGTCATGGCCGGTATTTATACCTGTATTTCCATCCAGATCGGCTAGCTGAGCCCGGTCTCGCGGACGCGGGCCAGCCAGCCGCGGGCGTCGGCGAAGTCGCCGTCGGCCCGGCCGGTCTCCACCGGTCCCTGCGCACCGTCGCGGCGCTCGTAGGAGCCGAGGAACCGGACGTCGGCGCAGATGCGGTGCAGGGCAGCCACGGCGTCGCCGACCCGCTCGTCCGCGATATGGCCCTCGCAGTCGATCGAGAAGCAGTACTGGCCGATGCGCCCCTTGGTCGGACGCGACTCGATGCGCGTGAGATTCACCGCGCGCGCCGCGAACTCCGTGAGGATCTCGAGCAGGGCGCCGGAGTGGTTCTCGCGCAGGTAGGCGACGAGGGTCGTGCGGTCGTTGCCGCTCGGCTTGGACGGCGGTCCCGGACGGGCGAGCAGCACGAAACGCGTCACGGCGCCGCGGTTGTCGGCGACGTCGTGCGCGAGGCTGGCCAGCCCGTACAGCTCGCCGGCGATCGGCGGTGCCACGGCCGCGTCGTACGTGCCGGCGGCGACCGCCTGCGCGCCGCCGGCCGTCGAGCCGACCAGCGCCACGGTCGCGTCGGGCAGGTTCGAGAGCAACCAGCGCCGGGTCTGCGCCTCGGCGTGCGGATGCGTTGCCACCGTCCGCACGTCGGCCAGCACCGTGCCCGGACGCGTCAGGACGTCGAAGAGCACCGGCAGGTAGGTCTCCTCGGCGATCATCAGCGGCTCGCCGGCGGCCAGCTCGTCCAGGGTCGCAGGCACGGCGCCCTCGACGGAGTTCTCCAGCGGGACGAGCGCCCCGTCGGCCTCGCCCGCGCGCACGGCGTCGATGGCCAGGGTCACGTTCGCCTGGGGCAGCAGCATCGCGTCCGCGGCGATCGGCAAGGTCCGCAGCGCGGCATGCGCGAACGTGCCGGCCGGTCCCAGGAAGGCGAGGCGAGGTCGTGCGTCGGTCACGATCGCTGAGCGTATCGGCGCGCGGGCGTCAGCTCGCGATCTGGCTGGGCTCCTTGGCCTCGCGGACGGCGCCACCGCGCTTGAGTGCGGCCTTGACCGCCTGCTGCTCCTCGGGCGAGAGCTCCTGCTCGCCGGTGCCGCCACGCACGCCCTTGGCGTACACGCGGGTGTCGCTGCGCCCGGTTATCGCGGTCATCGCGACGCCGTCGCCCTCGTCGTCGAGCAGCGCGAGCGAGAACGACATCCGCCCCGAGATGTCGTCGAACGCGTCGTAGCGCACGAGCGCGACGTTGCGCAGTGATCGCGCCGCCTCGGCCTGCCGGGCGCGCACCGCCGAGGACATCTCCGCCCGCGTCGCGTCGAGGTACGTGCGCAGCGCCCCGAGCTGGTCCGCGACCGCGCTGGTCAACTCGATGTGGCGTTCGGCGGCCTCGAGCATCGACTCGCGCCCGTGCGCGCCGCGTCCGAGGATGGCCGTCGCGCGGCGCAACCGGCCCAGCGTGCGGAGCGCGAGGACTCCGGCCACCAGACCCAGGTAGCCCAGCACGAGCGCGAACACCGCCACGTACGTCGTCATCAGGCTCAGGCTAGGGCGCCGGGGCCTCCGTGCCCGGCAGGCACGGCCGACGAGGCAGGATGAGCGGACGATGAGCGCCTTCCTGGCTGCGCTGGCCGTCACGTTCGGCGTGATCCTGCTGGTCGAGCTGGCCGACAAGACGCTGATCGCGACACTCGTGCTGTCGACCCGCTACCGCCTCCGGCACGTGCTGGTGGGCGTGACCGCGGCGTTCGCGGTGCAGTGCGTGGTTGCCGTCGCGGCCGGGCACTTGGTGCACCTGCTGCCCCGGCGGGCGGTCGAGGCCGTAGTGGCCGGCCTGTTCGCGCTCGGGGCGGCGCTGCTGGTGCGCGAGAGCTTGGACGAGCCCGAGGAGATCGCCTTGGACGAGGCGCGCCAGAACGTGCCGACCCGGCGTGCCGTCCTGACGTCGTTCGGGGTGGTCTTCGCGGCGGAATGGGGCGACGCGAGCCAGATCGCGATCGCCGGCCTGGCCGCGCGCCTGGGACGGCCCTTCGCGGTCGGCCTCGGAGCCTGGCTGGCGCTCGTCGCTGTGGCTGCGCTTGCGGTCGTTGCCGGACGGCTGGTCGTCAAGCGTGTGCCGGTGCGCGTCGTCCATCGCATCGCCGGCGGTGTGTTCGCGGTCCTCGCAGTGCTGGCAGCTCTGGAGGGGAAGAGCGCGAAGCCAACCTGACTACCGAACGGCTCAAGCAGCTCGTCGGGCTCGTCGACTACGACGCCTCGACCGACCCGTTTCCGGTCACGGCGCTGGACGCGGTCGTCTTCGTCAGCGGCAACGCCACGCAGAGCGCCCACTTCTACCAGCACGCGTTCGGCATGCAGCTCGTCGCGTACAGCGGGCCCGAGACCGGTAACCGCGACCACAAGGCGTTCGTGCTGCGCTCGGGTTCGGCCCGGTTCGTGATCGCCGGCGCCGTGGCGCCCGACAGCGCCTATGCCGACCACCACCGCCGGCACGGCGACGGCGTCGTCGACATCGCGCTCGAGGTGCCCGACGTCGACCGCTGCATCGCCCATGCCCGGGCGGCCGGCGCCACCGTCCTGGACGAGCCGCACGACGTCGGCGACTCCGACGGGGTAGTACGCGTGGCCGCGATCGCGACCTACGGCGACACCCGGCACACCCTCATCGACCGCTCGGCGTACACGGGCGTCTACCTGCCGGGCTTCACCACACGGACGTCCGCAGTGGAACCGCCCGGCAAGCGGCTGTTCCAGGCCGTCGACCACTGCGTCGGCAACGTCGAGCTCGGCCGGATGGACGAGTGGGTCGGCTTCTACAACCGGGTGATGGGCTTCGTGAACATGGCCGAGTTCATCGGCGACGACATCGCCACCGACTATTCGGCGCTGATGTCCAAGGTGGTGGCCAACGGCAACCACCGGGTCAAGTTCCCGCTCAACGAGCCGGCGCTCGGCAAGCGCAAGAGCCAGATCGACGAGTACCTCGACTTCTACGCCGGCCCGGGCTGCCAGCACATCGCGCTCGCGACCAACGACATCCTGCGCGCCACCGACGAGATGCGCGCCCGTGGCGTCGAGTTCCTCGCTACGCCCGCGTCCTACTACGACGACCCCGCGCTGCGGGCCCGGATCGGGCACGTCCGGGCGCCGATCGAGGAGTTGAAGTCGCGCGGGATCCTGGTCGACCGGGACGAGGACGGCTACCTGCTGCAGATCTTCACCAAGCCGGTGGGCGACCGGCCCACCGTGTTCTTCGAGCTGATCGAGCGGCACGGTTCGCTCGGCTTCGGCAAGGGCAACTTCAAGGCGTTGTTCGAGGCGATCGAGCGCGAGCAGGAGCGCCGCGGCAATCTCTGAGCTTGCGGTCCGGCGACATGAATAAGGTGAGCGGCATGACCGTGAAGCTGCGTGGTGCGATGGCGTCACTGCCGGGCTACGTCCCCGGGCGGACCGTGCCGGGCGCGATCAAGCTGGCCAGCAACGAGACGCCGCTACCCCCGCTGCCCCATGTCCTCGAGCGAATTTCGGTCGCGGCCGGCACGCTCAATCGCTACCCGGACAACTGGTCCGCCGAGCTGGGTGAGGCCCTGGCCGAGCGCCACGGCGTCTCGCCGGATCGGGTCGTCGTCGGCTGCGGGTCGGTGTCACTGTGCTACCAGCTGGGCGCCGCGGCGGCGCAGCCCGGCGACGAGGTGCTGTACGCGTGGCGCGCGTTCGAGGCGTACCCGATCGTCACGGCCATCTCGGGCGCCGACCCGGTGGCCGTGCCGCTGCGCGATCACGTCCACGACCTGCCGGCGATGGCGGCCCGGCTCTCCGAACGGACGCGGCTGATCTTCGTCTGCAACCCGAACAACCCGACCGGCACGGTTGTGCATCGCGACGAACTGGCCACGTTCCTTCGCGCGGTGCCGGACGACGTCGTCGTGGTGATCGACGAGGCCTACCACGAGTTCGTCACGGACCCCGACGTCACTGATGCCCTGACGCTGCTCGACGAGCATCCGAACCTGATCGTGCTGCGGACGTTCAGCAAGGCCTACGGGCTGGCCGGACTGCGCGTCGGCTACGGCATCTCGGGCAACGTCGAGGTACCCGCCGCGCTGCGCCAGACGCAGAGCCCGTTCGCGGTCACGGCGCTGGCCCAGCAGGCCGCGCTGGCCAGCCTCGAACCCGAGGCCGAGTCGCAGTTGATGGACCGGGTCAAGGCCATCATCGCCGAGCGCGACCGGGTGCAGGCCGAGCTGATCGTGGCCGGCTACCCGATCCCGCCGTCGCAGGCCAACTTCGTGTGGGTGCCGCTGGGCGACCACACCGTCGACTGGTCGAATGGCTGCGCCGACCGGAAGGTGATCGTGCGCCCGTTCGCCGGCCACGGGGCCCGCGTCACGGTCGGCACGGTCGAGGAGAACGACCGCTTCCTCGACGCCGCCCGCGCGCTCAGGCCGTAGCCGCTTCTCGGACGGCGTCGGCGACGGCCTTGGGCACGGACGGATCGAAGACGCTCGGCACGATGTAGGTCGCGTTGAGCTGCTCGTCGGAGACGCAGCCGGCCAGCGCGGCGGCGGCGCGCAGCAACATCGCCGTGGTGACCTCGTGCGCCCGGGCGTCCAGCAGGCCACGGAACACGCCGGGGAACGCCAGCACGTTGTTGATCTGGTTCGGGTAGTCGCTGCGTCCGGTGGCCAGCACTGCGGCGAGGTGCTGGGCCGCGTCGACGTCCACCTCGGGGTCCGGGTTCGCCAGCGCGAAGATCACCGGCGACGATGCCATGTCGGATATCCAGGACGCGGGCAGCACGTCCGGAGCGCTCACCCCGATGAACACGTCGGCGCCGCGCACCGCGTCGTGCAGGTCGCCGGTGACGCCCGCCGGATTCGTCAACGACGCCAGCGCGCGCTTGGCCGGGTTCAGCCGCGGATCGGACGGGGCGAGGATCCCCTCGCGGTCCCACACCAGGACGTTGCACACCCCGGCAGCGAGCAGCAGCGTGACGACCGCTGTCCCCGCCGCCCCGCCCCCGGCGACGACCACCCGCGCGGACGACATCGACTTCGACACGCAGCGCAGCGCGTTGGTCAGCGCCGCCAGCACGACGATCGCCGTCCCGTGCTGGTCGTCGTGGAACACCGGGATGGTCAGCTCGGCACGCAGCCGGCGTTCGATCTCGAAGCAGCGCGGGGCCGAGATGTCCTCGAGGTTGATGCCCCCGAACCCCGGCGAGATAAGGCGAACGACCTCGACGATCTTGTCCACGTCCTGGGTGTCCAGACAGATCGGCCAGGCGTCGATGCCGCCGAACCGCTTGAACAGCGCGGCCTTGCCCTCCATCACCGGCAGGGCGGCGCCGGGCCCGATGTTGCCGAGTCCGAGTACCGCCGAGCCGTCGGTGACCACGGCCACCGAGTTGCCCTTGATGGTCAGCCGCGTGACGTCGTCCGGATTGGCGGCGATCGCCAGCGAGACGCGCCCCACGCCCGGGGTGTACGCCATGGACAGGTCATCGCGCGTCTTCAACGGCACGCGAGACTCGACGGAGATCTTGCCGCCGAGGTGCAGCAGGAACGTGCGGTCGCTGACCCGGTGCACCTCTATACCGTCGACGGCCTGGATCGCGGCGACGATCTCCTGCGCGTGCTCGCCGTTGGCGGCCGAGCAGGTGACGTCGATCGTGATGCGGTCGTGCCGCGACTCGCTGACGTCGATCGCGGTGACCAGCCCGCCTGCCGCGCCGACCGCCGTGGCGATCACGCCTACCACGGCCGCCGAGGGTGCGGCGTAGAGCCGCACCGTGATCGCGTAGGACGCGCTGGTCGGTAATGGCCGCGGACGGGCCGAATCGGGCAGGTTCACGACGCCCATCCTGGCAGCAAGAAGCCGTGGCAAGATCCCGGGATGGACAACCCGGACCTGCTCGCGGAGCAGATCGCCTACTACCGGGCGCGCGCCCCGGAGTACGAGCGCGGCGCTTACGCGACGGGCGAGGTGGAGGGGCTGATCGACGCGGTCGTCGAGCGGATTCCGATGGACGCCGACCTGCTGGAACTCGCCTGCGGCACCGGCGTGTGGACCGAACGCCTCGCCCGGCGGGCACGCACCCTGACCGCCGTCGACGCCGCACCCGAAATGATCGAGATCGCCCGGGCGCGCACCGGCGCCGACGTGCAGTTCGTCTGCGCCGACGTGCTGAGTTGGCAGCCGTCGCGACGTTATGACGTCGTCTTCTTCGGATTCTGGTTGTCGCACGTCCCGGCGGACCGGTTCGCCGCGTTCTGGACGCGGCTGGCCGACTGCGTCGTCGCCGGCGGCCAGGTCGTGTTCGTCGACGAGCATGTGCGACACGCCCCGAAGGAGAGCTGGCTCGCCCGCGAGGTCGCCGAGCGGACCCTCGCCGACGGGACGAGGCACCGGATCGTCAAGTCCTATCTGGACCCTTCGGACGTGACAGCCCGCCTGGCGACGCTCGGCTGGCACGCGGACGTGGACGAACTGGGCGACGAGTGGGTGATCGGTCAGGCGCGAGTCGTTCGCCCGGCGCAGGTGATGGGAGGATGAGGGTTGCTGCCTAGCGTCACAACGAGGTGACATCCATGAGCGAGTTACGGGCGCAGGACACGTCCGCCACGTCCGGTCATCCGCCGGACGTCACAGCCGACGTCTTCTCGCACCGCTATCTCGCTCATGCGACGAGCCAGCTGCCGGGTCGTCCGGCCAGCGCGCTGGCCGCGCTCGCTCGCGACAGCATGTCCTTCGGCGCCACCCGGCGTGCCGACGAGACGCTGATCAAGATCTCCGACATGGACGCCGCGACGACGGCGATCGACATCGTCACCGCCGACGCTCCATACCTCGTCGATTCGGTCCGTGCCGAGCTCGGACGCCTCGGGCACGCCGTCGAGCGCGTGCTGCATCCGCAGATCGTGGTGACCCGCGACGCCGACGGCCGGATCGTCGAGATCCTCGACATCGACGACAACGCCGAGGTGCCCGCCGGCGCGTCCACCGAGTCGTGGATGCACGTCGAGATCGACGTGGTCGACGAGCCGACGGCCGCCGGGCTCCGCGTCGCGCTTCGGCGCGTCCTCGACGATGTGCACCACGCGGTGACGGATGCGCCGGCGATGTACAAGATCGTCCTCGACCTGGCCGACGAGCTGCAGGCCAATCCCGGCAACTTCGACCGCGAGACGAGCAGCGAGGCAGCAGCGTTGCTGCGCTGGCTGGCCAATGGCGCGTTCATGATCCTCGGCCACGCGGCCTACTCGGCGAACGAGCTGGCCAGCCCGACCCGGGCCGCGGCGCCGGCCGACCCGCGAGGCGTACTGCGCGGCGACGCGGTGATCTCGCCGCTCGAACTGCTGCCGGCGTTCCGCAGCGGCGCGCCGCTCGTCATCTTCAAGTCGCCGCTCGTGTCGCGAGTGCGCCGCTCCGCGCACTACGACTGCGTGACCGTCGTGACGCCGTCCCGGGCGGACGGTCCGTCCGGGCAGACCGTGCACGTCTTCCTCGGCCTGATCACCACCAGCGAGGAAGGCACCGTCGGGCGGGTACCGGTGGTGCGCAAGCGGATTGCCGAGATATTGCTGCGATCGGGCGTGCGCGGTAACAGCCACACCGGCCGGCAGCTGCTGGCCGCTCTGCGCACCTTGCCGCGCGACGAGCTGCTCGAGGCGCCCACCACCGACCTGCTGCGGCTGGCCCAACTGGTGGTGGCGCGCGCCGAGCAGGGACAGGTCGGCGTCTTCGCCCGAACGCACCTCAACCGCGACTTCATCAGCGTGCTGGTCTACTTCCCGGCCGACCGCTTCGGGCCCGAGACGCGCCGTCGAGTCCGCGACGTGATCGTGGCGTACTGGCCCGGCGAGCTCATCGACCGTGACGACCGCATCGTCGAACTCGGGTACGCCCGCATGCAGTTCCTGATCGCGCTGCGTCCGGGCAGCGTCCCACCGCAGCCCGAGCGGCACATCGTCGAGCAGGAGGTTCTGCGGGTTACCCGCCGCTGGAGTGACGACCTGGCCGACCTGCTCACCGTCGGCCACGGTGCGGAGGAGGGCGAGCGGCTGGCCCGCCGCTACGACGGCGCGTTCCCCGAGGCGTACAAGGAGGACTTCGGCGCGGGCACGGCTGTCGATGACCTCAAGCGGCTCGAGGCACTGCCCGAGGACGACGGGCTGGGTTTCCACGCCTACACGCCGCCCGCCGAGGAGGACGCGGACCGGCGGCTCAAGGTGTACCGCACCGGCAGGTCGCTGTCGTTGGCTCGCGCGCTGCCGATCTTCACGCAGATGGGTATCGAGGTGCTCGACGAGCGCCCGTACGAGATCGCCCGTCCGAACGGGACCGCCGAAGGCTCCGTGCGCGGCGCTTGGATCTACGACTTCGGGCTGCGCCTGCCGGTCGGCGTGGACCTCGACGCCGAACGCGCCGCCGACGTGATCGACGCGTTGCGGCTGCTCTGGCGGGGCGAGATCGAGCAGGACGGGTTCAACGGGCTCGTGCTGCGCGCCGGGATGACGTGGTGGCAGGCCAACGTGCTGCGCGCGTACGCCAAGTACCTGCGCCAGGCCGGGACGACGTTCAGCCAGGGATACATCGAGCAGGCGCTGATAGAGCACCCGTCCGTCGCCCACAAGCTGGTTCAGCTGTTCGAGTCGCGGTTCGATCCGGCGCTCGCGGGCACCGCCCAGGTCGTCGACGACGGGCAGGGTGGCACGTTGACCCTCGTCGAGTCGATCGAGGCCGAGCTCGCGGCGGTGGCCAGCCTCGACCAGGACCGCATCCTGCGCTCGCTGCTGCGGCTGATCAACGCGACGCTGCGTACGAATGCCTACCGCACCGACGACGCCGGCCGGCGCCGGGCCGCCCTCGCGGTCAAGCTCGAGCCGCGCCAGATGCCCGACCTCCCCGAGCCGCGGCCGAGGTTCGAGATCTGGGTGTACTCGCCACGCGTCGAGGGCGTGCACCTGCGCTTCGGGCTCATCGCCCGTGGCGGCATCCGGTGGTCGGACCGGCGCGAGGACTTCCGCACCGAGATCCTCGGCCTGGTCAAGGCACAGATGGTCAAGAACGCGGTCATCGTGCCGGTGGGCGCCAAGGGCGGATTCGTCGCCAAGCAGCTGCCCGACCCGTCCGATCGGGATGCCTGCCTGGCCGAGGGCATCGACTGCTACCGGACGTTCATATCGTGCCTGCTCGACCTCACCGACAACCGCGACACCTCCGGCAAGGTCGTGCCGCCGCCGCAGACCCGGCGCTACGACGGCGACGACCCGTACCTCGTCGTCGCCGCCGACAAGGGCACGGCGAAGTTCTCCGATCTGGCAAACGCCGTGGCCGCCGACTACGGCTTCTGGCTGGGCGACGCCTTCGCATCGGGCGGGTCGCAGGGATATGACCACAAGGCAATGGGCATCACGGCGCGCGGAGCGTGGGAGTCGGTGAAGTACCACTTCCGCGAGCTGGGCGTGAACACCCAGGAGCACGACTTCACCGTCGTCGGCGTCGGCGACATGTCCGGCGACGTGTTCGGCAACGGGATGCTGCTCTCCGAGCACATCCGGCTGGTCGCCGCGTTCGATCACCGGCACGTGTTCCTCGACCCGGATCCGGACGCGGCGCGTTCCTTCGCCGAGCGGAAGCGGCTGTTCGCGTTGCCGCGGTCGAGCTGGGCCGACTACGACACGTCGCTGATCTCCATCGGCGGCGGCGTGTTCCCGCGCACTCTCAAGGCGGTCCCGATCACGAAGCAGGTGCAAGTGGTGCTCGGCCTGCCGGAGAGCACCGAGACGCTGACACCGAGCGAGCTCATCCACGCCATCCTGGCCGCACCGGTAGACCTGCTCTGGAACGGCGGCATCGGCACCTACGTCAAGGCGTCCACCGAGACGCACGCCGACGCGGGCGACAAGGCGAACGACGCGGTTCGCGCCGACGGGTCCGAGCTGCGCTGCCGGGTGGTCGGCGAGGGCGGCAACCTCGGCTTCACCCAGCGGGGACGCATCGAGTTCGCGCGAGCCGGCGGGCGGATCAACACCGACGCCATCGACAACTCCGCCGGCGTCGACATCTCTGACCACGAGATCAACCTGAAGATCCTGCTCGATCGCGCCATCGCTGCTGGGCGGCTGAGCCGTCCCGAGCGCAACGAACTGCTCGTGTCCGTCGGCGACGAGGTCGCCGCTCACGTCTTGCGCGACAACTACGAGCAGAACGTCATGCTCGCGATGACGCGTGACAACGGCCCGTCGATGGTCACGGTGCACGCGCGACTGCTCCAGGCGCTCGAGGACGCGGGCCGACTCGACCGCAAGCTCGAGGCGTTGCCCACCGGTCGCGAGCTGGCCCAGCGCGAGGCCGTGGGCGAGGGCCTGTGCTCGGCGGAGATGGCAGTCGTCGCCGCGTACGCGAAGATCGTGCTCACCGAGCAGATCGCGGACTCGACGGTGCCGGACGAGTCGTGGTTCCAGCGCGTGCTCGCCGGCTACTTCCCGGCAGCGATTGTCAGCCGGTTCCCGGGCGACATGGCCGCGCATCCACTGCGCCACGAGCTCATCACGACGTGCGTCGTCAACGACATGGTCAATCGCGGCGGCACGACATTCGTGCACCGAGCCATGGAGGAGACGGGCGCCGACTCGGCTCAGGTCACCCGGGCCTACACGATCAGCCGCGAGGTGTTCGGCCTGGAAGTGCTGTGGGCCGACATCGAGGCGCTCGACAACGAGGTGCCTACGGCGGCGCAGCACTCGGCCTATCACGAGATCCGCCGCCTCATCGACCGCGCGACGCGATGGTTGATCGACGTCCGCTTCCCGATCACCGACGTCGCCGGTGAGATCGAGCACTTCGCGGCGACGGTCGCCGAACTGTCGCCACAGATCCCGCACCTGTTGCGCGGCTCCGAGCGGGAGAACCTCTACGCCGAGGTCGATCGCATGGTCGGGCTGGGGCTGCCCCGCAATCTGTCGGTGCGCATCAGCGAGCTGCTCACCGCGTTCCTCCTGCTGGACGTCGTCGAGATCGCGCACAGCAGCGGCCAGCCGGCGCACGAGGTGGCTCAGCTGCACTTCGCGGTGTCGGACCGGTTCTCCGTCGATGAGATGCTGACCCGGATCAGCAACCTGCCGCGCGATGACCGGTGGTCGACCCTGGCCCGCGCTGCGCTGCGCCACGACCTCTACTCGGCGCTGTCGACGATCACGTCGGCGGTGCTGGCGTCCACGCCGGAGAGCCTGTCCGCCACGAAGCGGCTGGCCAAGTGGGAGAAGACCAACGCCGAGCGGGTCGGACGCGCCCGGGCGACCATCACCGAGGCGCTGGGCCGCGAGACGGCAGACCTGGCCACCCTGTCGGTCGCGCTGCGCGTCATGCGCGGCCTGCCGACCTGAGCGCTCAGCCGTTCGGCTGGCGGAGCCGTTCGACGACGGCGTTCGGCCGGTTGGTGATCACCGCGTCGACGCCGAGGGAGAGTACGAACTCGACGTCGGCCGGCTCGTCGACCGTCCACACGTAGACGCTGTTTCCGCGCGCGTGGGCGCGGGCGACGAACTCCGGTTCCGCGCGCACCAGCGCCAAGCTGGGTCCGGCAATGCCGACGCCCACCGGCAGGACGCCGTCGCGCCGTCCGGGTAGCAGGCGTTCGAGCAGCAGCACCGTCGGCACGTCCGGGGCGAGCAGGCGCACCCGCCGCAGGGCCGTCTGCGCGAAGCTCATCACCGTGACCCGCCCGTCCGTCGGCTCGACGGGGCGGCGCCGCAGGCTGCTCGCTGGACCGGGCTGGCCGGCCCAGCCGAACCGGGCCAGTTGCCGCACCAGCTCCTTCTCGACCAGGCCGCTGTACCGCGTCGGGTGCTTCGTCTCGACGAGCAGCCGCACCGGCCGCGACGCGTCGCGGACGAGCCCGAGCAGCGCATCGAGGGTCAGCACGCCGCCACGGTGGTCGCGGTCGGGGGCGACACCGGCGAGGTATGGCTCGTCGCGCAGCAGGTGATCGGCGGTGTCGGGCCACTCCTCGTGCCAGGACGAGAAGTCCAGTGCGTTCAGCCCGGCCAGGTCGAGTTCGCTGACCAGGCCCTGGCCGTTCGACGTCCGGTTGACCCGGCGGTCGTGCACGCACACGAGGTGGCCGTCGCGCGAGAGCCGCACGTCGCACTCGAGCGCGTCCACGCCGGACTCGATCGCGGCCATGTACGCCGACAGCGTGTGCTCGGCGACGTCGAACGACGCACCGCGGTGCGCGACCACGAGCGGACGGCTCGGAGGCGTCCTCGCCTCGCGTGTCGCTCGAGGTCTCACAGCCGCAATGGTCCCCTGCTTGCCCGGCGAGATCGTTTAGGCGACGGTCGAGGTTCGCCGCCTGGAAGCCCTGCCGGTTGAGCCAGGCCGTCACCTGCGCGGAGCGGCTGCCCACCCGACAGACCACGACGATGTCGCGGTCCGGCGTCAGGTCGCCCGGCTCGGTGGCGAGCCGCTCGGGCAGCTCGTTCATCGGGACGTGGAGGGCTCCGTCGACGTGGCCGGCCGCCCACTCGTCGGGCTCGCGTACGTCGAGGAGCAGGGCGTCGCCGGAGATCTCCTGAACCGAGACAGTCGGAACGTCAAATGGTTGCACGCATCAAGTCTGCCCCAGGACGCCCTGGCCGTGGGCACCTGGCCCCTGTCGCCGCTCTCGTCCCGATCATGTGCAGATCGGACGGCCAGAGGCGGCCGATCTGCACATGATCGAACTTGTCGGGTACCTCGGGCGACGCCGCGACCGCCGGACAGCTGGTTGTGCTGGTCACTTGCTCTGCTCACGTTGATGTATGCAGAGCACAAGCATCGACAACAGTTACTACTGCCGGCTCCGGGTTCATGAGCAGAGCAAATCCGCAGCTACGCGTCCGATGCCTGAGCCCATCGCGCCTGCAGCGCGATCGGTTCGCTCTACTTCAAGAGCTTGGACATGCGGCGGTCGGCGAGCTCGCGACCCTCGGTCTGGCAGGTCGGGCAGTACTGGAACGACTTGTCGGCGAAGGAGATCTCGCGAACCGTGTCGCCGCACACGGGGCACGGCAACCCGGCCCGGGCGTGCACCTTCAGCCCGGATCGCTTCTCGCCTTTCAGCTTGGCGGCTTGCTGGCCGACCGACCGGGCGACGGCATCGGTCAGCACGTCGTGGATCGCCGCGTGCAGGCGGGCGACCTCGTCCGGCGTCAGCTTCGCGGCGAGCTTGAAGGGCGAGAGCCGGGCGGCATGCAGGATCTCGTCGGAGTACGCGTTGCCGATGCCGGCCAGGACGGCCTGATGGGTGAGCACGCCCTTGACCTGCGCGCGCTCGGCGCTCAGCAGCGCGGCCAGCTCCTCGACGGAGACGGCCAGCGCGTCCGGGCCGAGGTTGGCGATGCCGGGTACCTCGGCGACGTCGCGCACGAGGTAGACGGCCAGGCGCTTCTGCGTCCCGGCCTCGGTGAGGTCGAACCCGCTGACCGGCCCGCCGGGCATCTCGGGCGCGAGATGCAACCGGAACGCCAGCGGTCCCTTGCCCGGACGCGGCGGCGCGGGTGGCAGCGAGTCGCGCCATTGCAGCCATCCGGCACGAGCAAGGTGGATGACCAGATGCAGGCCGTCGACGTCCACGTCGAGGAACTTGCCGTGCCGGCCCACGCCGGTGATCGTCGCGCCTGCGATCGCGGACATCGGCGGGTCGAACGTCTTGACCGCGCTGAACGCGGCGGCGTCGGCACGTACCACGGTGCGCCCGATCGCCCGCTCGCGCAGGAATGCGGCGAGCGCCTCGACCTCGGGCAGCTCCGGCACGCCGACAGCCTACGTCGCGACGGCGGTCACCCGTCCAGATAGCGCTGGACGGACGGGGCGAGCAGCGCGACCACCTCGTCATCGCTCGCCGACGCCAGCGGCTCGACCCGCAGGATCGTGGCCGCCACGGCAAAGCCGATCAGCTGGCTGAACGCCCCGGCCGCGCGCACGCGCGAGACGCCGAGCTCAGTGGCGACGCGCGGCAGCATCACGTCCTCGACGAACTGGCGCATCATCGTCGCGCCCTGCTCGGTCGAGGCCGCGGCGCGCAGCAGCGCCTGGAGCGGCTGCCCGGTCGCCGGATCGCGCCAGGTGCGGGCGAAGAGCCGCACGACCCGCTCGCCTAGTTGCGCGCGTGGCCCGCCGTCGCGCAGCCGGCTGATCAGGTCGGCCGGGTTCAACGGCAGGTTCATGGCCGCGACGAACACGTGCTCCTTGGTGCCGAAGTAGTGGTGGACGAGCGCCGCATTGACGCCGGCCTCGGCGGCGATGTCGCGCACCGTCGTCGCGTGGTAGCCACGGGCCGCGAACAGCGCTCGGGCGGCGGCCAGGATCTTCGGGCGCGTGCTGCTCGGCCCGGGTCGGCGTCCAGGGCGGCCCTTTGACATCCACCGCAGCCTAGCCTGTAATTAATCCTATGGTGAATTCTGCGATCGAATGCGACGGGCTGGTCGTCGTGCGCGGCGGTGCCGAGGTCTTGCACGGCATCACCTTCTCCGTGACGGGGGGGACGGTGACCGGCCTGCTCGGCCCGAGCGGCTGTGGCAAGACGACGCTGATCCGGGCGGTGGTCGGCACCCAGATCGTGAAAGGCGGCCTGGTCACTGTGCTCGGCCGGCCCGCCGGCTCCCCACTTTGCGGACCGAGGTCGGCTACTCCTCACAGGGCGCCGCCGTGTACTCCGACCTGACGGTCGAGGAGAACATCCGCTACTTCGCGGCGGCGGTGCACGCAC
>WNGI01002027.1_pt1 | contig 17277 bp, 17 predicted proteins | sample 5400621 | NCBI WGS metagenome assembly WNGI01 (sample SAMN13153374, study PRJNA577476) | soil metagenome | isolation source: 20 cm soil or saprolite under Garry oak tree replicate 1 | place: USA:California | collected 2016-06-15 | reverse complement strand
GAGCAGCATGTTCGGAAAGGCGGGCTTGTTAGAACTTCTGAGCCGAATTCGTGTTCGTGTGAAGCTGCCTGATAAGCGTGAGATCGGTAGTTCAACTCTCCCAGGCCCATGATTTTCACTGTATTGCCCCGCAAGCGTTTAGGCGCTTGCGGGGTTTTTTCCTTTATTGCCATTGAACAGAAGTGTCAGCGCGGCACCGATACCGACCCCGGACACGGCGGCGATCCAGTCGAGCGGCGTCGCACCTCTCAACGCAAATGCCGCGGGCACAAGAATCAGCCCTGCAGCGAGTAGCGCGGCAAGTACAGCCATGAGCGAAAAGGCTGCTACGCGTTCCACCTGACGCGCCAGGGTAGCGGCCCAGTATCCTAATGGGATCATCAGGACACTCGTCCACAAAAACGTTGCTACCCGTTCCATTCCGCCATTCTCGAGGTACCACTGATGCCGCAGCACGACGGTCCACGCCAGCGCTGCGCGCGGCGAGAGATTCAGTTCCCGATGCGCGGACGGAGTTTGCGCAGCGAGCTGCACGGTACCCTCGCTAAACCGGGCGCTTATCACCAGCGTCTCCGCCGCTGAGTCCGCCGGCGGTCGCGCAACGGCGAACACCCCAGGCACCCCGAAAGCCGGCTGGCGCAATCGAAGATTCGATGCACCTGTTCGAATGCTGAAGATCAACTGATCTCCTTGCTCAGCAATCGAAATGATCCCTCGCTGTTTGTCGTCCGCTACTCGAATGATCGAGGCGAAATTCGGTGTCGGCTCGGCCAGGCGAACGACAGCCACAACTGGAGCCCCGCTTAGAAGCAGTTGTCGAATCGAGCGCGAGTCCGCGAACGCGCCATTAGGAATTGGAATCGTGCCGATTCTCGCGCTGCCGACCTGTCCGTGGAACATCGCGCGTCCGCCGAGCTGGTGAGCGGTCTCGCCGTAGTACTGCGACGGCGCCAAAGAGGGGGACAAGCTGTAACTCGAGACGATCTGGATTAACAGCCAAATCGCGCCCCAGACTGCAGCCAGCCAGGCTGCCCTTTTCCGCGCCGGCGCGAGCCACGTCGGAGCTGTGCGAGCTGACCAAAACCCAATGGCTCCCCCAGAGGTGTTGGTTAGAATGTCGCTGAGTGTCGTGGCCCGTCCGCGAACGATGAACGCCTGCGCGGTCTCGATCGAGAGCGAAAGTGCGAAGCATATAAGGACAGCTTTCCGAAGACTCAAACCGCTAAGGCTCAGACCGACGCCGAGGGGAACGAAGAGCAGAGTGTTCAGCAAGATGTCGACGCCCCCGTCCGCCCCGCAGACCACACATAGGTGCGAGCCAATCGGCGACGACTCTGCGTGTGCGGGGCCGAGCGTCAGCCACGCTATCGCGGCGAGGCTTAAGACGACTAACGCGAAACCAAATCGGCGAGTGTGTGGCGACGGGGCAAGACTGCCGTGCATGGCCAAGCGGGCAGGGGGTCAGAGGTAACAGCATAGAGAGCCTTCACGCCGTCTCCTTCGCAGTGTGCTTGTAAGCATGCCTTTGGCGTCTTCCTCGAAAAATACCATCCAATTGAAGTCGACCGCAGCATTGATGTGTTCGCAGCATGCGCCACGGGTTCTTGGGGCGCGAAATGCTGAGCAGGATGTTCGGCAAGGCAGGCTGGTAAGAACTTTTGAACCGAATTCAGAGTCGTATGAACCGGTCTGATAAGCGTGAGGTCGGTAGTTCAACTCTCCCCAGGCCCATTGTCCACCACGTCGTCACGGCGGCGGAAGTGCAGTCCCCTTGAAGTAGGTGTTTGCCTTGGTCCAGGCTTGCGCCCCGATGAGTCGTCCCATCGCGCGTGACTGGAGGTCGCCTTCCTTGAAGTGAATCCCGCCATAGCGCCGCGACATTCCGGCCTGATCGGCGGCTTCGCTGAAAGTCGTCCAGCTGAGAGTGATGTCTGCGGCGGGTACGGCTCCCGGCTCCACGCCGGAACTACCCGCTTTTATCACCACCGAATCTCTGAACGCGTCGCTGCCCGTAAAGTCTCGAAGCACTTCCGCCGCAGCGGAGCTGAATGCGCTGTGACCCGAGCTGAATTCTGGGAATGCCGGAGTGGGCTGTGCGCCGGTCTGATACGCTTGCCATTGCTCGCCATGAATCAGCTGCGCGCCACGAAATGGGCCCCCCCAAGCCAGAATCTCCTTCCCCGCCATGAGAAACCGGATGGCAGTTATCGGCCGAACGTAGTCGAATACTCTTTTGCAGTCCCATACGGCGATGCTGACATCCAGCATGGCGTTCGTCACTGCGAAGAACATTTTTGCGTCGTCATCGATCCCGTTTCTGTCGCGTCGCGAAATCCATTGCGCAAAAAGCGCCCAGTGCCCCGGTGGCAGCTCTGAGCTTGGTCCGTCGGCCCAATACTCGACGATGCTTTTTTGCGTGTCAGTGAGACCGGCGCTGAAACCAATGACCTCCAGCGCCTGGTCCGTATAACCCGCGCTTGGATAAAGATTCGGCACGGATGCCGGGCGAAATTGTGCGCCGGAGCTGAGAGCGAACGGTGTCACCAGTCCCCAGTGAGGCGCGACAAAACGTTGCGCAGTAGTAACGCCTGAATTTGTTACAAGCAGTGGCTGCCAGCGGTTGGGATCGCGAATCGTGTTCGGGTCATTGACCGGCTGATAGCCCGTGTAATCGGAGTACGCTCCGGGCGCCAAATCCCCGAGTTGATTCGCTCCGTCGTGGTGCCGAAAGCTCAGAACAGCCGCCGCTGTCAGGTTTCCGACTCCGGTCGCGGTGGACGCATCGGTGGAAACGTCCAGCCGATCGAAGCCGAGCTCCGACATCAGGTTATCGAAGCTCTCCTGCTCCGAAGGAAAAAGATCGACGAGTGCACGGTATGCTGCGTAGCTGACCGCACGTTCCTTATTCGCTTCGCTGCGCTCGCTCGACGGCCTGCGCAGTGATGCACCCAGCCGCGTTCCCACCGCTTGCGCATCGTACGCCGCCCAGGCGTCGTACATCGCCGTGTGAGACACCGCGAGTGCGCGTGCAACCATCGGTGGCCCAAGACGGGTTCGTCGAACTGCGGCGAGCGCCGCCTCATCCCACCTGACCACCACGGACTCGGGCGCAGGTCCACTCGGCGCGGTAGGCGCATCGGTGCATCCCCAGATCGCAGTTGCGAATCCGCTGAGTAACCCAATTGCGATGCGAGTTCGGCGCGCGCGATCAGGCACTAGCATCGTTTCGCGCAGGCGAGTCCTGGCTGCCTTCAGCAGATCGTTTCCTAGCGGGCAGTCGCCTTGAATGTTACTGAGCCAGCGCCAGAAACGGACGCCACGACTGTCTGTTGTCCCACGACTGACCCCAGACTCCACAAACCCGAAATCGCGACTCCCGACTGGCCTGTCGCGGGAGCCGTGGGAGGCGCGAGTGTGCCGCCCCCAGTCGCAACGTCATAGACTGCCACCACGCCAGGTACAACGTTACCCGCAGCATCCTTTACCAGTACACAGAGTGCATCCGGAAGTTGGGATCCAGCATTGCCGCTTTGGCCATCGCCCAGGTAAATACTCACGCTTGTGGGAGAACCCGCTTTCACACTGACGGACTTTTCTCCAGTAACTCCGCCAGATGTGGCGCGAATCTTCGCCACACCAACCAATCGGCCCGTGATCAATCCTGAGGCGTCAATATCAGCAACCGATGGAGCGGAGCTAGACCAGGTCACGCCCGACGCGGGTGACGTCTTGCCGGAAGCGTCAGTGATTGTGGCCGAAGCTTGGACCGACGTCCCGGACGCAATCGAGATAGTGGCGACCGTTATCGAAAGCGTTGGGGATTGGCCGCTTGGACCGGTTGAACCAGATCCACCGGACCCACCGCAAGCGGTGAGAGAGAGTGCGATCGTGGCGACCGCTGCTGGCAGAATCCGCATATCCCATCTCCGTTCGGGGTCGAAAACGTCTGAGATGTCCACGATGAGGGCGATCGTCCTAACGCGCAATAGGAACTTGATGGCGGTCGCAAAAGCGCGAAATTCGAGCGAATGACTTTTCTCCAGACGCCGCGCGAGCGAGCCGGCTTTCTAATCCTCCTGCTCGGCGCCGCCATTCTCCTGGCTGTTGCGCCTTTCCTCAGCGGGCTGCTCGGCGCCGCAGTTCTCTACGTGATCTTCGTCAGGCCGTACCGGCGCCTGCAACGGGTGATGAAACCGGGACTGGCCGCCGCCATAACGCTTGCCGTTGCGCTGATCGTCATCGCGCTGCCACTGGCCTGGCTCATTGGGGTCGTGCTCGCGCAGGCACCGGATGCTCTGCGAACCTTGCAGAGCGACGACGTATTCGCGCGCATCGCCCAGCTGCGCATCGGCAATCTCGAGGTGGGAGCCGAGCTGGCGAAGGCGAGCGGCACTATCGCCTCGTGGCTGTCGGCCCGGGCTTTCTCGTTTGTCGGCACCGCCACATCGGCGGTGTTGAATCTCGTGATAGCCTTTTTTGGCTTGTATTATATGCTCCGCTCCGACGCCGATACGTGGACGTCGATCCGTCAGTACATACCGTTCTCTGTCCACACTGCTGACGCTTTGCGCGAGCGGTTCTTCAGCGTGACCGAAGCGACGTTATTGGGGACTGTTTTGATCGCGGTCATACAGGGAAGCCTCGTCGGCACAGGGTTCTGGATTGTCGGCCTTCCAAATCCTTTTTTCTGGGGGACCGTCACCGCTTTCGCTTCTATCCTACCAGTGCTCGGAACCTCGCTCGTCTGGCTACCCGCCGTGCTCGTGCTGCTCGTGCAGAACCGGTACGGAGCGGCGGTGACGATGTTGGTGATTGGCGCCGGCATAGCCAGCAACATCGACAATCTGATCCGCCCGCTCGTGTACAGAAGAGTGTCGCATATTCATCCGATGATCACGCTCGTCGGAGCCTTCGCCGGCGTGAAATTCTTTGGACTGCTGGGGCTGCTGTTAGGACCGCTAGCTATCGCGTACCTGTTCGAGCTTCTCCATTTCTACCGCGAGGAATACGGCGCCAGCGGCGACGCAGCACAATGAGGAGCAAAGCGCCCCCGGGGCACGACGTACAGCAGTGACGCCTGCTCAAGAGCGAAGGTATTCATTTCGACGGGCGCGACCGCATACCGCTCGCATCATTCCAGTGGCGACCAAGGCGGTCGCGTTCAGCTGAGTGAGCACGGCCGCAGCGATGAAGTGATTCGGCAAGCAGCTTGCTGTTCACAACAGGAGTCATTGCGCTGCACAGCTGATCTTTTCAAGTCGCACACATATCCACGCATCCCCGCGACTCGACCTTTTATATTGACCTTAGCAGCTTCGGACACGTCTGGCCGAACGCTTCCGTGTCCAGTATGTCTCCGACGAGGAGGAATCTCGTTATGAGTAATTCCAGAGCAGACGCACTCGGCAATCCGCATCCAATAAGTCAGCACCGGACGCCTGGAGAGATCGCAGCAGACGAAGCAGGGCCAATCGGCCATCCGGATCCCGAGGCCGACGTGAAAAAGGTTTTCGGTGAGAGCCCGTCACGGCGTCCGGCCGCGGGACGAACACAAAATGCTGGAACGTCCAAGCAGAAACGGAAAAACGGCAAACAAGAATAGAGCGGCTATCGTAGCGAACCCCTAAAAAAAAGACCCGCATAAGCGAATGCCGATGCGGGTTTTTCCAGATCGCGAGGCCGGTACTGAATCTCTCAACCAAGCGCCTCTATTACTACATCGCCGGCTTTTTGGCTGTCGGCGGCAACATCCCGTTCAGGCGAAGATAATTCGCGTACTGACTGTAGTGGTCGGCCCAATCGCCGGTGGTGAGAGTCATTATCGCCGCGCGCGACATCGAGCGACCACCGAAGAACGGAAGCGCCTCCCCCAACTGCGCGTCGCTGAGTGACGCCAGAGCCTGATCACAGAAGGCGAACGTCTCACGAAGACGTGACATCAGAGTTTCCTTCGTATCCGTGGCAGCGACTTTGGTTCGCGACGGTGCCTTCACACCGCCGATAGTGCCACACAGATAGTCATTACCCTGTGAGAGATGCAACACGATGTCGGCTACGCTCATCTGCGCGGGTGTTGGCTTGTACGAGTACTTGTCGGCTGGAAACTCCTCCGCTGCCGCGATCAGATTCTTGGCGGATTCCTTGGCGTAGTCACGAAACGCGACGGCAACCGGATTGCTCTGCTGTGCACTGATCACTCGGGGCAGCAGCAGCATCGCGGCGGCAACGACTGCGGAATAAATGCGGGCCTGCATTGGGGCAGCTCCAGTAGATGGGACCTCAATTCTGGGTCGCGTGCCGAATCCTGTCCAGAACCTTTTTTTGCCAGCGCCAAATCCGTTGCGCATCGGCCAATGGAACGGGAGCGGGATATGTCGATCAGGCGGCGTCAGGCGGATCTGACGTACCGTCATCCGCAGGGGTGGGGCGAGGCGGAGGGACCATTCTCAAATCGAGGAGCCGGTCCTCGCCGAGATATGCCACGGGATGGGCTTGCTGGACGCCGCGCAGACGGCGAAGGGTGAACGCGATGCGACGAGCGGCCTTGAATATCTGGTGGGCCGATTCGCGGATCTCACTTTTTCTGGTCTGCTCGACGATCATCTCGGTGTTTAGCATGAGCGGCGTAAGGCTGTTGCCGATTTCGTGAATCGCCGACAGCGTTGCCTCGCCGAATCGGGCGAGCCATGCGTCGTGGGTGTGCCCGGAATCCGGGGAGCGCTGCAGCTCGGCGCTTTCAACCTGAGCGACGAGACACGACGGCTCACCGGGACAACGGCGGGTCGCCGACACCGCAAGGCGGACCCAGATATTCTCTCCATCTTTTCGCACGTAGCGCTGGACGAGCTCGTAACGGCCAATATCGGCCGCAGCGAGACGACGCCTCTGTCCGGCTTCGGTTTCGAGATCGTCCGCATGAGTAATGTCGCTCGAATTCAGCCGCTGCAGCTCGCTGCTCGTGAAGCCAAGCATTAGGCACATCGAACGATTTGCTCGCAGGATGGATCCGTCCGCTGATATAAGCGCCATTGCGTGCGGCGCGTTCTCGAACGCTTCCGCAAATAGCGGCTCGCTGACGGACTTGAGCGCGGCGCCTCGGAGTGGCTGCTCGGGGCGAAAGGCGGACAAACTCACTCCCCTCCGGTGTAGCTGCCCGGAATTGGGTCTCGTTGAGTTAGACTCCGCCGATCCGCGAATTCGTCACCGCTGTTGCGTAAAGCGGGACATTGGGACTCTGTGGTCCGGATGAGGTAGCCTTCGAGGTATTAGCTTCCCACCATTGCCTTGCCTGCTCTTCGCCCCAGGGATCCGACGGAATCCATTCGAGCATCTGCGCCAGTTGCGCTGCGCTCCTCGGTCGATCCTTGGCGTCCTTGGCGAGACATTTCAAAATCAGGCGCTCCAGCTCCGGGGAGATCAGACGGTCGGTTCGCTCGGACGGCGGTACAGGTGCGGTCTGGAGATGTTTTGCAATCAACTGAAAAGCCTTCTCCGCCTCGAACACGAGCTGGCCGGTGAGTAAATAGTAGGCAACACAACCCAGCGCATAGATATCAGCGCGTCCGTCGACGCGTTCACCAAGGGCCAATTCCGGCGCCATGTACGCTGGCGTACCCAGCGCCATTTGCCCAGGAATCGTAGCCATCGAATGCTCGAGGCTCAGGCTCGAGACCTCTTTCACCAGACCGAAGTCGAGGACCTTCACGAAGTCGTGGCGAAGTCCCACTTGCCCCAGATGAATGTTCGCCGGTTTGATGTCTCTATGGACGAGTCCAAGGGTGTGCGCTTCCTCGAGTGAATCGCATACCTGGCGCAAAACGTAAATCACCCGCCCGCCAGGTAGTGGACCGGTCTTGCGCACCAGGCTCTCGAGATCCATTCCGTCCAGAAACTCCATCACCAGATAAAGGGTTCCGTCCTCGGTCACCCCGAAATCGTAGAGCTCCACGGTGTGCGGCGAGCGCAGATTCGCTGCGGCTTCGGCCTCGCGTCGAAAGCGGGTGACCGCGAGTCGTGCTGCCTCGGCATCGACCGCGCCCAGCATCTCCGTGCGTATCAGTTTGATTGCCGCCGGCCGAGCGAGCATTCGATGCGTGGCTTTGTAGACTTCGCCCATTCCACCACGGCCAAGCAGCTCTCCGAGCTGATAACTGCCCAGCTCTCGTGCTCTGGTGACTTGTTGTCCCAGTTTCGTCACGACGTGCGAGATCACGACCGCTGCGCCGACAAGTATGAAGTCGGGGTAATGCATCAGCAGCACACGACTCGCCGGGCCGAAATCCCATGCGCCCTGCGACCTGGCGATCAGCATGCTGATAGGGTTCATCGACGCCGCGAGTACTCCGGCTACGAGAACTTTTGTCGGCGTGCTAGGCACGATCGCGGCGAACATCAGGATGACGGCGCCGACCCAGGAAATCTCCGGAAGCACTTCTTTGCTCTGCGGCACTCCGCCCAGATGAAACATCACGCTGAGCGCGAAGGCCGTAAAAACCATGTACCACAGGCCGAGATCGAGGACGAACTGCGGGTCCCGGTTGCCCCTCCGCGTGTAGGCAAAAAGCGCCAGTGAAACCACCACGCTCGCCGCGGCGATCCCATCGCCAATGTCGAACTGCAGCCACCGTTGGCTGTCAGGATAAAGCGCGTGTGCAGCGATGTGGCCCGCCGTGACGCCGACGATCCAGAGCACGGCGAAGAGCAACGACATCACGCCGAGTCGGAGTGAGGCCGCCCGCAACAAATCCTCGGGAAGCGCGCGCGCGTGTGAGCGCTTCAACTCCGCGGGGGTGGAGACTTGTTGTGGACCGATCAGGTGGTCAGCCATTATCGCTGCGGTGCGCCAGCGGTGAGCGCGAGGGTCAATCGCTCTGCCTGCGTGCCGTTGTCGGTGAGGAAAACCGCGGCGAGATTCGCTGAGCGGACGAATGTTGGCACCGATCCCCACGGATTCGGCGCGCCATTAGGCGCCGCTGAAAGCGTATCGAGCTTTGCTATATCGGCTGATAGAGCGGAAACGCTCGGATAGATGAAAACCTCGAGTCGCCTTCCACCCAGTGTGTACACCGTGGGGTCAACGCTAAAGCCGGCACGATGCGGGCGCGCCGAAGATACGCGTCTCAAAACGAACCCCGCATCCGTGAGTCGATCCTCGACACTGCACAGCGCCCACAGTCCCGTTCGCGGGCAAGGCGAGGCGGGTGACCTGCTGCCCGCCACGGTCGGCGAGGCCGAAGGCGAGGACATCGCAGCGCTCGGATTTGACGAGCTCGTCGACGAACCCGATGCCGCGCTTTCTGACGAGGATCGCGTGCATGCGCTCACCGTCAGCGCGGCCATTGCGAGCACTCCCAGAAATTTGGTCATCGGCTCCAAAGATAGATGCGCCGCGGAGGCACCGCGATTGCTCTTTGTCCGGGAGTCTACAGGAGGATCAAATGCCACCACTTCAACGAATACGACAGGGCGCCGCCACGGCGCTGATGGTTGCTTCGCTGGGAGCCTGCGCCGGAAACCTTGGAAATATCCTCGGAAGCGTACTCGGAGGCGGGGCGCAATCGGGACAGCTCAGCGGTACGATTCGCGGAGTCGACACCAGATCGCAGCAGATAGCGATTCAGCAGTCGAACGGTCAGACCGTACCTGTCTACTATGACAATCAGACACAGGTCGTCTATCAGAACCAGAACTACTCGCCCACTGCCCTGGAGAGCGGAGATCGCGTCACGGCGCGGATACAGGCGAACGGCAACAACTACTATACGGACTACGTACAAGTCGATCAGTCCGTAGCCGGCAATGGAACCGGATCATCGTCGAACCTGCAGCTGCTGCAAGGGACCGTTCGTCAGGTCGACCGTCGCAACGGATTGTTCACGATGGATGTCAACAATTACGGCACGCTGACAGTAACGCTGCCCTACAATGTCAGCAACAATGACATGGACCGGTTCAACAATCTCCGCAGCGGAGAATTTGTGCGTTTTTATGGAACGTACCTCAACAACGCACAGGTTCAGCTACGGCAGTTCTATTGATCGCTTCGCGCCTGGCCGTCGCGGACAAAAAAAAGGGGAGGGCATTTCGCCCTCCCCCGTGTACTACGCGGCTCTGTCTCCAGAACCGACCAGCTTAGAACATGATGCCGAAGGTAACAGGAACGAACTTCACCGAGCCGGCATCGGTCGAATAGCTGTTGTAACGCGCTTCGACGAACGCCTTGAAGATCGACAGCGGCAGGTTTACACCAGCGCCGGCGTTCCAGCCGAGGTGATTGTCGGTCTGGCTAGGGGCACCAGTTACGTCGACGGTTGCCATGTACAGGCCGCCGCCACCGATCAGATAAGGCGCAATGCCGACGTTCGGCAGACGCCACACGGCGTTAGCCGTCGCGCTCATGACGTGAAGCTTGGCAGCAACGCCAGCCTTCTCGCCGAACGCATTGTACGCACCATCGATGCGCAGACCAACCGGGATGAACGGCAGGCTGATTCCCAAAGCGGCGGTCGCGTTGTAACCGAGGCTTGCGCCGTCCTTGAGGTCGCTCATTGGCTGAGCGGCGCCGCCAGCGATGCCAATCTGGAACGGCTTGACGAGACCGAGCTGCGCCTGAGAGACGCGCGGGGCCGCGACGAGTGCGATCGTGGCGATCGCGAGGTACAGTGAACGCTTCAAAGCTTCTCCTTGTTCGAGAGTGCGCCCGCACGTGAGTCGCGGAATCGGACTCCTAGGACGCTATTCTGGTTATGCGAGGTATTATTGCGCCGTGTCCCGCCCTTTCAGGCCTGGACAGAGGGGCACTGGTAGCCCTCGCCGACAAGACGACGAGCCAGATACCAGCCAGTAACGATTGTGAGAAACGAGGCGGGCGTAGGAACCCTCTAGAATGACTTGTGATATTGGCGGTGGCGGGTCGTCAGCGACTCGCGACAGGATCCGTTTATGGGGCGACGACGGTAAGCAGTATTGCGTCTGTGCCCATCGCATCGCTCTCTGTCTGCGCGGATCCACTTGAAGCCGGGCTGCGCAAGAAGACGATCGCCGTAGCGGGCGCTGATGCAAGTTCACCCGAAGCGATAGTGGCCGTGCGCGGCGTCACTGCTGCGAAGCCGGACTTTGAATCGAGCGACCACTGATTCTGGGAACGCGCTGCGACTGATCCGATCGAGAGCGTCCACGCCTGCGTCGCATTGATACTGACCGCCAACCCGTTGGCGGCCGGCGCTGAAGCGGCGCGTGCACTGCTCTGGGTAGCCGATGCTAGCGGCGCTAGCTGCACCTGGACGCGCGGCGGAACGGTGACCGTCACTGTGTGGGTAAGACTCACCGACGATCCATGCTGCGCCACGGCGGAGCGCGAGATGATCGCGCTTCCGAGTGCGAGTATGGTGAAAGTGCGGCGAAGTCCAGCCATCGACAGAGCCTCCCAGGTGCTGAGAGCAACAGCTCATCAGCGGGGTGATTTGTATGAGGCACAATATGTACCTCGCTCTGTGACGGCATTGTGAAGCGATTATGACGCTTTGGTCATGAATCCTTGGCTGCTAAGTCCTTTCGCGGGAAGGACTTACTGGCTCGAGCACGAAGCCCAAACCGCGGCGTGTGGCTATGGCGGCGGAGGCTCCGGCCTGCTGCAGCTTTTTGCGCAGACGGGCGATGTGGGCATCGATGACATTCGAGCTGGGATCGAAATGCATGTCCCACACTTTATCGTGCAATTCGCTGCGAGTGACCGTCTCGCCCGCTCGCAGCATCAAATGCTCCAGGAGCTTGAGCTCCATCGCCGTGAGATTCACGTCTTTGGTGTCGCTGGTAAGGCGACGCGTCAGGCGATTGAGCGTCAGATTGCCTACGTTGATCTGCTCGCCCATCCGCGCCGCGCCTTTGCCGCGACGGATTAGAGTGCGGACCCGCGCTCTCAATTCCTCGTTGGAGACCGGTTTGACGACGTAGTCATCAGCGCCGGCGTCGAGACCTCTGACTATCGAATCGGTGTCAGCACGGCCCGAGTAAAGGAGAACTGGCGTCGGTCGTCCGTTGCGTCTGAGCTCCTGCAGAATCTCGAAACCGTGACGATCTCCCAGCTGCAGATCCAGGATAATTCCATCGTACTCGTTGACGAGTGCCAGCATTCTCGCTTCCTCGCCAGTGGACGCGGTGTCGACGGCGTAAGCCTCGTCGCGCAGCACGCGCGTGATCAACTTCAGTATTGCGCGATCGTCATCGACTACGAGAATGCGCATCAGAGTCTGTGATCTGTCGAAGGTTACGAAGATTCAAAACGGGCTAATGCAGTATCGCTCAATGCGTGTCCGGGTTGCAGTGCGCAAAAACAAAAACGGGAGAAAGCACACAGCTCTCTCCCGTTTTTGCCACGCGCCTGGTGTGATTAGAACATAACTCCAAAGGTGATGGGTACGAACCTCAGCGATCCGTTATTCACCTGAACCTGGTTGTAGCGGGCCTCGATGAAGGTCTCGAATCCGCTGAGCGGCATTGAGATACCGCCACCGACGTTCCAGCCGAAGTGATTGTCGGAAAACGTTCCAAGTCCACTGACGGAGACTGCGGCGTTGTACCAGCCGGCGCCCCCAATCGCGTACGGTGACGCTACTACGCCGGGAATCTTGTAAACGAGGTTTCCGGTAACGCTGGTGAAATGCGCGTTCCCGCCGCCGCCTTTCGCGCCCATCTGATTGTATGCGCCGTCGATACGCACACCGAGCGGAATCAATGCGGGGCTGAATGCGATGATGCCAGTTCCGTTGAAGCCGGTGTTGGTATCGTTGGAAAGGTCACTGGTCGGAATCACCGCGCCCCCAGCAATACCGAATTGGACCGGCTTGGGGATCGTTTGAGCGCGCGCCTCGAACGAGACTAGCGCGACTCCAACGAGGACTGCTGCAAGTATTGAATGCTTCAAAGCAACTCCTTTTTTTTGTGAACGCATCCGCTGGGGCCGTTCGGCCTTCGTTCAGACGCGAGTTGCGGCTACCCCTGCAGAACCCAGACCGATGGGGTTGTTGCTCAGCGTCAACGGGATGAGCTAGTGTCTTGTGGGGTAACAGTTTGCCTCGGTTTCGCCGCTTTTTTTCGCGGGAGCCGTCGCGGCGCAACAGGCTTGTTTTTGACGATATAAGCCGGGTTTATTCGCTCGAGGCGTCGGTCGCGGCCCTCGTCAAGGGCGGCGCGACAGGTATCGCGAGTCGCGACCAGTGAAGGTGAACGGACACGATCGAGCGCCGCGTTCGCCTCGCTGTGATACGTGGTGACCGCTGTCGAGTCTGCCTTGAGAAACGGGATTCCACAAACTTCCTCGAGCGGATATTTGTCGCCTAGCAGCGCCAGCACTCTGTCGGGCGAATGAGGAAGAGCGGAAGCGAGCGCGATTGCCAGCGTAGCCTGAGAAGCAGCGGACGCGGGTGAGAGCTGACCGGCCACCTGGAGCCACAGACTATCGCCGCTGGAGATGCCGTTCATCACCGATCGACCAAAACTTTCGTCGGCATCGATTCGCCTCGCTACTTCCGAAGCGCCACCGACCTTTATTTCTGACAGCACCACCTCGGCGCTGCCCATCGGCGTCCATGGGCTATCCTTGCAGGCAGTCGCGGCGATAATCGTGAGCCAGACGACGCCGGTCACTTTCCGCTGCACGCTTCGCGCACGCGAGCGGTGTCACTCGGCATCCATATCGCAACGGCTTGTCCCTTCCGCTCGGCGTCATTGCTGCCGAGTGCAGCGCCGAGAACTTTGACGGTCGAATGGGTTGCGCGGAGCGAATCGACGACAACGCCATTTGCGCCTAGACTCGCAGCCGCATTGCGGATCGACTTGAGCAGGTCGCCGTTACCGCTGTAGACAGAGTTGCCCTCGGCAGCGATGAGTGCGACCTCGTAGTAGTCGTACGGCACGAGCTCGCGGCTCGGATAAACTCTTACCGCGTCGCCGCAGGTTGGCGCCAGCGGGATAGCAGAATTCCGGGCGACGATGTGTGCCCGGGCCCCGCACGCCGCCAGGGTGGCCAGAAGTATCGGCGTGACTATACGAACTGAACGTGGCTTGATTCTCGGCGGGAGCATGCGGTCGATGAGGCAATAATCCGGCTACCGTTCCGCTCCCGAAGGCAGGGTCTGACGAACAGCCTCGCGCTGCTCCGAAAGCAGACGCGTGGTGAAGCGCTGACCTTCCGAGATTCGCTCGACTTCGAGCGCAATAGCGTCAACCGCCTGATTCAGCTGCGTGAGCTGCGATGTTAGCTCGTTGGACATTGGTGAGCTGGCGCCGCGTCGGTCCATGCGTCTCGCGAACGCGCGCGCCAGGGGCAGACCGATGATGATCGCAGCGACGGTCAGGAAAAAAGAGATCGAGATATCGACGGCCGCGGGCGGAATGCCGTTGTCGAAGGGAGTAGCCGGAACGCCGATTACCGTTTCAGCACCATCGCGTCCTCTGATAGTGAACGTCCGGTGTGTGACGTCGGGGTTTGGCGGGGGTGTTGGAGCTTGAGCAGCCTGAGCGCGAGTCGGACCTTGAGCAGCCTGAGCGCGAGTCGCGGCGTCTATTTCCCGCCGCACATTGTTCCTGATTGCTTCGCGGAAATCACGAGCTGCGTCCTGCAATTCCTGTTTGGTGGCGGGATTCGGATTTGGGGTCGCGGGCCGCGTCGTAGCCGGAGGCTGGTTCTGTTGGTTCAGAATCTCACTCGGATAAGTAATGATCATCGGTGGTTCACCTGATTCAAATGCGGTCCGTCAACCTGTCGCAATCTAAGCAGTGCCTGGGCGCATCGCGTCCGATTAGCCGGTCAACATTCGGCCTGATTTTTCCGTATTAGCTAAGTTCTGGAACCGTTGTCCCCGTCCAACGGATCGATCTTCCAACCAAAGCCACTCCAATGCGAGCCCACCCCGTCCTCTTCGCTCTCGCCGGTGCTTTGCTTTGCGCCGGAACTCTCCCCGCTCAGCTCACGACTCCCCTCGATTCAGCCACACTCGCCGGCTTCCGCTGGCGATCGGTCGGTCCAGCTAACATGGCGGGACGGGTCACCGACGTCGAGGGCGTTCCCGGCAATGCGAAAGTTTTTTACGTCGCCACGGCCACAGGTGGAATCTGGAAAACCATCAACGCCGGGACGATGTTCTTCCCGCTGTTCGACAAGGAGAAAGTCGTGTCGATGGGTGACATTGCTCTCGCCCCGTCGAATCCTGAAATCATCTACGCAGGAACAGGGGAGGAGGATTCGCGGAACTCGATCTCGCCGGGCGGCGGAATCTACAAATCGACCGACGGCGGGCGCACGTGGAAATTGATGGGTCTCGAAGCCACGCAGCAAATCGGGCGCATCGTTGTCGATCCAAACGACCCGAACATCGTCTACGTCGCGGCGTTGGGACACGCATGGAATGCGAACCCCGAGCGAGGAGTGTACAAATCCACTGACGGTGGCGCGACGTGGAAGCTGGCGAAATTCATCAGTGACAAAGCCGGTTTCGTCGACGTAGCGATGGATCCCAAGGATCACAACACACTTTACGCCTCGAGCTGGGAGAGGGTGAGAGGCCCTTATTTCCTGAAGAGTGGCGGCCCGGGCAGCGGACTTTGGAAATCGACTGATGCCGGGGCAACCTGGCGCGAGATCAAAGGCGGTGGCTTCCCCGAAACGACGAAAGGGCGCATCGGTATCGCGGTATCGCCATCGAATCCACAGATCGTTTACACGTGGGTCGAAGCAGATACGCTTCCGCGCGCACTCGCGCGCGGAGAAAAGCCGGACACGAGCAAGCGACAAAAGACGAACAGCGGCATCTACCGCTCAACCGATGGCGGCGCCACCTGGACGCTCACATATCGAAACGAGCCAGGTGGTCAGGGTGGTGGCGGGCTTGGCGACGCGCGTCCGTTTTACTACTCGCAGATCCGGGTGGATCCGCGTAACTCGGAGCGAATCTACTGGATGTCGTCGGTGTTCCGCATCTCGGAGGACGGAGGAAAAACCTATCGTCGTGGCGCGATTGGCGTTCACACCGACTGGCACGGCATGTGGATCGACCCGAACGATCCAGATCACTACATACTCGGCGATGACGGCGGAATCGCAGTTACGTACGATCGGGGCGGGACCTACGACTTCATCAACAACTTTGCGATCGGGCAGTTCTACGCGGTCAGCTACGGAATGGAAAAGCCCTACAAAGTTTGCGGCGGGCTCCAGGACAATGGGTCGTGGTGCGGACCATCGCGGGCAAAGAATCGCGTCGGGATCACGAACTTCGACTGGTACAACGTCGGCGGCGGAGATGGCTTCTTCACGGCAATCGATCCCGACGATCCGAACATCATTTACAGCGAATCACAGGGTGGCAACGCTTCGCGGCTCAATATAGGACAGAACACCCGTGCGGTGATCATGCGCGGCGGCGGTCGCGATCGGATGAGCATCTTCGAGGATTCGGTGATCATCGCCCGCGGCGACACGACGCGCCCGGAGACCCCTGAGATCACACGCAGCCTGGCGCAAATTCGCGCCAGAGCAGCCGCGGATTCCGCGCGCGGCTACCGGTTCAACTGGTCGACGCCGTTTTTCCTGTCGCCACATTCGGCGAGCACCATTTACATGGGCGGCAACCGGCTGCTCAAGTCTTCCGATCGGGGCGATCACTTCTACCCGATTTCCGCGGATCTCTCGACCAGAGATTCATCGCGGATCATCATGAGCACGAAGCTCACTGGAGGAGTTACACGTGATGCCACGGGTGCCGAGACTCACGGTACGATTACCGCTGTGGCGGAGTCTCCGATCAGACCCGGAATACTGTGGGCTGGTACTGACGACGGAAACGTGTGGCTCACTACGAACGACGGCGGACAGTGGACCGATCTCACCACGCGATTCCCGGGAGTGCCCAAAAAGACCTGGGTCAGTCGCGTCGAGCCATCGCACTTCGATTCGGCGACTGTTTATGTCTCGTTCGACAATCACCGCGAGAATGATTTTCGACCGTACCTCTATGTGTCGAATGATTTCGGTAAGACGTTTCACTCGATCGCCAACAATCTTCCCAGCGGCGGGCCGGACTTCGTTCACGTCATTCGAGAGGATCCCGCGAATCGCGATCTTCTTTTCGTCGGAACCGACGTCGGTGCATACCTCTCAACCAATCGCGGCGCGAGCTGGCAGCGTTTCATGACAGGGCTACCGACGGTTCCTGTCCACGATCTCAAGATTCATCCGCGTGATCGAGAGCTGATAGCGGCGACCCATGGACGCTCTATCTG
>WNGI01022296.1_pt1 | contig 17282 bp, 10 predicted proteins | sample 5400621 | NCBI WGS metagenome assembly WNGI01 (sample SAMN13153374, study PRJNA577476) | soil metagenome | isolation source: 20 cm soil or saprolite under Garry oak tree replicate 1 | place: USA:California | collected 2016-06-15 | reverse complement strand
CGGCCACCGTCTTGACGATGAGCCGTTCGGAGCCGGTCGTCACGGCCAGCTCGGCGGCCTGCCCGAGCAACCGGTACGCGCCTTCGTCGGTCGTCGGGTAGACGCCCATGTAGGCATAGATCACCACGTGCCAGTTCGGCACCGGCAGCAGCTCGGAACACAGCCGGCGCAGCGCGAAGACGGCCTCCGCGTCCTGCGCCGGGTTGGTCTGTTGGGCATAGCTGACCGAGAGGCTGCGCAGCCCGTGGTGATAGAAGAACAGGGCCTCCAGCACGCTGATGGCCACCAGCTGGCTCGGCGGGCACAGCTGCCCCAGCATGCAGCCGCCGAACGTTTCCAGGTGCGGCTGCACGCCGATGTCGCGGAGGGCGGCGAACCGCTTCGCGCACTCGGCCCAGTTCCGGACCGAGTCCGCCAGTGGAGTCCGCCCGTACGGCAGGCAGTACGAGACCGGACCGCCTTCGGTCGCGTTGATCCGCAGCGCGATGAGCGCCGAGAAGATGTCCCGCGGCGCCGCCGAGCCGTGCCGGACCTGCACCGGGAATCCGTCGTCGCGGATGCCGGCCAGCACCCGGTCGGTGGTCGCCGCGTCGTAGGTCACGATCGGGTAGCCGTTGAGCTGGTTGCCGGCGCGCAGCGCCCGGTCGACCGCGCGCAGATCGCCGAGCCTGGTGTAGCTGTCGAGGGTGATCGTGCCGACGGTGCTGGCGTCGGCCCGCTTCGTGGCGGCGAGTCCGGCCCGCATCTGCCCTGGGGTGCCGAACCCCATCCGGGGCTGCACGACCAGGGTTCCGGAGCGGCCGGCCCGGCGCACGAACTCGCCGAAGTCGATCGGCCGGTGAGCGACGACGGCCTGCCGCACCGGGTGCAGGCTCGAACTCATACCGCGGCCTCGGCGGTCTCCAGCGGTGCGGCGGCGGGCGGTGGGACCGACCGCACGAAGTTCCGGAAGTCGGCGACGCCGGCGCCGCCGTCGTCGAAGACGGCGTCGAACCCGGCCGCCATCAGCGCCGCCACCTGCCGGGCGTTGCCGCGGTCGGCGATTCCCAGCTTCCCGCCGATCACCATCGGCGTCGCCGCGAGCTGCTCGCACGCCCGCAGCTTCTCGACGACACGCAGCCCGTCCTGGTGGCCGTGCCCGTTGACGCTGCTGATGACCACCATCGCCGGCGTCAGCCGCCGGCATTCGCCGACCAGGACCTCATCCGGCACGCACGGCCCGAGGTTCACCACGTGGTAGCCCAGCTCTTCGATCAGCAGCTGCAGGAACACCAGGTTCCAGGTGTGCGCGTCGGAGGCCAGGCCGCTGACCACCACGGTTGCGCGGCGGCGGGCCGGCTGCGGTCTGGCGGCGCGCCTGGCCAGGCCGTGCCCGGGCGCGGTCATCCGCGCACCCCCGCCGGCAGGCGTTCGTAGCAGCGGTGGTGTTCGATGCGGGAGACCGAGACGACCTCGTCGCCCCGGACGACCACCTCGGTGGGCGCCGGCCGGCCGAGGAACATCAGCAGGCTCGCGGTGGGACCGTAGGCACCGGCATTGGGGATGGTGACGACGTCGCCGGCCGCCAGGACCGGCAGCCGGATCTCCCGGCCGAGCACGTCCCCGGGCGTACACAGTGGACCGACAAGGCTGGCCGGCTCCACGGTGCCGCCCGCCTCGATCTGCACCGACACCGGCAGCAGCCGGCCGAGGCCGGACATCCCGCCGAAGGTGTTGATGCCCGCGTCCACGATGACGAACTTCCGGCCGCGGCTGACCTTCACGTTGCTGACCCCGGCGACCAGGGTGCCGCTGCCGCCGACCAGGTAACGACCGGACTCACAGGCGATCCGCGGGTGACCGGACCGCCACCCGGGCAGGTGGGTGTCGAGCGCGGCCGCCAGCTCGGAGCGCAACGCGGGGTAGGCCGCGCGGTTGCCCGGCACGGCGTACGGCGCCGCGAACCCGCCGCCGATGTCCAGGTACCGCAGCGGCAGATCCAGCTCTCGCGCCAGCCCGGCGGCCAGCGCGATGGTGTGCTGGAACTCGCCGATCAGGCTCGACTCGTCCCGCGCGTTGCTCAGCGGGAAGAAGTGCATGCCGGCGACGCGCACGCCGGGGACCTTCCGGACCTCGGGCAGCACCGCGGCCAGCGTCTCGCTGTCGAACCCGAACTGCGACGGCGTGCCGGTCATCCTGATGCTGGTGGTGGCGCTCGCCGAGGCGCTGTTGATCCGCAGCAGGCACTCGGCGACGACGCCGTCGTCGCCGGCAGCGGCGCCGACCCGCTGGACGTCGGTGACCGAGTCGGTGGAGAACAGCCGGACCCCCCGGCCGATCGCCTCGCGCAGCTCGGCTGCCGTCTTGCCGGGTCCGGTGTAGAGGCAGTCCTCGCCGGCGAACCCCGCGGCGAGCGCTGCGGCCAGCTCACCGGTCGAACTGATCTCGGCCCGGCAGGCCCGGCCGTCGCCGTCCCGCAGCGCGCGGAGGAGGTCGGGATGCGGATTCGCCTTGGCAGCGTAGAAAAGCTCCAGCTCCTCCGGCAGGGCGTCGAGTAGCTCCCGCCGCGCCGCGGCGACCTGGTCCAGGTCGTACACGTACAGCGGGGTGCCGAACCGGGCGGCCAGCTCCGCGGCGCGGCTCAGTGTCCGCTCAGGCTGCGGGCCCTCGCTTCGGTCGATCATCACGCTGCCCCGTCGAGCATCTCGGCCAGCGCCTGCCGCGCGCTCTTGCCGTGCGCGGTGAGCGGCAGCTCCGGCAGGACCCGGCAGATCGACGGGACCTTCGCCGGCTCCAGCCGGTGCGCCAGCTCCTTGAGGACGTTATGCGGCGCCAGCTCGGTCGTCACGAAGATCGTCAGGTCGCGATCGGCGGTGGGCGGAAGCACGGCGGCGGTCCGGACCCCGGGGACGTCCATCGCCGCGGCCTCGATCTCGAGCGTGCTCATCCGGATGCCCTTGCGCTTGAACATGTCGTCACGCCGGCCGTCGAAGTAGAGGTAGCCGCCGTCGTCGAGGCTCCCGTAGTCGCCGGTGTGCAGCCGCAGCTCGCCGGTCCGCTCCTCCCGACGGAACGTGCCCGCGGACACCTCGGGGGAACGCCAGTACCCAGGCATGACATGCGGCCCGGTCACCACGATCTCGCCGACCTCGCCGGCCGGCAGCGGCCGCCCGTCCGGATCCAGGATGAGCACCGCGGTCCCGGGCAGCGGGCGGCCGACCGACTGCGGCCGCTCCCGGTCCAGCTCCGGTGGCATGATCGAGATGCGCTTGCACTCCGTCTGGCCGAACTGCCGAACACGATCGGCACCACGGTGGCGCCGGTCTCCCGCATCCGCCGCAGCAACAGGAGATCCGACTCCTCCCCGGCGAGCACGATCTCGCAGCGGCCGAGGCAGCAGAGCAGGACCTTGTAGAGGCCGTAGTCCCAGGACAGCGGGAACCGGCAGAACACCACATCGTCCGGCCGGTACCGGAGTACCTCGTTGATGGCCCGGGAGGCGAACGTCACCTGCGCGTGCGGGCACACCACCGCCTTCGGTGCAGCCGTGCTGCCGGAGGTGTAGACCAGGACCGCCACATCGTCCGGCCGGACGTCGGCGGTGACCGCCGGGAGACCCTGCACCGCCAGCGCCTCGACCTCCGGCCAGATGGAGGCCAGGTCGTGCACGGGGACGGAGGCGAGCCCACGCAGCCGCCCGGTCGCCGCACCGGAGGTAATGACCAGCGTCGGCTCGGCGTTGCCGAGCACCGAGGTGAGGTGGAACTCCTTCATCCCAGGGTTGACCGGTACGAAGATCGCACCGCACCGGGACGCCCCGTAGAGCATGGCGACCTGCTCGCGCCGGCTCGGCAGCTGCACCAGCACCCGGTCACCGCGACCGACCCCGTGCGCCCGCAGCCAGTGCGCGAACGCGTGGCTCAGCTCGTCCAGCCGGCGGTAACTCAGCTCTCCGGTGGAGTCGCGGACCGCCCGGGCGGCTGGCACGTCTGCGACCGCGTCTTCCAGCAGTGCGTGGACGAGCTCACCACCGGCCGCCTTCTCTCGGGCATCCACTGCCGCTCTCCATTCCCCCAGCAAAGACCGGCCAGCAATCGACCTAGTGGTCGGGACCGTAAGTCCGTCGGGGGTCTGCCAGGCCCAGGCGGCGCCCCGCTGCGTTGTCGTCGTCGCCGATACAACACCGGTATCGGCCTCCTCCTCCGCCTTGCGGTGCATCCACCTGGACTCCGGCATACCCCCAACGACTTACGGTCCCGACCACCTACGGTGACCTGAACAGGAAGCACCCGCCCCGGAAGACGCTACGTGGGCATGCCTGCGTGACCCACCCCTACGCCCCCGGCGACTACCCCCTAGTTCGCGCAGCCTCGGCTGCGTCCCGGGCCAGCCTGGATCTGTCGATCTTCCGGTTGGAGTTCAACGGCAGCTCGTCGAGGTGCCGGTACTGCCTGGGCAGCATGCCGGGGGGGAGGATCCGGCGGAGCTGGCCGGCCAGCTGGGCTGCGGGGGCAGGGGTGCCGGTGTAGAAGACGACCAGCTCGGCGCCGCTGGCCGCCGACCTGGTCACCGCGACGGCATCCCGCACGCCCGCGCAGCCCCGCAGCGCATGTTCTATCTCGGCCAGCTCGACCCGCAACCCGTGCAACTGGACCTGCGCATCCAGGCGGCCGAGATAGATCAGCTCCCCGTTGTGCAGCCGCCGGACCCGGTCGCCGGTGCGGTACCAGGTGCGCCCATCGCGCTGCAGGAACCGGCCCCGGTTGTCCTCGGGGTCGAGGTAGCCCGCCGTCATCTGCGGCCCGGTGATACACAGCTCGCCCTCGGTGCCGGCAAGCGCACCCGCCGCGGTGAGCAGCAGATAGTCGTGTCCCTCGTGGACGGTGCCGATCGGCACCAGGCCGTTCACGCACAGCCCGGGCGAGGTGCGCGGCAACCACCGGTGTCCGGTGACGGTGACGGTGAGCTCCGTCGGCCCGTAGATGTTCTCCACAGTGGATCGGCTGGCCGCGGCCTGCCAGTCGGCCGCGTCGGCCGCCTGCAACGCCTCACCGGCGAACAGGCTCCAGCGCAGCGTCGGCATCGCATCCTGGGTGAGGCCGGCCATCCTGCGGATCAGCGGGATGCTGCTCGGGGTCGAGAACCACACGGTCATGCCGTGCTCGGCGAGGAACGCCGGCATGTTCCGGTAGGCCGGAGCGGGTACGGCGTGCACGCTCGCCCCGGCGCCCCAGGCGCAGAACAGGTCGAACATGGCACAGTCGAAGTTCAGGTCGAAGTTCTGCGAGAAGACGTCGTCCGCGGTGAAGTCGTACCGCTTGTCCAGCAGCTCGAAGTAGTGGTGCGTGTTCCCGTGGGTGATCGGCACGCCCTTGGGCCGGCCGGTCGAGCCGGAGGTGAACAGCATGTACGCGGTGTCGGACCCCCGCACCGGCCGCGGCTGGCCGAGCGAATCGCCCTGGCGCAGTGGGATCATCCGGAACCCGGCGCAGCCGGCACTGCTGCCGTTACCCGAGCTGTGGCCGGGGGCCAGCACCGGGATGTCCGTGCCCGCCGCGGACATCTCGGCCAGGACGGCCAGCCCGCGCTCGTCGGCCAGCAGCGCCGACACCCCGGCGAGCTCGAGCATCCGCTTCGTGCGGATTGCCGGGAAGTCCGGGTGCAACGGCACGACCGTGGCCCCCGTGTAGAGCGCGGCGAGGAGGCCGACGTACGACTCGACTCCCTTGCCGGCCAGCACCCCGACCGCGCGCGGCGGTGCGGGCGAGGCGGCCACCAGGGCACCGGCCCAGCGCAGCGCCAGCTCGTGGGCCGCTTCGTAGCTGACCGTCTGGGTGCCGACCCGGATCGCGGCGCGCCCGGGCGACACGGCAAGGCCGCGAAGGAAGCGCGCGTACAGCGCGGGTCCGGCGGTCTCGTTCATTCTTCCTCCGAGATTAGGGGGTCGGCAGGGGTTGCCCGGGAGCCCGGCGATGGGCTTTCGTCGTTGTCGGCGGACACCGCAGCACGACCACGACACGAAGCCCTCGAGGACATGGAGTCATCATGTGGGACCAGCGGTTCGAGGAACTTCTGCGCCGATACCTGCCGTTCCTGCCGGCCGACGAGCCGCTGACCGGGGAGACCGGCCTTCGTGACCTCGGCCTGGACTCACTCGGCACCGTCGAGTTGCTGGCGGACCTGGAGAGCGCGTACGACGTGCGATTCGTCGACGACGCGTTGAGCCTGGCGACTTTCGCCACGGCGGGCGTGCTGTGGGCCACCCTGTGCACGATGGGCGAGGTCGCCGCCTGAGCCGGCGCCGCCCTGCGGCCGCGACCACGGCCCGCCACCGGACACGTCCGAGGCCTAGGCGACGGCCCGGCGCCGCGGCTGCAGGGCCAGCCTCGGGTTGACCGCGACCACGTCGAAGTTCCGGCTGGTGCAGCCGACCCGGCCGAAGATGCTGTCCGGACCGGCCACGTACAGCGTGCCGACCCGCAACCGCTTCAGCGTGGCCACGACGGCCGGCCAGCGCACGGGTCGGACGAAGCCGTCGAGCAGCATCGTCCGCACGCCCTCTGCGGAGTCCAGCACCGTCCCGTCCTGGTCGGCCACCACCGGGATGGTGGGATCGGCGAACCGAATGTCGGTGAAGACGTCCTGCTCGACCTGGTCCCGCAGCGGACCGAACGCGGCGGAGTGCATCGGCGGGCGCATGGTGTACAGCGGAAATCCGCCCGATGCGCGCAGCCGCCGCTGGAACCATTCGAGCCGACCCTCGCGCAGCGACACCATGAAGAAGTCGTCGTCGATGTAGCAGGACATGTCGTACCAGTCGCCCTGGTCGTCCAGCTCCCTCAGCACGTCCCCGAGCCGGTCTGCCGGCATGCGCACGAACGAGTGCGTCACCACGTCGCGGTGCTGCCGGGCGAAATATGCGTCCTCGCAGCGCGCCAACCGCGCGGTCAGCGAGACGGCCTCGGGAAAGGTCAACGCACCGGAGTAGGCCGCTGCTGCCTTCCCGCCGAAACTCGCTCCGGTGCAGACGTCCGGTCGGGCGCCCAGCGTTTCCTCAGACCAGCGGGCCATGGCCAGGCAGGTCACCAGGAAAGCGACCTGCGCGTACTCGGAGTAGTCCCCGTCGGTCTCCCGGTAGCGATCGAGCACCGAATACCCGAGAGTCTCGTCGGCGCTCGCCATCAGCTTGCGCGCCCGCGGATTGATCAGCAGAAACTTGGCGACGTCATCGAAGCGGACCGGGCCCATGCCCGGGAAGACGATCGCGGTGCCCGCCCGAGAATCGGTTTCCATACCGCGAGTGTGCCGGGCAGGCGCGTATCGCCAGAACCCCTAGCGCGCCCCTGGTGTCCCGGTAACGAAGTCTTGTGCCGGATGCGGCGATCCAGGCGTCGGTCCGGCAAGGCGGAGGAGGAAGCCGCTATCGGAGGTCATACCGGCGACGACGACAACGCAGCCGGTCGGCGCCTGGGCGTCGCAGGCGGTGCAAGGACTTCGTTACCGGGACACTAGGTCGAGGAGACCGGCCAGGTACTCCCGCATGACCTCGGCGAAGCGCTCCGGCTCTTCCAGGTGAGGCAGGTGGCTGGAGTCCTCGAACATCTCCCAGCGCACATGAGGGATGAGGTCGGCGAACGGCTGTACGGTCACCGGGGTCGCCTCGTCGTGCCGCCCGGAGATCAGCAGCGTCGGCACCGCGATGTCGGGACAACAGTCGACCACCGACCAGTCGCGCAAGGTCCCGATGACGTGGAACTCGCTCGGGCCGTTCATGGTGTAGTACACGGTCGGGTCGTTGTAGATCTCATAGAACGAGGCCAGGTAGTCGCGCGGCCACGGGTCGAGCCGGCACACGTGCTTCTGGTAGAAGGGCACCAGTGCCTCGGCGTACTCGGGGGTGTCGGTCGTGCCGGCCGCCTCGTGCCGGACGAGCGTCTCGTTGATCCCCGGCGGGAGCTGGTCCCGCAACACCTTCATCTCCTGCAGCCACAGCGGGTACGAGGCGGGCGAGTTTGCGATGACCAGTCCACGCAGTCCCGCCGGCTGCGCCGCGGCGTGCTTCGCCGCGAGCATGCCACCCCAGGACTGGCCGAACAGCACGTAGCCGTCGTCGACTCCCAGCTGCCGCAGCAGGTTGTCCAGTTCGTCGAGGAACAACTGGACCGTCCAGAAGTCGCCGCCGCGGTCGGGCAGGTGAGTGGAGCCGCCGTTGCCGAGTTGGTCGTAGTGCACGACCGGCCAGCCGGACCCGGCGAGATCGGCCAGATTGGTTAGGTAGTCGTGCGTGCTGCCAGGGCCTCCGTGCACCACCACGAGGGCTGGCCGGGCGGAGTGCAGCTCCCCGGTGACCCGGTACCACGTCGTGTACTCCCCGAACGGCACGGTCCCCTTGGCGCTGGCTGCCAGCGACATGTCATACCACCTCAATCAGCTTGGTTGATCCGGCTGGAATTCCATCGATCCCAGCCATTCCTCGATGACCTGTGCTGTCGTCGCTGCCTTGTCCTCGACGATGTCGAAGTGGTTCGCCTGCACTGTCCGTACGGTGTGCGAGGGATCCCAGGACGTGGCCCGCCAGCTGTCCGACTCGGGCGAACCATCGCCGGAGTCCGGGAAGAACGACTGGAGGCACTGGACGAACAGGACCGGCGCGTCGATCTGCCGAAGCGGCAGGCCGGCCAGCAGCTCGCCGTAGCGCATCATCCCCGACAGCCGAGCGCTGTGGAAACCGCCGAAGGCTGACTCCTTCTCCAGCAGGCCGGCAACCAGCTGCTGCAGCGGACCGACGTTGTCCTCGCTGACCCGGTACGTGTCCAGCAGGACGACGCCCGCCGGACGCACGCCCGCTGCTTCCAGGCCGGCGGCGACGGCATGCGCGAGCAGGCCACCCGAGGAGTAGCCGAGCAGCACGAACGGCTCTCCGCCGGCGGCGTGCAGGACGCCTTCCATCAGCACCTGGGTCGCCGCGCCCGCGGACGCGGGCAGCCGCTCTCCCGGCTGGAATCCCGGCAGCGGGATCGCCGATGCGTGCCGCTCATTCCGCAGCTTCGCGACGAGGCGCGCGTGCTGGTGGGCGCCGGTGGTCGCCATCGGCGTGTTGACGAAGATCAGCCGGGGCCTGCCCGGCCCGTCGGACTCACCGTGTCCGCCCCCGGGTTGGCGGGCAGCCCGTTGAGATGGCCGGCAAGTTCGGCCCGCAGGCACTGGGCCAGCTCGGCGGCGTTCTTGTTCTCGAAGACCACCATCGGGGCCAGCCGCAGCCCGGTGGCTGCGTTGAGGGCGTTGCGGAGTTCCAGCGCGGTCAGCGAGTCGAAGCCGAGTTCGTTGAAGGCCTGTTCGGGTTGGATGGTGTGCGGGCCCGGGTGGCCGAGAACGGTCGCCGCCTGGGTGCGGACCAGGTCCAGCAGCATGGCGAGGCGTTCGTCGTCGGTGAGTCCGGCCAGTTGTCGGGTGAACGTGCCGGCCGCGGCCGCCGGCGCGGCGCGGCGGGGGCGGGTGGCCACCAGGCCGCGTAGCACCGCCGGCAGTTGCGCCGGGTCAGCGAGGGCGGCCAGCGCGGCAAGGTCGACGCGGATGGGTACCAGGCTCGGTGCATCGACGGTCACGGCCGTGTCGAACAGCGCCAGACCCTCGTCGGGCGACAACGGCGGGAAGCCCTGCCGGCTCATCCGCCGCACCTCGATCTCGCCCAGCGACTGACCCATGCCCGCACCGGCCCAGAGGCCGAATGCCAGTGACTGCGCCGGCAGCCCACTGGCCCGCCGATGGCCGGCAAGGGCGTCCAGCACGGCGTTCGCCGCGGCGTAGTTGCCCTGCCCCGGGTTGCCGAGCACGCCGGCGGCCGAGGAGACCAGCACGAACGCCGACAGGTCCAGGCCGCGGGTCAGCTGGTGCAGGTGCAGCGCCGGGTCGACCTTCGCCCGCAGCAGCGTGTCCACCCGCTGCGGGGTGAGCGCCTCGATCACCCCGTCGTCCAGCACGCCCGCCGCGTGAACCACGGCGGTCAGCGGATGTTCAGCCGGGATGCCGGCCAGCGCAGCGGCGAGCGCGTCCCGGTCGGCCACGTCGCACGCGCTGATCGTGACGTCGGCACCCAGCCGCGACAGCTCCGCCCGCAACTCCGCCGCGCCGGGAGCGGCCGGGCCGCGGCGGCTGGTCAGCAACAGCCGACGCACGCCGTGCCGGGCGACCAGATGCCGGGCCAGCAGGCCGCCCAGCATGCCGGTGCCACCGGTAACCAGCACCGTGCCCGCCGGACCGAACGCGGTGGCCGGCGCGTCGTCCTGCGACCCGGCCGGGAACCTGGCCAGCCGCCCGGCGTGCGGAATGCCCTTTCGCACCACCACCTGCGGCTCACCCGACGCCAGCACCGCGGCCACGTCCAGCGTGTCGTCCACATCGGCCAGCACGATCCGGCCGGGGTGCTCCGCCTGCGCCGACCGGACCAGACCCCACACCGCCGCACCGGCCAGGTCCGCGGCGTCCTCGCCCGCCAGCGCCATCGCACCCCGGGTCACGACCAGCAGCGTCGAGTCCGCGAACCGCTCCTCGGCCAGCCAGGACTGCAGCACGTGCAGCAGGCGGTGCGTGGCCGCGCGTACCGCGCCGGCAGCACTGCCGCCACCGGCGTGCAGCAGGACGACATCCGGGGCGGAGTCGCGCTCGGTCAGCGTCTCCCAGTCGGCAGCGCACACGGCGCCGGCAGCAGCCGCCAGCGGTGCCGGCGACCACTCCAGCCGGTACAGCGACTGGTGCAGCGCCGACCCCACCGCCAGCTGCTCGACCGACATCGGCCGTGAGATCAGCGATTCGATCGAGGCGACCGCCGCCCCGGCCGGGTCGGCCAGCGCCAGCGACACCGTGTTCTCCCCCGAGGGCGCAAGCCGCACCCGCAGGGCCGACGCACCGGCCGCATGCAGCGACACCCCAGCCCAGGAGAACGGCAACACCGCGTGGTCCCGGGCCTGGCCGGCGATCATGCCAGCATGCAGGCAGGCGTCGAGCAGCGCGGGGTGCAGCCCGAACCGGCCGGCCTCGGCTCGCTCCTGCTCGGGCAGGGCGACCTCGGCGAACACCTCGTCCCCGCGCCGCCACGCCGCCCGCAGGCCGTGAAACACCGGTCCGTAGGCGTATCCCAGGTCCGCCAGCACCTCGTACGCGCCGGCCAGGTCCACCCCGACCGCCCCCTCGGGCGGCCACTGAGCAAGGTCGAACGACGGCATCGACGCATCCGGGGCGAGCACACCCTCGGCGTGCAGCGTCCACGGTAGACCGAGTTCCGCGTCCTGGGCGCGGGAGTGGATACGCACCGAACGCCGGCCGGTCTCATCCGGCCCATCCACCACCACCTGCACCGCAGCCGCACCGGGCGGCGGCAGCACCAGTGGCGCCCGCAGGGTCAGCTCCTCGACCAGCCCGCAGCCGACCTGGTCCCCCGCCTGGATGGCAAGCTCCACGAACCCGGTGCCGGGCAGCAACACGGTGCCGAGCACGGCGTGGTCGGCCAGCCACGGCTGCGCCGCGACCGACAGCCGGCCGGTCAGCACGACGCCGTCCGAGTCCGGCGACGGCACCACCGCGCCGAGCAGCGGATGGTCGACCGAACCGAGGCCCGTCGACCCTGGGTCGGCACTGGTGGTTTCCTCGGGCAACCAGTACCGCTGCCGCTGGAAGGGGTAGGTCGGCAGGTCGACGCGGTGGGCGCCGCGGCCGGCGGAGACGGCCGGCCAGTCCACCGGGACGCCGCAGGTGTGCAGTTGCCCGACCGCAGCCAGCGCCGCGCCGGTCTCCGGACGGTTGCGCCGCAGCACCGGGATCACCACCGCGGTCTCGGATTCCACCGACCGGTGGGCCAGGGCGGCGAGCACTCCGTCCGGGCCTAGCTCGACGAACCGGGACACCCCCTGGCGCTCGAGCGAGCGGATCCCTTCGCCGAAGCGGACGGCTTCCCGGACGTGCCGCACCCAGTACTCGGCCGACCTCAGTTCGCTGGCTGTCGCCAGCGAGCCGGTCACATTGGACACGACGTTGATCCGCGGTGCGGCGTACGACAGGCTCTGCGCCACCGCCCGGAACTCGGCCAGCATCGGGTCCATCAACGGGGAATGGAACCCGTGCGAGACCCGCAGCCGGCTGGTCTTGCGGCCCAGGGCCTCGAACCGGGCGGCGAGCTGCAGGACGGCGCCCTTCTCGCCGGAAACCACGGTGGAGTCCGGTGCGTTGACCGCCGCGATGCTCACCTGCTGCTCGTGGCCGGCCAGCACGGTGAGCACCTCGTCCTCCCCGGCGCGTACCGCGACCATGGCCCCACCCGGCGGCAGCGCCTGCATCAGCCGGCCGCGGGCGGCCACCAGCCGGCAAGCGTCCGGCAGCGACCACACCCCGGCCACCTGCGCGGCGGCCAACTCCCCGATCGAATGCCCGGCCAGGAACTGCGCCCGCACTCCCCACGACTCCAGCAGCCGGTACAACGCCACCTCCACGGCGAACAGGCCGGCCTGCGCGTACACCGTCTGATCCAGCAGATACTGATCCGACCCCCACACGACCTCACGCAGCGGCCGGTCCAGATACTCATCCAGACCACCGGCTGCCGCGTCGAACGCCGCGGCGAACGCCGGGAACGTCGCGTGCAGTTCCCGGCCCATCCCGCACCGCTGCGCGCCCTGCCCGGTGAACAGCAACGCCGTCGCACCGGGCGCGGCGGTGCCGGTCCAGGCATGCGAAGCGGGTTCGCCGGCGGCGACCGCGGCCAGCCCGCCCAGCGTGCTGTCCCGGTCCTCGGCCAGCACCACCGCACGGTGCTCGAACACCGACCGCCCGGCCAGCGAGTACCCGATATCGGCCGGCCGCAGCTCTGGATGGTCCTCCAGATGTGACCGCAGCCTGTCGGCCTGCGCCCGCAGCGCCTGCCCACTCTTGGCCGACAGCACCAGCGGCACCACCGGCAGACCCGGGCCGGCCGCATCGCTGGCCGGGTCGCTGGCCGGGTCGCCGGCCGGGTCGGGCTCGGGGGTCTGTTCGATGATGACATGCGCGTTGGTGCCGCTGATCCCGAACGAGGAGATCCCGGCCCGGCGCGGGTGGCCGTTCTCTGGCCAGTCCCTGGCCTCGGTCAGCAGCGCCACGTTCCCGGTCGACCAGTCCACCTGCGGGGTCGGCGCGTCCACGTGCAACGTCCTCGGCAACACCCGGTGGCGCATCGCCTCGATCATCTTGATGATCCCGGCCACCCCGGCGGCGGCCTGCGCGTGCCCGATGTTCGACTTGATCGACCCCAGCCACAGTGGACGGTCCACCGGCCGGTCCCGACCGTACGTGGCCAGCAACGCCTGCGCCTCGATCGGATCACCCAGCGTCGTACCGGTGCCGTGTGCCTCGACCGCATCGACGTCTGCGGTCGACAGGCCGGCGTTGGCCAGCGCCTGGCGGATCACCCGCTGCTGGGACGGGCCGTTCGGCGCGGTCAGACCGTTGCTGGCACCGTCCTGGTTCACCGCGCTGCCCCGTACCACGGCCAGCACCGGATGACCGTTTCGGCGGGCATCCGACAGCCGCTCCACCAACAGCACCCCAGCACCCTCGGCCCAGCCCGCGCCGTCCGCGGCCGCCGCGAACGACCTGCACCGGCCATCCTTGGACAGCCCGCGCTGCCGGCTGAACTCCACGAAATTCTCCGGAGTGGCCATCACCGCGACGCCACCCGCCAGCGCCAGCGAGCACTCCCCCGATCGCAGCGCCTGCACCGCCCAGTGCAGCGCGACCAGCGACGACGAACACGCCGTGTCCACCGTGACCGACGGGCCCTCCAGTCCGAACACATAGGACACCCGGCCCGAGGCAATCGCGCCCGTGCTGCTATTGCGCGCGTAGTCGTGGTACATCATGCCGGCGAACACTCCGGTCGGGCTGCCCTTCAGCGACGAGGGGTCGATGCCGGCCCGCTCGAACGCCTCCCAGGAGCACTCCAGCAGCAGCCGCTGCTGCGGATCCGTTTCGAGCGCCTCGTTCGGGCTGATCGAGAAGAAGGCGGCGTCGAAGTCCGCGGCGTCGTGCAGGAACCCACCCTCCCGGACGTACGACTTACCCGGCCGGCCCGGCTCCGGGTCGTACAACCCCGCCACATCCCAGCCGCGGTCGACCGGGAACGCCGAGACGGCATCCACCTCACCGGCGACCAGCCGCCACAACTCCTCCGGTGCCGTCACGCCGCCCGGGTAGCGGCAGCTCATCGCGACGATCGCGATCGGCTCGTCGTTCGCGGCCGTGGCCGGGACCGCCAGCGCGGCCTTCTCGTCCACATCGGAGGCCTCGGCCAGCAGGTAGCCGGCCAGCAGCGCTGGTGTCGGGCGGACCAGGTCCAGCAGCACGGTGCGGCGTTGGTCCTCGGTCAGTCCGCGGAGTCGTTGGCTGAACCCGCCGGCCGATGGCGTTGGCGTGGCGCGGCGGGGGCGGCTGGCGACCAGGCCGCGTAGCACCGCCGGCAGCGCCGTCGGGTCGCCGGCGGTCAGCGTGGTCAGGTCGAACCGGATGGGTACCAGGGTCGGCGCGTCGATGGTGACGGCGATGTCGAACAGTGCCAGCCCCTGTTCGGGGGTCAGCGCGCCGATGCCAGCGCGGCTCATCCGGGTCCGGTCGGCCTGGTCCAGCCCACCGGCCATCCCAGCCTGATCCGCCCACGGCCCCCATGCCAGCGACTGCGCCGGTAGCCCGTTTGCCCGCCGATGGGTGGCCAGGGCGTCCAGAACCGCGTTCGCCGCGGCGTAGTTGCCCTGACCGGCGTTGCCCAGCACTCCGGCGGCCGAGGAGAACAGCACGAACGCCGACAGGTCCGTGCCGGCGGTCAGCGCGTGCAGGTGCAGCGCGGCGTCCACCTTCGCCCGCAGCACCGCATCCACTCGCCGCGCGGTCAGCGAGTCGATCACACCGTCGTCCAGCACCCCGGCCGCATGCACCACCCCGGTCAGCGGGCACTCGCCTGGAATCCCGGCCAGCAGCCGGGCCAGTGCGTCCCGGTCGGCCACATCACACGCGGCGACCGTGACGCGGGCGCCCAGCGCGGTCAGCTCCGCCTGCAGCGGGGCGGCCCCTGGGCCGTCGATGCCACGGCGGCTGGTAAGGTGCCGGGCCAGCAACCCACCCAGCGTGCCGGTACCGCCGGTGACCAGCACCGTGCCCGCCGGGCCGAACGCGGCGGCGGGCGCACCCTCTTGTGGCCGGGCGGGGACCCTGGCCAGCCGGCCGGCGTGCAGCACGCCAGCACGGACTACCAATTGCGGCTCTCCCGAGCCCAGTACCGCGGCCACGTCCAGCGTGTCATCCGCGTCGGCCAGCACGATCCGGTCCGGGTGCTCCGCCTGCGCCGACCGGACCAGGCCCCACACCGCGGCGCCGGCCAGATCCGTCACGTCCTCGCCGGCCAGCGGCGCCGCACCCTGGGTGACGACCAGCAGCCTCGAGGCGGCGAACCGGTCGTCGGCAAGCCAGGACTGCAACACCGCCAGCACCCGGTGCGTAGCCGCGTGCACAGCGCCGGCATCGTTCCCGCCACGCGCGTGCAGCACCACCACATCCGGAACCGGATCGCCGTCGCTCAGCGTTTCCCAACCAGTCCAGGACGGCGGCGCCGCCGGTGTCGTCGTTGCCGGTGACCAGTCCACTCGGTACAGCGACTGGTGGAATGCCGACCCCACCGTCGCCAGCTGCTCCGGCGAGATCGGTCGGGCGATCAGCGCCTCGACCAGCGCCGACGCGCCTGCCGCATGCAGCGACACACCCGTCCAGGAGAACGGCAGCACCGGCTGCTCCCCGTCCCCTTCGGTGACCATGGCTGCGTGTAGGCACGCGTCGAGCAGGGCAGGGTGCAGCCCGAAGCGGCTGGCCTCACCCCGCGCCCGCTCGGGCAGGGCAACCTCGGCGAACACCTGGTCACCACGCCGCCAGGCCGTCCGCAGCCCCTGGAACACCGGCCCGTAGGTATGACCCTGGTCCTGCAACGACTCGTAGATCCGGGCCAGATCAACGGCGACCGCCCCGGCCGGCGGCCACTCGGACAGGTCGAACGACGGCTCCGGCCCGCCCTGGGCGAGCATGCCCTCGGCGTGCAGTGTCCACGGCACGTCCGGCGGCGCGTCCTGGCCGCGGGAGTGGATGCGAACCGGACGCCGGCCAGCGTCATCCGGGCCACCCACCACGACCTGAGCCTGCACCGCAGCCCCCTCGGGCAGCACCAGCGGCGCTCGCAGGGTCAGCTCCTCCAACAGGTCACATCCGACCTGGTCCCCGGCCCGGATCGCCAGCTCCACGAACGCCGTGCCGGGCAGCAACACACGGCCGAGCACCGCATGGTCGGCCAGCCACGGCTGGCTGGACACCGACAGCCGGCCGGTCAGCACGACTCCATCCGAATCGGGCGAGGCCACCACCGCGGCCAGCAGCGGATGCGCCACGGGATCCAGCCCAGCCGAACCCACGTCGCCGGCCGCGGTCTGGGTGTCCAGCCAGTACCGCTGCCGCTGGAACGGGTACGTGGGCAGTTCCACCCGGCGCGCACCCCGCCCGGCGAAGATCGCCGGCCAGTCGACCGGGACACCGCAGATGTGCAGCTGTCCGACCGCGGCCAGGATCGCGGCGGGCTCCGACCGGTCGCGGCGCAGCACCGCGACGGCCACCGCGGTCTCCGGCTCGACCACCCGCTGGGCCAGCCCGGTCAGCACCCCGTCCGGGCCCAACTCCACCAGCCGGGACACCCCGCTGTCCTGAAGCGACCGTAGCCCGTCGGCGAACCGAACCGTCTGGCGGACCTGCCGTACCCAGTACCCGGGGTCGCAGAGCTGATCGGCCGAGGCGAGCTCGCCGGTCAGGGTGGACACCACCGGGATCGCCGGCGGATGGTAGGTCAAGCTCTGCGCAACCGTGCTGAACTCGGCCAGCATCGGGTCCATCAGCGGGGAGTGGAACGCGTGCGAGACCCGCAACCGGCTCGTCCTGCGTCCCTGGGCCTCGAACCAGGCGGCGAGCTGCAGGACGGCGCCCTCGTCGCCGGAGAGCACGGTCGAGTCCGGTGCGTTGACCGCGGCGATGCTCACCTGCTGGGCGATGCTCACCTGCTGCTCGTGGCCGGCCAGCAGGGCCAGCACCTCGTCCTCGCCGGCTTGCACGCCGACCATCGCCCCACCGGCCGGCAACGCCTGCATCAACCGCCCCCGCGCGGCCACCAGCCGGCACGCCTCCGGCAGCGACCACACCCCCGCCACCTGCGCGGCGGCCAACTCCCCGATCGAATGCCCGGCCAGCAACTCCGG
>WNGI01018607.1_pt1 | contig 17289 bp, 13 predicted proteins | sample 5400621 | NCBI WGS metagenome assembly WNGI01 (sample SAMN13153374, study PRJNA577476) | soil metagenome | isolation source: 20 cm soil or saprolite under Garry oak tree replicate 1 | place: USA:California | collected 2016-06-15 | reverse complement strand
AGGGCATCGCTGAGGGCGTCCATGAACTCGTCGAGCTCTGCCCGCGCCGCGTTCAGCTCCTCGATGACGCGCTTTGGAAGGCGCGACCGGGCAACGCGAGCTTCGGCTTCGTGCGGGTCACGCAAATCTTCCGGGCGCAGGTCCAGCTTCTCCAGAATTTTCTCGACGTGCGGCTCCATGATCGTGCACGACCAGCGCGGCACGATCGCGGGCCGGGCCACTCCGAGCACGTCGGCAATCGGCACGCTCTGCGCGAAATAGGCGATCTCTGCCGGACCGCCGATGTACGTCGCGGTCGGGAGGATTGCTCGCTCGACGATTGGTCGCAGCAGGACGTTCGGTCCAAGATCGTCCGAGAGCGCGTGCTTGCTGCCTGCCTTGATCGGGATTCGCTTGCGACCGCCGGACGCCGCGCTGAACACGAGCGAAAGCCCAGGCACATCCTGCACCTGTGGAGTGAAGCCCGCCCCCTCCAGCTCGCGATTGCGCGCGCTCACCGCGGCCGCGATCTCGGTGGCCTTTTCGAGCGCCGCGCTCAACACCGCCTTGGCGGCGGCACGAGTGGCTTGATGCGAAGCGTCAATTACCGCAATCCCAAGCGGAGCGAACAGCTCGCGAATGAACGCGACGAAGGCCGATCCTACGGCCGCGTCGGACCTGTAAAATTTCTCCAGCAGCTCGAGCGGCGTTCGATCTACCGTCGATCCAGCTGAGCGCTCCAGCGCGTCCAGCTGGGAGGTTATGTCCCCGAGCGGCATGGCCGACATTGGCCGGCCGAGCGGCTCCGAATGATCTATTCGGAGCAGTTGCGCTCCCCCCGGAACCGCAATGACGGTGCTGCTCGCCTCCTTGAAATCGGTGTCGTCGGTGGCTGCCCAGAAAACGGGGGCGACAGGAATGCCGGTGGCTTCCTGCAGCGTATCAGCGAGCGCCAGCGCGCTGAGCGCTTTCGACAGAGTGTACACCGGCCCACCAAAGAGTCCCGGTTGTTGACCGGTGGTTACGACGACGCCCTTTCCCCCGGCGACGGAATCCAGTCGGCTCTTGGCCTTGCCACTCGCGTTGAACGCGGGCGCGAGGCGAGCGAGCCAGTCGCCGCCGAATTCCGAGCGCACTGTTTCGAGGCGCGCGCGCCATGCGGCGACGTCCCGTGGTTGCGGCTCGTACCAGCGGCCCGCTCCCTCGCCCGCGATCGCCGCATCGGCGAGTGCGTTTCCAGCGAGAGCGCGGCTCATGACGCGTGGATTCACTTTCGGCTCGCGACCAGAATGGTGCGCGGCGAATTCTCCGACCAGTGTGACCCACTATAGTCACCGAAGCAATGCACCACGTCGAAGTTTGCCGCCTCTAGCATTTGCTGCAGGTCCAGGGCTGACAAGAGCCGCACACGCTCGACATACTCCCGACCGCGCTCACGCAACCGGATCGTTTTTTCCACGAACCTGTCATCGGGTGTTATGACGCGACGTTGCTCGATGGTGATTCCGTTTTCTACGCGTTCGTCATAGGGGACGAGATTCCGCCGCACCTCGCTCGCATTGAAGAAGTCGATCACGAACGTCCCACCAGGTTTCATCGCCGTCCGTACGCAGGCGAGGACCCGGGCATCCTCACGGTCGTCTTCGAAGTAACCGAAGCTGGTGAACAGATTCACCACGAGATCGAAGCTTGCATCCGCGAACGGAAGCTCGCGCATGTCCGCTCGCACGTACGGGGCGTCCCGATCGTCTCGCCTCGCTATTCGGAGAAGCGCGGCGGAGAGGTCGAGCCCCACCGTCCACCACCTTTCGCACAGCGCCTTGGAGTGACGCCCAGCTCCGCAGGCAAGGTCGAGCACGGCCTGAATCTCCTTGCCGCGTACCTGCGCGGCGATGAGTTCGATTGCGCGCTCCGCTTCCGACTCGTCGCGGTGCTGATAGATGCGGAGATAGTCCTCTCCGAACGTCTCCTCGAACCAGTCGGCTTCCTGCGACCTGAAGCTACTCCTCACGACCGCCTCGTCATCGAGTATGATCACTTGTGGTACGGCTCACCACGCACGATCGTCCCGGCTCGGTAGATCTGTTCCACCAGCACCAGACGCGCGATCTCGTGGGGGAGAGTCCACGGAGCGAGTGACAGCTTCAGCGACGATCGCGCGGCAAGCTCGGTCGGGAGACCGAATGCGCCGCCAATCAGAAACGCGAGATCCCGGCCCTCTTCGCGCGCGGCCTGGAGAAACTCGGCGAATTGTGTGGAATTGAGTCTCCGGCCGTCGATGGCGCAGGCGACGGTTTGCGCCCGCTCCGGAACCTTGTCGGCGAGGCGCTTGCCTTCTCGCTCTCTCACAGCGTCGACCGGGATTCCGGTTGCGCGCTCCTCGCGCACCTCATGCACGTCGAGCGGCCAGTACCGCGCCGCTCGCTTCTCGTAGTCCCGAATCGCCTCGCCCAGCGCGGGATTACGTGCCTTGCCCACGACCGCGACAACCAGCCGCATTTACGCGTAGATGCCGCGAAGTCTGTGAACGCTGGCGACTCTGCTGATGGACAGCATGTAGGAGGCGGTGCGCATGTTCACGCGACTCTGGCGCGAGAGGTCGAGCACATCGTGGAAGCTCCGCCTCATGATGGTCTCGAGGCGCTCGTTGACGAGCTCCTCCGTCCAGAAGTATCCGCCGCGGTCCTGAACCCACTCGAAGTACGAGACGGTGACGCCGCCCGCGTTGGCGAGAATGTCGGGAATCACGAAGATCCCGTTCTCGTCGAGAATGGAATCAGCGGCCGCGGTCGTCGGGCCATTGGCGCCCTCGCAGATGATTCGCGCCTTAATGTCGCCCGCGTTGCGCGTCGTAATGACGTTTTCCAGCGCCGCCGGAAGCAGCACGTCGACATCGAGCGTCAACAGATCCGCGCCCGATATCACGTCGCCCTTGTTGTAACCATCGAGATTGCGGTGCTTCTTCACGTACGCGATCGCATCGTCAATGTCGATACCCGCGCGGTTGTAGAGTGACAACGACCGGTCGCCGATCGCGACGATCTTGCATCCTTCGCGAGCGAGCAGCTGGGCCGCAACCGAGCCGACGTTTCCGAATCCCTGCACGGCCACCGTCGTTCCTTTCACGGGCATTCCGAGATGCTGAAGCGCTTCCTTCGTGACGATCATGCAGCCGCGGCCCGTGGCTTCACGCCTGCCGAGGGAGCCGCCCAGCTCCACCGGTTTTCCCGTGACGACCGCGGTGGTGGTGTGACCGACGTGCATGGAATAGGTGTCCATGATCCACGCCATGACGCGCTCGTTGGTGTTTACATCCGGTGCCGGCACGTCCGAATCCGGACCGAGCATGTTGATGATTCCGGACGTATAGCGCCGGGTCAGTTTTTCGAGCTCTGCTCCGCTCATGGCGAGCGGGTCGCATTTGACTCCGCCCTTCGCTCCGCCGAAGGGAATGTTCACGACCGCGCACTTCCAGGTCATCCACGCGGCGAGAGCTTTTACTTCCTCGAGCGTCACGTTCAAGTCGAATCTGATGCCGCCTTTCGCCGGTCCGCGGGAAGTATTGTACAGAACTCGATACCCCTCGAAGACGTCCACCTCACCGTTGTCCCTCATCACTGGGATCGACACGATGACCTGCTTTTCCGCCTGGCGTAGAACCTTGTACAACCCCGGCTCCAGATCGAGGAGCTCGGCGGCCTTGTCGAACCGCGACATCATCGCCTCGAATGGATTTTCCTCGTCGAGAAAGCTGTCCTTGTCGGGGCGAACCAGCTTGTGAGCAGGAATTCGATAGTCAGTGGCCATGAGTTCGAGTGATGAGTCTTGTCGGTGAGGCCGAGCTCAGCGCGCCCGCGACACGAGATTGTGGAGCAGATGCTCGATGTGCTCCTCTCCCTGCTCGATTCGCAAGCGCTGTGAAACATACCATAATGACCCAGCTTCGGCAGGCCAGAGGGACTCCAGTTTCACTGCATCCTTGAGAGTGCAAACGACGAAGTCGGAGCTGCTCGCGCGCTCCGCCAGATCGCGCGCTTCCTGACGCGTGAATGCATGATGGTCGGGAAAACTATGCGGTCGCACCACGGCGCCAAGCTCGGTGAGCTGTCTGTAAAAAGAATCGGGATGGGCGATTGCGGCGATCGCCGTGAGATCAGCGCCACGCAGCACGTGCAGCGGCAGCGTTTGACCGGTGGCCGTGCTCCTCAGATCACCGGGCGCGAGATACACAGTGGCGACCGGCACTCGCGGTGCCGCGTTGGCCAGCGCGCGTGTCACGTCTTCTACAGTCGAGCGATCCGCCGTTTTGCGCGTTATGATCAGAAGATTGGCGCGACGCGCCGATCGAAGTGGCTCGCGCCACGGCCCCGCTGGAAGAAGCCTCGGCGCGCCGGACCATGCGTCGGCGTTCACCAGGACAATGTCAACGTCGCGCGCGGCCCGGCGATGCTGAAACGCATCGTCAAGGACGACGACGTCGACACCTTGCGCGATCGCTTCCCGAATGCCGCGACCGCGATCCGGAGCCTCGATCACCGGCACACCTGCGTTCAAGCGCTCGTGCACGATGGTTTCGTCGCCGCCGTAACCTCTGAGAACTATTGCGGGCTTCACGCCTCTCTCGGAGAGCGTCCGGGCGAACCACGCCGCCACAGGTGTCTTGCCCGTTCCTCCGACCGAGAGGTTCCCGATACTCAGGATCGGCACCGAGAAATCTTCTGCTCGAAACACACCCCACCCCGCGTCGTGATCACGGCGCGATAGACGGCTTCCGCGGGCGCGAGCAGCGCACGGGCAGCGCGGGCGCGCCTGCCGCGTCCCGTCCAAACCGCCTCGAGAAGCCTGCGGCGGTCAGCCACCGGCCAATCCGGCTGCTTCGCTCAGAAGTCGCTCGAAGCGCGGTCCTTCATCCGCGGCAGCGCGAGAAGTGGTGGCGGATACTTTTGTCGGAGTCGCGTAGGCAATCGTAACGCGCGCGAATGGTTTGGGGATGACGAAGCGGTCCCAGCTGCGCAGCCTCCAGGCACGATCAGCGGACGCGGCAACTGGAAGGATGAACGAGTCGGATCTCTGTGCCGCGACCAATGCGCCAGGCGCGAAAGTTTCAGCCGGCCCCCGCGGGCCGTCGGGCGTGACGGCGACCTCGTGTCCGGACTCCAGCTCGCGCACGAGCGAGATAAGCGCGCGATCCGCCCCGCGCGTTGTCGATCCGCGAATGAGACCGTACCCGAGCGATTCCGCCGCGCGCGCTACCATCTCACCGTCGCGATGCTCACTGATCAGGACCTTCACGCCCTGGTCTCGATGGTGCCAAAGCAGCGGCAGCAGGTTTCCATGCCAGAGTGCGAAAATGAAGGGTCGCTCCGCCCTGCGCAGATCGAGAAGATATCCGACGTTCACGACGCGAATCCGCCAGGTTCGCGCGAGCACGTGGAGAAAGCCTCTTCCCAAAAGGAGCATCACTCGCGAGCTCCACGGCAGCGATTCCGTTTCTTCCTGCATCATCGCGCTCCCACGAGATCGCTCGCGATCCGCGCCACGCGGTCGGCGGCGCCGGGCGAACCGAGTTTTGCGCGCACCTCCGCGAGCCCGCGCAACACCTCACGCCGTTGCGCGCTCTCCTTTGCGAGGAGCTCGGCGAGGGCAGTCGCCATTTTTTCCGGGACGACATCGTCCTGAATGAACTCTCGCGCTACTTCGCGGCCCGCCACGACGTTGACGAGACCGATCTGCGGCACTTTGACGAGCCGCTTTGCCAGGGCGAAAGAGATGCGCCCAGTGCGGTACGCAACTACGAGCGGACAATCCGCGATCGCGGCTTCGAGGGTGGTCGTCCCACTCTTGCAGAGAGCAGCGTCCGCCGCTCGCAGCACGCTGAGTGAAGCCGAGTGCACGAGCCGGAATGGGCAACGATCCGAGTCGAGCGCGACTGTTGAAGCAACGCTCACGATCACCTGTAATCCGGGTATCCTGCGCTGCAGGTCTCGCCCGGTACCGACGAAATCGTCGATGAGTCGATCGATCTCCTGCTGCCTGCTTCCCGGAAAAAGGGCGAGGACGGGAGTATTCTGCGCCAGACCAAGCGCCTCCCTTGCTTCAACTTTGGTCGGCATGTTCAGCGTGCGATCGAGCATAGGGTGCCCCACAAAGGTCGCGTCGATTCCGTATCCACGCAGCAGCGGCTCCTCGAACGGCAGGATCACCGCTGCCTTCGTCACCAATTCCGCGAGCTTGGGAATCCGACCGGCGCCCCACGCCCAAACCTGTGGGGTCACGTAGTAAAGGACCGGCACACCCGACTTTTTTGCCGCCGCGGCAACCTTCATGTTGAAGCCGGGATAGTCGATCAGAATTACGAGCGCGATCTCTCCGCGCGCGAGCATCCTCTTGATCGTGTGCAGCAGGACGTAGTGGCGGGGCACGTGCTTGAGAATCTCGAGAAAGCCCATCACGCCCAGCTGGTTGTCGCGGTGAATCAGCTCCACCCCCTGCTCCGCCAATCGCCGGCCTCCCACCGCGGCGAGACTCAGCTCGGGTCGCACGCGTCGCAACGCCGCCGCAACGCCGGCCGCGTGCAAGTCGCCGGAAGCCTCTCCGGCGACGAACAGCACCCTACGCATGATGGGGTGTGTAGCCCACCAGTGAAGGCAGGGTCAACTCGATCTCCTTTACGATTTCGAGCGCCACTCCCAGCGCCAGCCGACCCTCTTCAGCGGTGACGACAACCGGTCCTTCGCCCTTGAGCGCCGACACAAAGCTTTCCAGCTCCAGCTTCAGAGGCTCGCCCTCGGGGGCCTCGAGCTTGATCCTGTCCACGAATGCCGTGATGTCGGCCGGCGCCGACCGGACCGCGAGCGGATCGATGTCCGATCGAAGCCTGAAGAACTCACCCGTCCCTGCCGCCAAGTCGAGCGAGAGATAGCCGCTCTGCTGAAAAATGCGGATCTTTCGTTTTCTCTCGCGCGAAATCCGGCTCGATGTGATGTTGGCAACGGCGCCGGACGTAAAGGTCACTCGCGCGTTCGCGATGTCGAGCATCGGCGTGAGCACCGGCACTCCCACTGCCGAGATGTCTTTCGCGCCGGAGCCGACCAAAGTGAGGAGCAGGTCGATGTCGTGGATCATCAGATCCAGGACGACGGCAACGTCGGAGCCCCTCGGACTGAACGGCGCGAGCCGCTCACTATCGATGAACCTGGGTTTGTTCACGTGGGGTAGCGCCGCGCGAACGGCGCGATTGAACCTCTCGATGTGCCCAATCTGAACGAGCGCCTTGTTTTTTCGCGCCAGCTCCAGCAGTGCATCCGCTTCGTCGAGCGACTCCTGCGCCTTGACGCTCAGCTCCGCCGCGACCTCGGCTGCGCGGTCGCGTCGCGTGTCCACGAATCCGCTGAACCGGATTCCAGGGAGGTCGCGCAGAATTCTTATGTGGTGAAATCCGAGGCTGCCCGCGCCGACGACACCGACGCGCGGAGTGTTCGTCAAATCACTACTCCGCGCTCGCTGGCCTCGACGAATCTGATCAGCTCCCTGACCTCGGGCAGTGGCTCGAGCTCGGTTTGGGCGCGCTCGATCGCCTGGGTGACGTTGAGATCGGATCGGAAAAGCAAACGGTACGCCCGCTTCAGCTCGCGAATCGTTTCTTCGTCAATTCCGCTCCGCTGGAGTCCGATGGTATTCAGTCCATAGAGCTTCACAGGGTTCCCGACCGCCTTGAGAAACGGAGGGATGTCCTTGGCCACGCGGGAGCAGCCGCCGATGAAGCTGTGCCGGCCGATACGCGCAAACTGGTGGACAGCCGAGAGACCCGAGATGATCGCCTTGTCCTCGATCGTGACGTGGCCGGCCAGCTGGACGACATTCGACAAGATGACGTTGTTGCCGATCTCACAGTCGTGCGCGATGTGGACGTAGGACATGAGCAGGCAGTTCTTGCCCACCGTCGTCTTGAACGAGTGAGAGGTGCCGCGATTGATCGTGGCGTACTCGCGAATCACGGTGCCGTCCCCGATCTCGACCGTCGTCTCTTCGCCTGCATACTTCAGGTCCTGAGGTGGTCCGCCGATGATTGTGCCTATCCCCACTTTCACCGACATGCCCAGCTTGACGTTGCGCTCGAGCGTCGCGCGCGGTGAAATCACGCACTCAGGGCCGATGGTGCACCCCTCGCCTATGATCGCGTACGGCCCGATCTCGACGTCCGCGGCTATGTCGGCGTCGGGCGAAACGATCGCGGTCGGGTGGATCCGCGATGTGCTCATCGGTCGCGGATCGTAGCGGCCATGTCTGCCTCGACGACTGTATCACCGTCGACTTTCCCGATCCCGCGCATCTTGCACACGGTGCCCCTCAGCTGCACGACGTCGAGCTCGAAACGCAGCTGATCGCCCGGCTTGACCGGGCGCCTGAATTTCACGTTGTCGAGGGACATGAAGTAGACGACCTTCGTGTCGGGATCGGGAACCGAGCCGAGCAAAAGCATCCCTCCCACCTGGGCCATCGCCTCGATGATCAGCACGCCCGGCATGATCGGGTGTCCGGGAAAATGTCCCTGAAAAAAAGGCTCGTTGATCGTGACGTTCTTTAGTCCCACGATCCGCTTGTTCTCTTCTATCTCGAGAATTCGGTCCACCAGCAGGAACGGGTAGCGGTGGGGCAGAACCTTCATGATGTCTTCTATGGTGTACATCGCCTTCTCCTTTCGTCCGGCTTTAACCATCTCCCGTACCAGCGTCACCGTGCCGCGGTGGCTCGGCTTGACGGCCACGATTCGAGCCTGTACCCGCGCCCCGGCCAACGCCAGGTCTCCGATGCAGTCCATCGCCTTGTGCCGTACGAACTCATCGCTCCAGCGCAGGGCCCCACTCAGAATATCGCTGTCGTCGAGCACGACCGCGTTGTCCAGCGATGCTCCCCTTATCAGGCCCTTTGCACGAAGCGCATCCACCTCGTGCACGAATCCGAAAGTTCTGGCTCTCGACAGCTCACTCGCAAACGAATCCTGCGTGACGGTGAACCGCCGAGATTGCTTGCCGATCAGCGGATGCGGAAACTCAATTGTTACGTCGAGCTCGAGTCCATCGTGCGGATACGCTTCATAGACGGAAGCGCCATCTATGATCCTGACCGGCTCGGTGAGATGCAAAAATTCCGGCTCGCCTTCGAGCGACGCAAGCCCCGCCTCCGATAAAGCCGCAAGAAACGGCGCCGCACTGCCATCGAGTATCGGCGGCTCGGGACCATCCATGTCGATGGTGATGTCATCGATTTCCATCCCGGTCACCGCGGCGAGCACGTGCTCGACCGTGTGCACGGCGTGGTTGCCCTTTCCGAGTTGGGTGCGGCGCTCGCTGCTGCTGACCTCGCTGACATGGGCGCGAATCTGCGGCAGCCCGGGACAATCGGTACGGCGAAATACTATCCCCTGCCTGGCCCGCGCTGGTTGAAAGGTGAGCTTGCAGCGGACGCCGAGGTGCAAGCCAATCCCCTCCAGTATCGCCGGTCGTGCCAGCGTCTTCCGGCTCACCCTGATTCAGGCTCTGCCAGCAGTTTCTCCAGTCGTCGCATCATCCCGGCCAATTTAAACAATGCGGCCGATGCACGGAGAGATTCCCTGTGTGGACGCGCGGGGTAGCCCGACCAGGATTCGCCCGCTGGAATGTCTCCAAACACGCCGGCCTGGGCGGCGAGCCGAGCTCCCGCGCCGATTGAGAGATGCCCGCTGATACCCGCCTGTCCCGCCAGGATGGCCCCGTCACCGATCGTCACCGAACCCGCGATGCCGACCTGCGCCATCAACAGGCAATTCTCGCCGATGCGCACGTTGTGCGCGATGTGCACGAGGTTGTCGATCTTGGTGCCGTTGCCCACCACTGTGTCATCGATGCTGCCGCGATCGATGGTGGTGTTCGCGCCTATTTCCACGTCGTCGCCGATGATGCAGCGGCCGATGTGCGGAATCTTGTTGTGGATCCCGTCCCGAAATACGTAGCCGAAGCCGTCGCACCCAATGCGCGCACCGGAGTGCACGATCGTGCGATCCCCCAGCGTCGCACCCGGATAAATCGTCACGCCGGGCCATAGCCGGGCACCCTCACCGACCGACACATCCTCTCCGACCACGCAGTGTGCTCCGATCGTGACGCCCTCGCCCAGTCTCGCGCCGGACCCGACGACAGCGTACTCGCCGATCGACACCTCTTTCCCGATCACCGCACCCTTCCCGATTCGGGCGGTCGCCGCTACACCGGGAACGGAGGACTTCTCGGGGTAGAGTGTCGGCAGCAGCGAGAGCAGCTTCTCGAGCGGTTGCTTCACTATGATGCGGGCACGAGGCTGTCCGGCCGCCTCACGGAACTCGGGGTCGATGAGCACGATGCCCGCCTTTGTGCCTGCCAGCATCGGAGCGTATCTGGCGCTCGACAAGATGCTCAGGTCGTTCGCCCCCGCACGATCCAGTGGCGCGACTCCGCTGATTGCCGTTTTGCCGTCGCCAATGAGCTCCCCGGAAACGAGGGTCGCAATAGCCTCAGCGGTGATGGTGCTAGCACCATCACCGCTGATTGACGTCCCCGGTTCCGTTGACGGGCTCACTTCTTGGGCCGAGTCACTCCCGCGGGCTGTGGAATGGCTCCACTGGCTGGAGCGACCGGCGGGGTTCCCTGCGACTTGAGACGCGCCAAGACTCGATCGGTGAGATCGAGCTTCTTGTCAGCCGAAACGACCACGCTGACCTGTGCGCCAACATCGAAGATCATCGCATAACCATCTTCGGTCCGAATCGCCTCGATCACCCCCGGGCGCGGACCTGATACTCTGTCTCCCGCTGACCGATCGAGGTGCGTCGAGTCTCGCGCGTGACGCTATCGAGCTTCGGGGCATCGCGATCGAACGCGGCTACCATGGTCTTGAGGGAGTCGTCCATCCGCTGAATTTGCTGCCGGTAGACGCCGACCTCCCGCTCGAATTGGGCTTCCGCTTCGGCGCGGCCAGGAGCCTGCTGAAGGAGAAGAGCGGAATTGATGTAACCAATCTTGGCCGCTACCGCTGTTCCTTGCTGGCCCTGTGCCGCAGCTGGTGAGGCAATGATCAGCGATGTGGCCAGTGCGATGGTGCTCGCACGAAGAAGCACTCCCATTATTACTCCAGTGTTAGAAGAACTGTCCGAGCTTGAAGTGGAGCTTCCAGCCAGGTGCCGGTCGCCCTGTAACGTCAACTTTGTCGAACCCATACCCTACGTCCACACCCAGGGGTCCGAGCGGGCTCAAGGTAGCAACGCCGAAGCCCGCGCTCCTGAACAGCCGCGTCGGGTCGAACTCGCGCGGCTTGTTCCAAACATTGCCGCCTTCGAAGAAAGTGTTCAAGTATAGCGACTGATTGATTCTCAGGCCGAGCTCACCGGTTCCGACAAAGAACGCGTTGCCGAACGATGAAACGCTCGCCTGCGTCTGGTCGGCGTTCGGATTGAAGCCGTTGGGAGTGATGGAAAACTCGTCATATCCGCGCAGCTGCTCGCCGTACTGGGTTCCGCCGAGCGAGAATGCCTGGGAATAGAAGAATGGCCCAGTGCTGCCGAACACGGCGCCCGCCCGCGCCGAGAGACCCACCACGAACATCATCGGCTCGGAGCCAAGCAGATTGCCTCCGATGCGACCGATTGGAGCATACGACCGCAGCTCGGTCGTATAACGCTGGAACGCGGCCGTACCGCCGAGCGGTCCACCATTGAACTGCGCGTTCAAGGTTTGCATACCGCCGTCAGCCGGGAACGGGAGGCCCGTCCGCGTGTCATGCGTGGCGGTAAAGCCGAGCGTCGAGCGGAAGCAATTCTTGCACGCATCCGCGATCGTGCCCAGCAATCCACTGCTCTCGTACTTCACCTTTTCGCCACCGTACGAGACGTAGAGCCGCGTGTACAGCGAATTCGGAACCGGGAATCCGAGCTGCAGCTGTCCGCCGGTTCTAACTGCTCCCCCAAGCTCTGCGATCTGGAAACGCGAGCGGCTGTGGTACGCCGTCAAGCTTCCTGAAATGCGCGACTGCCTGATGTTCGGGTCGCTGTACGTGGCGTTGAAGTCGTTGATGTAGCGTCCGAACTGCCATTGGATCTGCGCTCTCTTGCAGCGGCCAAGAAGGTTCGGCTGATCGAGACCGATGAACCCGCCGAGGCCGGTGCCCTGTCCCATCGAAGCGCCGAAGTTGACGTTGCCCGTCCGCTTCTCCTTCACGTTGAACACGATGTCTACGTCGCCCTGGTCGCCGCTCGGTCGCGTGTCGGGCGCCGGCATCGGGGTCTCGAAGAAATTCAGATTGCCGATGTTCTGGTAACTGCGAATCAGATAGTTGCGATTGAACACCTGCCCGGGCGCGAGGACGATCTGCTCCCGAATGCAGGACTCGTGTGTGTAGTCGTTGCCGACGATCTCGATGCGGTTCACGATCGCCGGCGATCTTTCGTCGATCTCCCAGCGCAGATTCACCTTTCGGACCGAATCGGTGCTCGGCACCCGCTCCGTGACGGGGCGAATGTTGGCGTAGATGTAGCCTTCGTCGTTGTAGGCTTCGCTCAACTTCTGCTGTGCGTCATCCCACTTCGCCGCGTCGAACGTATGGGGAGGATTGACGTAACTGCGCCGGATGAGCCCGGTCGCCTTCTGAGTGAGCGTCGCCTGCTGGTTCTTGCCGAACGGATAGAAGAGCTGAGTGATCTGATCGGTCGAGAAGCGGCGGTTTCCGATGACTTCGAAGTTCCCAACCGTATAGCGCGGGCCCTCGCTCACGGTGATGTCGAGAAGACCCTTGCCGTTCGCCCGGTCCACGATGAGCGTGTCCTTCAGAATTCTGAAATCGATGAATCCCCGGCTGGCGTAGAGCTCCGGAATGTGCTCGCTCAGATCCTGGGCATACTTGGCGTCGTCGAGTTCGCCGTTGCGCGTAAACAGGAAACCCTCCGGCTTGGTATCCATGGCGCTGACGATGTCCGCGTCCGAGATCTTGGAGTTGCCGTTGATCCGAATACCCGAGATCGCAAGCCGTCGTCCTTCGTCCACATTGAAGGTGATCGCCAGCTTGCCGTCAGTGATCGTGGAGTCCGCTTTGACGCGAGCCAGATAGTAGCCCTTGCTCTCGTACAGCGAATCCGTGCTGGCGATCGCTTTGGCGATCTTGCCCGGGTCGACGGGACCGCCCGTGGCGAAGGCGAGCTTTTCCTTCACGTCCTTGGGAGACACGCGGTCGGGCCCGACCACCTTGTAGCTGGTGAGGATCGGGCGCTCGCGCATCTGAATGACCAGCGTAGCCTTGCCGGTGCCCGGCGCCACGCGGCAGTTGACCTGAACGTCGTCAAATTGCCCGGTCGCGTAGAGCGTCTTGATGGCGTTCTGGATGTCGTGAACGTTGAGCGTGGTGCCGGTTAGCAGGCCGCTGGTGGACCGAACCGCGGCGCTGTCCACTCGGGCGTTGCCGGCTACGACTATGGATTCAGGCGTCGAGCATGCCCCGGGCGCGGTCTCCTGCGCGTTGAGCGCAGCCGCGCCGGCAGCGAAGAGCGCCAGCGTATATGAAGCAAATTTCCGCATCACACAAATATACACTAGTCGGTTTCGGGGAGGTCCTCGCTCGAACGCGAGTTATTTCGTATTAGACAAAAGGGCCGCCGGAGAGTTGCTCTCTCCGGCGGCCCCCTGGTACGGAAGGTGTTTTCTTTACGTTTTTGCCGTTCCGCTCAACACCCGGAAGTCCAGCTTTTCGCCATCGGCGGCCAGATCCACTTCGATCTCGTCGCCCTTCGCGAACTCGGCGAGCAGGATCTTCTCCGAAAGAGGATCCTCGATGAATTTCTGGATCGCCCGCTTGAGAGGCCTCGCTCCAAACTTCTCGTCGTAGCCGTGCTTCACCAGGAAGGAGGAGGCTGCTTCGGTCAACTTGAGCGTGAGCTCTTCGTCACCGAGTCGCTTCTGAACATCCTTGAGAAGAATCCCGACGATCTCACGGATGTTCTCCTGCGATAGCGGGTGGAAGACGATCACGTCGTCGAGCCGGTTCAGGAATTCGGGGTTGAAGACGTGCTGCATCTCTTCCTTCACCTTTTCAGCCATTCGCTCGAAGCTCGACTTCTGATCGGGCGCGTGGAAGCCCAGCCCGCGACCCTTGGTGATGTCGCGCGCGCCGACGTTCGACGTCATGATGACCACGGTGTTCTTGAAATCGATGACGCGGCCGTAGTTGTCGGTGAGGTGCCCTTCATCCAGAACCTGAAGCAGGATGTTGAAGACATCCGGGTGCGCCTTCTCGATTTCGTCCAGCAGAACCACGCTGTAGGGCTTGCGCCGTACCGCCTTGGTGAGCGTACCGGAATCTTCGTAGCCGACATAACCTGGAGGCGCGCCGATCAGGCGCGACACGGAGAACTTCTCCATGTACTCGCTCATGTCGACACGAATCAGCGCCTGTGGATCGGCGAACAGGAACTTGGCCAGCGCGCGCGCAACCTCGGTCTTGCCGACACCGGTCGGGCCCGAGAAGATGAACGAGCCGATCGGACGGTTCGGATCCTTGAGTCCGGCGCGGCTGCGGCGGATCGAGCGCGCAAGAGCCTTGATCGCCTCTTCCTGCGCGACGACGGATACGTGAAGCTCCTCTTCCATGCGTAGAAGTCTGGCGGTCTCCGCTTCCTGCAGGCGCATCACCGGAATTCCCGTCCACCGGCTGACGATGAAGGACACTTCCTCTTCACCGAGCACGGGGCGGTGTGACTGGCGATGCTTCTCCCACTCTTCCTGCTTGCGGCGGATCTCGCTTTGCAGCTCGCGCTCACGATCGCGCAATGATGCCGCGCGCTCGAAGTTCTGATCGCGCACCGCCGATTCTTTGTCGACATTCACGGCGTCGAGCTGTCCCTTGAGCTCGGCGACGGCGGGCGGTGGTGACTGAGTCGCCAGGCGCGCCCTGGCGCCGGCTTCGTCGATCACGTCGATCGCCTTGTCGGGAAGGAACCTGTCGGTGATGTAGCGCTCCGACAGCTTCGCCGCGCACTCCAGCGTCGAGTCGGGAATCGTCACCTTGTGGTGCTCCTCGTACTTCTTGCGAAGTCCCTTGAGGATCTCCACCGTCTCGTCCACCGAGGGTGGCTCGACGATCACGGTCTGGAAGCGGCGCTCGAGTGCGCCATCCTTCTCGATGTACTTGCGGTATTCGTTGAGCGTGGACGCTCCGACGCACTGGAGCTCGCCTCTCGCCAGCGCCGGCTTCAGCATGTTGCTGGCGTCGATTGCACCCTCGGCCGCGCCCGCTCCGACCAGCGTGTGCAGCTCGTCGATGAACAGAATGATGTTCTTGTTCTGCGCGATCTCGTTCATGACCGCCTTGAGGCGCTCCTCGAACTGGCCGCGATACTTGGTACCAGCGATGACGGCTGCCATGTCGAGCGACAACACGCGATTCTCACGGAGCGAATCAGGGCACTCCCCGTTCGCGATGAGCTGCGCGAGTCCTTCGACGATCGCGGTCTTGCCGACGCCAGGCTCGCCGATGAGCACCGGATTGTTTTTCTTGCGGCGCGTGAGAATCTCCATCACGCGCTCGATCTCCTTGCCCCGCCCGATCGTTGGATCGAGCTGATTATCGCCGGCAAGCTGGGTGAGATCCCTGCAGAAATGATCGAGAGCGGGAGTCTTGGACTTCTTCTCTCCCTTGCCCGTCTGTGTCTGAGTTGTTCCGGCATTGCCCGGCGCGGCGGCCGTGCTTCCGCCTTGCGGCATTTCGGTGCCGAGGAGGCGTAGCGTCTCCGCCTTGGCCGCATCGAGGTTGACGCCGGCGTCAGTCAGAACCTGTGCTGCGATTCCCTTCTCCTCGCGCAGCAGTCCGAGCAACAGGTGCTCGGTGCCAACGTAGCCGTGGCTTAGATCGCGCGCCTCGCCCATGGCCAACTCGAGCACTTTCTTGGCGCGCGAAGTATACGGGAGGTCGGGTCCGGTGGCGGCTGCCGCCTTACCCTTCTTGACTGTCTCCTCGATCTTCTGCTGAATCTCGTCGAGGTCGACGCTGAGGTTTTGGAGAACGGCGGCAGCGACTCCCTCACCTTCACGGATGAGGCCGAGCAGTATGTGCTCGGTGCCGACGTATTCGTGATGAAGGCGTGCAGCCTCCTCACGAGCCATGGCGAGAACTTTTCGGACTCGCTCTGTGAAGTTGTAACCGTTCATTTCTGCGATCCTCAGTGCGGGAGCTAGTTCCTTCGCGTGCGTACAGTGTCGAACCGTGAGGTGCGACGTGGCACGCGTGATTACCCGCTGCCCTACTCCGCCTCTCGAGCTAGCGTCTCTCGCACGTATCGAGCGCGTGCGACATTCGCTTCGCTTTCCGTCAGCACTCTTCCCTCGGTATTCCCGAGGTGTGCCAACTGACTAAAAATCAGGAGCTTGTTGAGAGTATATACACTGAGACCGCTTATCAGTTTCAAACCGACAGCCAGTCGCACGCCGCTTAGATAATTCATCGCTTCTTCGAAGCTCAAGCTGCGTGCATATCGCAGCGTGCCAAAGGCACGCCAAAGCTTGTCTTCTATAATATAACCCGCATCACGTAACAGCACTCGCCGCGATTCTTCTTCGCGCTCTATTACATGTCTTACGACGCGTACGAGGTAATCAAGTAACTCGCCTTCCGATCTCCCAAGCGTCGTCTGGTTGGAGATCTGGAAGAAATTCCCGACTACTTCGCTCCCCTCGCCGTACATACCCCGGTAAGTGAGGCCTACTTGCTGGAGTCCGGCCAGCACTTTGCCGATCTCTTTGGTCAGAACCAGCCCCGGCAGATGGATCAGGACCGAGGCCCGCAGTCCTGTCCCCACGTTCGTCGGACAGGCCGTCAGATACCCGAATTCGTTGTGGAAGGCGTATGGAACCTTGTTGCCCAGCTCGGAGTCCAGGCGCTCGATGACGCCGAACGCATCCGCGACATGGAACCCGGAGTGGAGCGCCTGCAGCCGGAGATGGTCCTCTTCGTTGACCATGATTCCGACGCCGCGCGACAGGTAGACTGCCGCACCGGTTCTGACAGGCTGCTCGTTCAAGCCGGCGAGCTCCTTGCTGACCAGGTGTCGCTCGTGAAGGAGCAGTCGATCTTCAGGAGCCAGCTCATCCACTCTCACCAGCACGCCGTCTTCGATCGAGCTCAGACCCGCGAACGCTTCACGAACTTGCGTAAGAATTCTCAGGCGCTCGCCGTCCCGCGCCCTCGGAGTAAACGCGTAGCCCTCGAGATTCCGCGCCAGGCGGATCCTCGTGGAGATCACTATGTCCGCATGCTCAC
>WNGI01008376.1_pt1 | contig 17290 bp, 15 predicted proteins | sample 5400621 | NCBI WGS metagenome assembly WNGI01 (sample SAMN13153374, study PRJNA577476) | soil metagenome | isolation source: 20 cm soil or saprolite under Garry oak tree replicate 1 | place: USA:California | collected 2016-06-15 | reverse complement strand
CGCCGCCGTGCGCGCACCGCCATCGCTCCCCTCGGGTGACTCAGCCTTCCACGATGGCACCGCTAGCCGAGTCGAAGACTCGAGACTGTGGCGTACCACCGGCGCAAGGTTCACCGCTCGGCAATAGTGACGCCTCTGCGGACCTGACCACCGCCGGCGCTCATTGACAACGCCCGGCGCGAGGAGCGGCTGGGGGCTCAGGGCGGGCGACGGGCCAGCGGCGCAAGAGCCGCCACGCCGTCGCCCCGGCCCGCAGGAACGCTTGTCAACGGTTAGGCGAGGGCGCTTGCCGGGAATAACGATCACAGCGCGGCGACCGAGCGTGTGCCGCGTTGGAGGTTGGTCATGTCTTACACGGCAGATCCCTTGAGCGGCGGCGGGATGCGGATGGCGCGCACCCGCGGCCTGGCCAGCGGCATGTTGTTGCTCGTCCTGGGAGCCTGGGCGGCGATCGTGCCGTTCATCGGCGACTACCTGGACTTCGCATACACCCCGACCAGCACGTGGACGTGGACGTCCGGGCGCGGATGGTACGAGGTGGCGCCCGGTTCGGCGGCGTTCGTTGGCGGGCTTCTCTTGCTGTTCAGCGCCAACCGCGCCGTGGCCAGCCTCGGAGCCTGGCTAGGTATCGCAGGCGGCGCGTGGCTGATCATCGGCCCGCAGCTGGAGACGCTCCTCGACCTCGGTTCGACCGGTACGCCGACGGGAACGAGCAACCGCGTCATCGCACTGGAACGCCTCTTCTACTTTGACGCCATCGGTGCCGCGATCCTGCTCGTCGCTGCGGTCGCGCTGGGCCGCCTGTCCGTCCGCAGCGTCGGTGACGTGCGAGCCGCACGGCGCCACGAGGCAGCTGCCGCTCAGCCTGGCGCGCTCGTCGCACCCGCCCCGGCAACTACCACGGCAGCGCCAGCGACACCGGCCGCGCCCGCGGCAACGGAACGCACTGCGGCCACTGCCGCGCGCGGCGACAGCGACGCCAACCGGCAGCATCACCGGCACTTCCACCTCATGCGCCGACACCACGCCGAGCAGACAGAACCGACCACGCACTCGAGCGGGACGCAGACTCAGGATCACTGATCCTCACCGCCGAGCGGCGACTTCCCATGCCGAGTGGCGTCGTGTTTCCCGCCTTCCGGGCCATCGCCCCCGAACGGACCCTGCCGAACTCGTTTCTTATTTGCGTGGCGCTCTCGGGAGGCAAGCGTCCCGCTGTGTTCTACAGTGTGCCTATGGCAGCCAATGCGCTGCACAGGCGCCTGATCGAGTGCGCTATCGGAGCGATCGCGCTGGTCGCGATGTCGAGCGCGGCGGCTGTCCTTGCGCCAGCCGCGGCTGCGAAACCCGATCAGATTCCGCCCACGTTCGCAGGTCTCACCTCGGCGACGACCTGCGTTCCCGGCCCGATTTCGCCTGGACAGAGCGGCAGCTACACGCTCATCTGGGATCCGGCCAACGACAACACCACCCCGCCGAAGAAGATCGTTTACGAGATCTACCAAGCAAGCAAGCCCGGCGGCGAGGACTACACCGCGGCCACCTACGTCACCGACGCCGGCGCAACCAGTTTCACCACGCCGGCGCTTCCCGTCGACGAGTCCGTCTATTTCGTCGTCCGCGCGCGCGACCGTGTAGGTAATCGGGACGCCAATCAGGTCGAGCGCCAAGGCGTGAATATTTGCGTCTGAGAACCTGACCCAGAATGCCTCGGTTCGGCCAACTCGGGCAGGCGCCTTTGGTCAGCGTGGCAGTGTGTAGCGGGCGAACAGGTGCCACCCGGCGAATGCCCATGCGGCGACGAGGAGCAGCCGACCGGCACGATTGCGGGCGATTACGGCTCCGACTCTGGTAAGGCTGACCCAGCGCCCGTTAACCAGGTTGCAGTAGAGCTCCCACAGCAGCCCGGCTGCCAGCAGCGCCAGCCAGACAAGTGACACGACCACGTCAGCTCACCGAGCCGTGGTCACGCAGTGTGCGGATGAGCGGTGCGGATCCGATCAGCAGCCAGCCACAGAACAGGACCAGGCGGAACGCGTGCCACGCCAGACCGTGATCGATCACCGTGCTCATCGTCGGGACCGTCGAGGATCGGCCGCCGAGCGCGAGGCCGAGACCTTCAAGGCCCGCCGCGATCAACGCGACCAGCAACCACGGCAGCACCCCGCGCAGCCCGACCATCTGGGCGCCTTGGGCTCGTGGGCCCCGTGCGTGCCAGTCGAAGGCGGCGACGCAGCCCACAACGGCAACCGGGATCCCGACCGCGACGTAGGCCGACACCGTGAACGGCCGCAGCCCGGTAGCCCAATAGGCATACCCCGCTACGCAGATCCCGCACGCGAGACGACCCGGGCCCGACCAGACCCATCGAACCGGCGGCTGACTCATCGACTCAACCATCCTCCGCGGATCGCCCCGCCCGCACGAGCCGCTCATCCCCAACCAGCACCTGCAGGCACCCGCCGCTGTCGAACGACAACATCGGGTCGCTGGCCGACCAGCGGGCCGGCCTGCTCCGCAACGGGCCCACCGTCTCGGCGCGCGCTCATAGGATGGTCGCGTGTCCGTGGGCGACGCAGGGACCAGGCGGCCACCACGGCGGGTCGCCGACCTGTCGGCGCCGTTCTGGATAGCGCACCGCGCTATGGCCAACGTGTATCCGGAGAACACCCTCGAGGCATATCGGGGCACGGTGGCACTCGGCGTCGATGTGGTCGAGCCGGACTGCTGGCGCACTCGCGACGGAGGGCTGGTCTGCCTGCACGACGCTACCGTCGACCGCACCACGGACGGCTCGGGAAACACCGATGAGCTGACCGTGCCCGGCGCAGAACTGCTCCACGTCGATGCGGGCACCTGGTTCGCCGCGGCATGGCCAAACACCCTTCGTGTGCCGACCCTTACCGACGTACTCGACGAACTGGGCGGGCAAGCGGTCCTGTGTCCCGAGGCGAAGAACGCCGGCGCGGGCGGGGTGATCGTCGATCGGCTGACCCAATACGGCCTGCTCGACGCGGCGATCGTGCAGTCATTCATGCGGGCCGAGCTCGGCCCCGCGGTAGCAGCCGGCGGCGACGCAATGATGCTGACCGCGACCTCGCTCTACGACCCGGCCGCGCTACACGCGTCGGGCATCCGCTACCTGGGTTTGTCGGCGGCACTGCCCCCCAGCCTCGCATCGCCGGCCATGGCGGCCGGTCTGGACGTCGTGACATGGGTTGTCAACCGCCGCGTGGACGCGGCGCCGTGGCTGGCCGCCGGCGCCATCGGCTTCTTTTCCGACGACCCGCTATACCTGTCCGGGCGCTCGCCCGTGCTGACGTCCGACCCATTCGGGCAGCACACCTACTACCACGGCCATCTCGCCAGCTCCATCGCCGGTGACCGCGGGACGTTCTCTGCACCGCACGCCTGGGGCTACGCCGACACCAGCCCGTCCTACAAGGGCGCGCTGCAGGGCTGGGCCAGCTCCATTAACGGCGCCGCGACCGACCGGTTCGGCCTCACGTTCACCGTCTGCATCGACGCGGCGGCAACCCAAGACGGCTGGGCCGGCGCCTTCATCTGCGCGGCCGACGACCGGTCCTTCGACGACACCGGTCACTACCAGCCGGGGCTGGGCGGTTACCACGTTGTGCTGCGCCAGTCCGGCAACCTCGAGTTGCACATTGTCAATCACGGCATCGCGACGCTCGCATCTTGTGCCGCGACGCCGCCGATTGAGCTGGGCGGAACCGCGACACTGCGTATCGACGTCACCCCGACCCGGGTCGCCGCCACCCGAACCGGTGTCGCCCCGACCGCCTCCATCACCGCGCCGGACGCTACGCATCGGGGCGGGTACCTCCACCTGGGCCGCCGGGCCGCCGCCGTCCGCTTCTCTGATATCGCCATCAGCTAGGAGGCATCCCATGCCCACTCCCGACGGCACCGGCCCGTACGCCACCAGCACTGGCCAAGAGCTCATCTCGATCGAGCGTGCCCGCCAGCTGCACGAGAAGGCCATCACCGTTCAGCGCGACGACGCCATCCACCGAGTCGGCGCGCTCGCTCACCACGCAGCCTGCTACGAAGAGCACGGCGCCGATTCGCAACCGCCTCCGGAATGGCCGGGCGACGACCTGGAATGGCGCCCGCAACGCAACGACGTGGCCGCCCTCGTCCGCGCCGGCGCGTTGTACCAAGCCGAGATCGACCGCCTGCAGCACCGACTGCAGCGCGTCATCCTCCGAATCGACCACGCCCGAAGCGACGAGCCATCCTGATCCCTGTTCGGCAGCTGGCAAGAGCATCAAGAACGAGGGCCGGCCGCGCGTGTGTCTCGAACGATGTCACTCAGGTGGCGGACGTCGTCCACGCGGTTGCGTCCGGCGCCTCGCTCGCCTGGGGCATGAGGATCCACAGGATCGGGTAGACGAGGAGCTGGCTGCCCGGGATGAGCATGAGCAGTAGGACGAACAGCAGCCGCGCAGGCCAGGGATCGATACCGAAGCGGCGGCCAAGTCCGGCGACTACACCACCCAAGACACGGCCGTCCTTCACACGGACCAGGCCCCCGCGTCGGAATGCCGCGTGGATCGACTCCATCATCTCGCTCACTTTCATTCGTTGTTTTTGGATACCGCAAGCATGAGCGTCGAGTCCGTTCGAGGCATCGGGATCAACCCTGGACATTGCCCTGATGTCTCGGGCATCCGATCTCAGGGGTGTGGTGGCCGGCCGCTGATGGGGACGCGGTTCGACCCGGTCTTGAAACAGCGTCGCGAGCTGGCGCGTCGCGAGGCACGCCGTGCCCGCCGCGAGGCACGTCGCGAGCAGCGTGAACAGCATCGCCTTGATCGCGCCCGCATGCCGGATGAGCACTACACGCCGGACGAGTAGGTGCGCTCGGCGCCTTGTTCTCGGCTGAGGAGGCGTTCATACTCAGGGTATGTTCGAAAATTCTGAACAGCACGTAAATCTGAACGCACGTCGCTGGCTGGATGCCATCGCCGACCGCCTCAGAGAGCATGACATGGACGTGAGCGTCGAGGGTCCGGGACGGCGCGACCCGGGCGCTGCCCTGGTGATCTCGGCGGGCGGCAAGAGACACAAGCTCGCCGCACAGATCACGCCGAAGGCCTCCGCGGCGATGGTGGCCGCGCTCGCGGCTAACGCGAAGGACCATCGTGTCTTGCTGGTCACCGATCACCTCGGTACGGCGACGATCCAAGCGTGCCGCAGCCTGGGGCTGGCCTGCGCGGACCTCGATGGCAACATGTACCTGCATCTGGGGGCGGTGCACCTAGACGTCGAGGGCCGTGCGCGCACGCTCAGCAAGGATCTTGTTCCAGTGCGGGGCGCTTCGTCTGCGCTGACGACACGCTCGGGCGTGCAGGTGCTGTTCGTGGTCCTCGCCGCGCCGGCGAGTGTCGATCTACCCATGCGAGATCTTGCGGCCGCCAGTGGCACCTCGCTCGGCTCGGTGTCGACCGTGTTCCGGGAGCTCACCGCGCAGAACTACCTCTCCACGCGAGCTGACGGCCATCGACAGCTGCACCGGACTGCCCGCCTTTTCGACCGATGGGTCGAGGGCTACCGGCTGCGCCTGCATCCCAAACTTGGCATCGGCAGCTATCAAACCGACACCGCGCGATGGTGGACATCGGCCGACGCTGCCATCCGCAAAGCCGGCGCGCAGTGGGGAGGGGAAACTGCTGCGTGGCACATGGACCGGCATCTACTTCCCGCTGAAGGCGTCCTCTACGCCGACGCCACCCCCACCCGGCTGCTCGCGCAATACCGGATGCGCCCGCCAGGCGAGGCTTCCGCTAACGTCGCGCTCCGCCGCAGATTCTGGAACGTCCCGGACTGGAACAAGTCCGTCACCGTCCCCAGCCCGCTCGTCTACGCCGACCTCGTCGCCAGCGACGATCCCCGCCAACTGGAAGCCGCCGTGCGACTACGACAGACCGATGACCTCTTACGACGCCTCGACTGACCCGCAGCTCACCCTGCTCGGCGCCGTGCTGGCACACCTGCTCGAGCACGCACGCCGCCACGACGTCGACGTTCTGCTCGTCGGCGCCGCTGCCCGCGACGTGCTGATCCGCCACGCCACCGGCGCACTACCCCAGCGCGCCACGGCGGACGTCGACATCGCCGTCGCGGTCGCTGACTGGGCCGCCTACACGCGGCTCACCGCCGAACTGTCGCCAGCCGGGCGGAGCAGCCACACGTTCCGCGTCGCCGACATCGAGGTCGACATCGTTCCGTTCGGCGGCATCGAAACCGCCGATCGGACCATCAGCTGGCCCGACGGGTACGTGATGAACACGCTCGGGTTCCGCGAGGCCCTCGGCTGCGCAATCACCGTCACCCTGCCGGGAGGAGCCAACGTCAAGGTCGCTCGAGCCGAGGCCGTCGCACCCATGGCAGCCGACGAGCGCCTCGAGATCCTCAACGACCGCAAAGGCGTCAGGCGCCCGCGAACTCGACGAGCTTCGCGGTCGGCGGTGCACGATCGTGGTCCGGCGCCGCACCCGCCTCACCGCTGGCATCTAGAGAGCGCGTCTCTCGGATCGCGTCCCGTCGAAATCCTCGCCCGACCGACATAACAGCGAGCGGGGTGAATCCCCTTGGTGTTCAGATACCGGTGAGGCGCTTCGGGGACTTGCGCAGGTAGACCACCCAGGTCACGGCGAAGCAGGCCGCATAGAAGGCGATGAAGCCGATGTAAGCGCCATTGCCGTTCTGGTACGTCAGGAACGACTGCCGGAACGCGACGTTGACCAGAACGCCGCCGAAAGCGCCGATAGCGCCGGCAATTCCGATGAGCGCGTTGGCGAATCGACGGGCTTCGCGGTCTGCGGTCGCGGAATCAGCGCCGTCCGCGACGAGCAATTGTGCTTTGCTGCGGAATATCGCTGGGATCATCTTGTAGGTCGAGCCGTTCCCGATGCCTGTGCAGACGAATAACGCGATGAATCCGATGAAGAACAGCACCAATGACTTCTGCAACGACGCGGCAAGTACACAGGACGTGCATACGGTCATGGCGATGAAGTTCCAGAACGTGGTCTTGGCCCCGCCGATCTTGTCGGCGAGCCAGCCACCAACCGGCCGGATCAGCGATCCGACCAGTGGGCCGAGGAAGGTCAGGTAGGCGACCTTCACCGGGTCGACCACGTGTTTGCCTTTCACCAGCCCAGACGCCCAGAAGTGCGACGGGAACTGGTTCTGCAACACCTGGCCGAACGCGAAACCGAAGCCGATGAATGAGCCGAACGTGCCGATGTAGAGAAACGACATGATCCAGGTGTGCGGGTCGCGGCACACGTCACGCATGGCGCGCTTGTCGTTCTTGACGTGGCTGATGTTGTCCATGAACAGCGCCGCGCAGAGCGCGGCGAGCACGATCAGTGGGATGTAGACACCGACCATCACCCGTGGATGGGCCTTGCCGGCTGTGGCGAGCACGGCCAGGCCGACGAGCTGCACGGCCGCGACACCCAGGTTGCCGCCACCCGCGTTGAGGCCGAGGGCCGCGCCCTTGAGCCGCTGCGGATAGAACGAGTTGATGTTGGCCATCGACGACGCGAAGTTACCACCGCCCACGCCGGCCAGCGCCGACAGGAACAACAGTTCGCCGAACGACGTGCCCGGTTCCAGGGCGATCGCGACGGCGACGGTCGGCATGAGCAGCAGCAGAGCGCTGACGATCGTCCAGTTGCGGCCACCGAACTTGGCGACGGCGAACGTGTAAGGCAGCCGCACTCCTGACCCGAGCGCCGTAGGCAGCATCGTCAGCAGGAACTTCTCCGCGGCCGCCTGCTTCGGGTCGGTGCTGATGCCGTAGGCCGGCGTCAGGAACAGCACGAACACCGACCACAGGCTCCAGATCGAGAACCCGATGTGCTCGGTGAAGATGCTGAAAACGAGGTTGCGGCGGGCGACCTTACCGCCGGTCCGTTCCCAGAACGTCGGGTTCTCCGGATCCCAGACGTCGAGCCACCGGCTGCGCCCGGGAGGCGCCGGCGCGACGACCGGCGCATTCTGTGTCTCCACGGCTTCGGTCATGACGTGTCCTTCCGTTGGGTCGCGGGCCGACGCTAGGAACGGCAGGTTTCGCCTGCGGACGCGTTCGCGAGACGTCCGTGCAACGAAGCGCGCACACGGCCCGCACCGCACCTGTGAGATTCGGGCGATCGCACACGGACGACGCCGCGTCGTGCGGCCTCCGTAGCAGGCCGTTAACCTCCCTGACCCAGGCGTGGAACCGCCAGTGCCGACGGTTGAGCGATGGCCGTCGCGACGCATTGCCCGTACTGCGCCCTGCAGTGCGGCATGCACCTGCGCGTGGCCGGCGAGCGCGTGTCGATCGAGCGCCGTGACTTCCCAACGAACCGCGGCGGCCTGTGCCAGAAGGGGTGGACGGCCGCCGAACTACTCGACTCCCCCGAGCGGCTCCGCACGCCCTTGGCCCGCGATCGCCGCGACGCGCCGCTGCGACCGGTCGGCTGGGACGAGGCGCTCGAGCGCGTCGTGACGGGCATCCGTGACGCGCAGCGGTCCGGCCGGGATCGCGTGGCCGTCTTCGGCGGCGGCGGGCTGACCAACGAGAAGGCCTACCTGCTCGGCAAGTTCGCCCGGGTCGCTCTGCGCACCCCGAACATCGACTACAACGGCCGCTTCTGCATGTCGTCAGCTGCAGCGGCCGGCAATCGCGCGTTCGGCGTCGACCGCGGCCTACCGTTCCCGCTCTCGGACATCCCAGCTGCGGACGCGATCCTGCTGGTCGGCAGCAACGCCGCCGAGACGATGCCACCGTTCATGCAATGGATCGCGGCGCAGCGCCAGCGTGGTGGATCACTCATCGTGGTCGATCCGCGGCGCACACCCACCGCCCGCAACGCGACCCTGCACCTGCAGGTGACTCCCGGCACCGATCTCGCGCTGGTGAACGCTCTGTTGCACATCGCGATCACAACCGGTGGGGTCGACGCCGACTACGTCGCGGAACGGACGACAGGCTTCGCGGACGTTCGGCGCGCAGTCGCGGCGTACTGGCCCGAGCGCGTCGAGGCGATCACCGGCGTCACCGTCGCCGAGCAGCGCGCCGCCGTCGAGCTGCTGGCTCGCGCGTCCACTGCGATGGTGCTCACCGCACGAGGCGCCGAGCAGCACGCAAAGGGCACCGACACGGTGTCCGCGTTGATCAACCTGGCCCTTGCGCTCGGACTCCCCGGGCGTCCGGGCAGCGGCTACGGATGCCTCACCGGTCAGGGCAACGGCCAGGGCGGGCGCGAGCACGGCCAGAAGGCCGACCAGCTGCCGGGCTACCGGCGCATCGACGACCCGGCGGCGCGCGCGCACGTCGCGCACGTGTGGGGCATCGACCCGGACGAGCTGCCCGCCGCCGGCCGTTCCGCCTACGAGCTGCTGTCGTCGCTCGGCACGGCCGACGGCCCGCGGGCCCTGCTCGTCGTTGGCAGCAACGTCGCGGTGTCGGCACCGAACGCGAGCCGAGTTCGTGATCGCCTTGCAGCCCTGGACTTTCTCGCCGTGAGCGACATCGTGCTTTCCGAGACGGCGGCGCTCGCCGACGTCGTCCTGCCCACCACCCAGTGGGCCGAGGAGGGCGGCACGATGACGAACCTCGAGGGACGGGTGCTGCTGCGCTCGCAGGCGGTGGCGCCGCCGCCGGGCGTGCGCTCCGACCTGGAGGTGATCAGCGAACTGGCCCGTCGGCTGAACGCGCCGGGCACTTGGCCGACCGACGCCGAGGCGGTATTCGACGAGTTGCGCACCGCCAGCGCCGGCGGCATCGCCGACTATTCAGGCATCAGCTACGAACGGATAGCCGCCGAGGACGGCGTGTTCTGGCCGTGCCCGTCGTCGGACCATCCCGGCACGCCGCGCCTGTTCGCCGACGCGTTCGCCACGCCGGACGGGCAGGCTCGGTTCGTCGCCGTCGAGCATCGTCCCGCCGCCGAGGACCTCGACGCGACCTACCCGGTGTACTTCACGACCGGGCGGGTGCTTGCGCAGTACCAAAGCGGCGCCCAGACTCGCCGCGTGCGCGCGCTGCGCGAGGCGGCGGACGAGGCGTTCGTCGAAATCCACCCTGACCTCGCAGGCCGGCTCGACGTGATTGACGGGGACCGGGTGCGCGTGGTGAGCCGCCGCGGCGAGGCGGTAGCGCCGGTGCGGATCACCGACACCATCCGCGCCGATACGGTGTTCATGCCGTTCCACTGGGGCGACGCGGGCTGCGCCAACCTGGTCACGCACGACGCGCTCGACCCGACGTCGCGTATGCCCGAGTTCAAGGTCTGCGCCGTCCGCGTCGAGGCCGTCGCATGAGGGTCGTCATCGTCGGTAATGGCATGGCCGGGGCGCGTCTCGCCCAGGAGTTGCGCGCACGGGACGCCGACCTGCCCATCACCGTCATCGGCGCCGAGTCGGGTGGCACGTACAACCGCGTGTTGCTCTCGCACGTCCTCGCCGGCACGGCCTGCGCCGAGGACATCGCGCTGACCAGCCTGGACTGGTACGCGCGCCACGGGATCACGCTGCACGCCGGCGTGCGCGCCGTCGCGGTCGACCGAGACGCGTGCAGCGTCCGAACCGACGACGGACGCGACGTGCAGTACGACGTACTGGTGCTGGCGACCGGCAGCACCGCCGTGGTGCCTGACGTCGCCGGGCTGCATGACGTCGACGGCGTCCTGCGCGCCGGCGTCACCGTCTTTCGCACGCTCGACGACTGCGCCACGATCCTCGACCACGCGCAGACCGCACGGCGCGTGGCCGTCCTTGGTGGTGGCCTGCTCGGCCTGGAGGCCGCGCGAGGGCTTGCCGGGCGAGGCTTGCCGGTGACGCTGCTGCATGTCCGCGCGCACCTGATGGAGCGTCAGCTCGATGCCGGCGCCGGACGGGTGCTTCGCCGGACGCTGCTCGCGCTGGGCGTCGACGTGATCACGAATGCTCGAACCGCTGCTGTGCACGAAGGGCGGCTGCGCCTCGACGACGGACGGCAGGTCGACGCCGACCTCGTCGTAATCGCGTGCGGCGTCCATCCGGACGTAAACCTCGCCCGTGACGCGGGTCTTGCCGTCGAGCACGGCATCGTCATCGACGACCGGCTGCGCAGCGTCAGCGACGAACGGATCTACGCGATCGGCGAGTGCGCCCAGCACGACGGGCAGGTATACGGGCTGGTCGCCCCCGCCTGGGAACAGGCCCGCGTGCTCGCCGATGTGCTGACCGGCCGTAGCGCAACCTACGGCGGTACTCGGACGGTGACCCGGCTCAAGGCGGCAGGCGTCGAGCTGGCGGCAATGGGCGAGACGCACCTCGAGGAGAGCGACGACACCGAACTCGTGACCTTCGTCGACGCCTCGCGCGGCACCTATCAGAAGCTGGTGCTTCGCGAGGGCAGGATCGTCGGTGCGATCCTGCTCGGCGACACGCGATCCGCCGGCACCGTCACGCAGCTGTTCGACCGAGGCAGCGCCGCGCCGCACGACCGCGCCACACTGCTGCTGGCAAGCGCCCGCAGCGCGGACGCCGAGACGCCGACCCGCATTCCGGATCGGGCCAATGTCTGTCAGTGCAACGGCGTCACGAAAGCCGCGATCCGGCAGGCCTGGCAATCCGGGGCGCGCACCGTTGCCGATGTCGCGGCGACGACGCACGCGACCACCGGATGCGGCAGCTGCCGCGAGGTTGTCTGCGGTCTGCTCGACTGGCTGGCGGCCGCCGACCCCGAACCTGCGCTGGAGGCCTCGTGACCGATCCCCCCGCCTCGGCCCTCCACTGCGCTCCTCGCTGCGTTCCTCGCTGCGCTGCGGTACTCGCTGCGATGCTCGTGAAGGACCTCGTCTCATGACTGAGCACGTCGTCGTCGTGGGCAATGGCATGGTCGGGCAGCGCTTCGTGGAAGCGTTGCGCGAACGCGACGCGCAACGCCAGTGGCGGGTCACCGTGCTGGCGGAGGAGTCGCGCCCTGCCTACGACCGGGTCAACCTGTCGTCGCTGTTCGACGGCAACAGCGCCGACGACCTGACCGTCGTGGCCGACGGTTGCTACGACGACGGCGCGTACACACTGTGCCTGGGCGACGCGGTGGCGTCGATCGACCGCGCGGCCCGCGCTGTCAGGACCGTACGGGGACGTACGGTCAGCTACGACGCGCTGGTGCTGGCCACCGGCTCCTACCCGTTCGTGCCGCCGGTGCCAGGTCGCGACCTGCCGGGCTGTTTCGTCTATCGCACCATCGACGACCTTGACGCCATCCGCGCTGCCGCGAAAAGCGTTCCGCGCAAGGGCAGGCGTGCGGGCCTGGTCATCGGTGGCGGGCTGCTCGGGCTCGAGGCGGCGCGCGCGCTGCGACTGCTGGGTCTGTCGCCGCACGTGGTCGAGCTCGCTCCGAGACTCATGCCGCTGCAGGTGGACGAGGGCGGCGGGCAATTGCTGCGCCGGCTGATCGAGGACCTCGGCGTGACGGTGCATTGCGGCACGTCGGTCGCGGGCATCGAGCGCGACGGCGGGAGGCTGCTGGTGATGCTGGCGAACGGCACCGAGCTCGACGTCGATCTCGTGGTGTTCTCGGCGGGCATTCGTCCGCGCGACCAGCTCGCCCGCGAGTGCGGGCTGGACGTCGGCCAGCGTGGCGGGGTGGTCGTCGACGAGAACTGTCAGGCGTTCGACGAACACGTCTACGCGATCGGCGAATGCGCGGCGGTCGGCGGGCGCGCGTACGGGCTGGTCGGGCCGGGATACGCGATGGCCGAGGTGGTTGCCGACCGACTGCTCGGCGGGGCGGCGGCGTTCCAGACGGCCGACACGTCCACCAAGCTCAAGCTGCTCGGCGTCGACGTGGCCAGCTTCGGCGACGCCCTGGCAACCACCGAAGGAGCGTTGGAGGTCACGCTGAGCGACCCGGTCGCCGGAACGTACTCGAAGCTCGTGGTGGACGACTCCGCGACGATGCTGCTCGGCGGCGTCCTCGTCGGCGATGCCTCGCGCTACCCGGCACTGCGCCCGCTCGTCGGCCGGCCGCTGCCCGCGGACCCCGTGGCGATGATCGCGCCGAGCGGCGACGCGATGGACCTCGGGCTGCCCGACGACGCGCAGGTGTGCTCCTGCCACGACGTCAGCAAGGGCACTATCTGCGCGGCGATCGGGGAGCAGTCGCTGACCGACGTCGCCAGCGTCAAGACATGCACGAAGGCAGGCACCGGGTGCGGCTCCTGCGTGCCGTTGCTCAAGACGCTGCTCGTCGAGAGCGGTGTTGCGATCAGCAAAGCCCTGTGCGAGCACTTCGCGATGAGCCGAGCGGCCCTGTTCGACCTGGTGCGCGCCGAGCACCTGACGAGCTTCACCGCGATCATCGAGAGGCACGGCACCGGACGTGGCTGCGACATCTGCAAGCCGGCAGTCGCCTCTATGCTCGCGAGCCTGGAGCTCGGCCACATCCTCGACGGCGAGCAGGCAGCGCTGCAGGACACCAACGACCATTTCCTGGCCAACCTTCAGCGCAACGGCAGCTATTCGGTGGTGCCCCGAGTGCCGGGCGGCGAGATCACCCCGGAGCGGCTGATCGTGATCGGCGAGATCGCCCGGGACTTCAACCTGTACACCAAGATCACCGGAGGGCAGCGCATCGACCTGTTCGGCGCACGCGTCGAGCAGCTACCGGCGATCTGGCGCCGCCTCGTCGACGCCGGCTTCGAGTCCGGCCACGCGTACGGCAAGGCCTTGCGCACGGTGAAGTCGTGCGTCGGCTCGACCTGGTGCCGCTACGGCGTGCAGGACTCGGTGGGGCTCGCCATCGACCTGGAACTGCGCTACCGCGGGTTGCGCTCACCGCACAAGATCAAGGCCGGTGTCTCGGGCTGCGCACGAGAATGCGCCGAGGCGCAGGCGAAAGACGTCGGCGTGATTGCCACCGAAAACGGCTGGAACCTATACGTCGGCGGCAACGGCGGCTTCCGGCCGCGGCACGCCGAGCTGCTGCTGCGCGACGTGGACACCGAGAGCCTGGTACGCACCATCGACCGGTTCCTGATGTTCTACATCCGGACGGCGGACCGACTGCAGCGCACGGCGTCGTGGATCGAGTCCCTGGACGGCGGACTGGACTACGTACGCGAGGTGATCGTCGACGACGCCCTGGGCATCTGCGCCGAACTCGACGCCGCGATGGCCCACCACGTCGCGTCCTACCGTGACGAGTGGGCCGACGTGCTCGACGACCCCGAACGGCTGAACCGGTTCGCGTCGTTCGTCAACGCGCCGGATACACCCGACCCGAGCATCACGTTCGTCACTGATCGGGGCCAGCCGCGACCGGCCGGCCCGCTGGCGGTCGTGCGGTGACGACCGCCGCGCGCGTCACCGAACAGTGGCTGGCGGTGTGCCCATTCGACCGGCTGCGGCCCGAGCGAGGCGTAGCCGCGCTGATCGACGGCGTTCAGGTGGCGTTATTCCGCACGCACGACGGGGCCGTGCACGCGCTGGACAACCGTGACCCGTTCAGCGGCGCGTACGTGCTCAGCCGCGGCATCGTCGGCAGCCGCGGCGATGTGCCGACCGTCGCCTCCCCCATGTACAAGCAGGCGTTCGACCTGCGCACCGGCGGATGCCTGGACGACGACACGGTCCGCGTCGCCACCTACGACGTACGCGTGGTCGGTGGCCAGGTCGAGGTGAGGCTGCCATGAGCGACGTCGGGCCGCTGCGCGGTTACACCATCGGCATCACCGCAGCCCGGCGGCGTGAGGAACTCGGCATGGCGCTGGAGCGGCGCGGTGCCAAGATCGTCTACGCGCCCGCGATCAGGATCATCCCGCTGGCGGACGACACCGACATGCTCGCCGCCACCCGCCGCTGCCTCGCGGCGCCACCGGACATCGTCGTCGTCACAACCGGGATCGGTTTCCGCGGCTGGATGGAGGCCACCGACGCGTGGGGGTTGGCCGCACCGCTGTTCGAACGCCTCGACGCCGCGATGGTCGTGACCCGGGGTCCCAAGGCCCGCGGTGCCGTCCGAGCCGCCGGCCTGACCGAGGCGTGGTCGCCGGAGTCCGAGTCATCGAGCGAGGTCCTCGACTACCTCCTGCGGATGGACCTGTCCGGACGGCGCATCGCGGTCCAGCTGCACGGCGAGCCGGTACCGGATCTCGTCCAGGCACTGTGCGCCGCCGGTGCCGAGCTGATCGAAGTGCCCGTGTACCGATGGGTGCCGCCCGAGGACGTCACACCGCTACGCCGGCTCGTCGGAGCCGTCGCCGCGCGGCAGGTCGACGCCGTCGCGTTCACCAGCGCTCCGGCCGCCGCGAGCTTCCTACACGCGGTCAAGGACGAGCCAGGCGCTCTCGACGCGATGCGCTCGGACGTGCTCGCGTGCTGCGTCGGGCCGGTGACCGCAACGCCGCTGCAGCGCGCCGACGTCCCCGTCGTCGCACCGGACCGGCCTCGACTTGGCGCGCTCGTCCGCGAGATCGCGGCGCAGGTTCCCGCGCGCTGCGGGCTGGTCCTGCCCGCGGCCGGGCACACGATCGGCGTGCGCGGCCACATCGCGGTCGTCGACGGCACGCTCGTGCCGCTCGGCGCGACGGCCATGGCGTTGCTGCGCGTGCTCGCCCACCACCCGGGCCGGGTCGTGTCGCGCGCCCAGTTGCTGGTCACCCTGCCGCGCGATGGCCAGGACGAGCACGCCGTCGAGGTCGCGATCGGGCGGCTACGCACGGCCCTCGGCGACCCCCGCATCGTCCAGACCGTTGTCAAACGGGGCTACCGGCTGGCCTACGAGCCGGAACGGGCCGGATCGTGCGCCACCGGCGACCTGATCGACGGCACGCCGCTGGCATTCGCCGGACGCGGTATGGTCGTCGTTGAAGAAGCGCAGGGTGTAGCCGAGGCTGCCTGGGTTCAGGTGTATCCGCGCGGTGGCGACGTTGGTGGAGTTGGTTCCGCCGCTGGGTGGGAAGGCCAGTTTGATCGGGGCTGCGCCGTTGACGCTGAGGTAGCCGGCGCGGTCGGTGGCGTCCCAGTTGAGGTAGCTGATTTTGACGGTGTAGTCGCCGGGTTGCTGGGCCGTCACGTCGTTGAACTGGACGGCGCCGGTCGGGCCGCTGTTCGCCTCGTGCAAGTCGATGGCGTCGACGACGACGGTGGCTGCGGTGGAGGCGGGGTTTCTCTGCCCGGTGACCACGATCTTCAGCGTGTGCGTGCCGGCGGCCAACGAGGAGTCGGCGAACAGGATCTGCTGGAAGGTCTTGCCGTTGGCCGCGTAGGTATCGACGGTCGCAGCGCGCGTGCCGTCGATGTACACGTCGGCGATGCCACCGTTGGTGTTCGTCGGACCGATCCAGCGCACGGCAGTACCGGTGAAGGTGACGCTCATGCTGTCACCGGTCGTGGTACTGAACGACTCGCTGTTGTCGAAGTCGGCAGCGGTCCAGCTGAGGTTGGCCGCGTGGGTCCACGCGCCGGCGTATTGCAGCGCTGCGTCGACGTCGTCGTAGCTGTATATGTCGGCGCCCTTGCCCAGCGAGCCGACCGACATGCCGCCGGAGCAGCTGGAGCAGTCGACCAGCTTGGCGGTGCCGCTGAGCGTGTTGACGTTCGATTCGGCTTCGTAGACCGTGCCGTCGCGTTGTGGCTGCCAGGTGCCGTCCGCGATGTCGATCGACCACGCGGGCTGCCAGCTCATCGACGCCTGTCCGTCCTGGATGGACAGCGGTAGCCAGATGGGTGCGGAGTCGAACAGGTGGCTGGGATACCAGCGGTCGCCGACGTAGACGTAGGTGGTGCCATGCTTGCCCGCGACCGGGAGGATGTAGCTGGTCTGCGAGTTGAACGTATTGGTGCCGGCGGGCGCGAAGGTGTGCCAGTCCGACCACGGACCGGACGGCGAGGCGGCCGTGGCGTACTCGTTGTCGTTGGTGTTCCATCCGGTCAGGTGCGAGCCGAAGAGGTAATAGGTGCCGTCGACCTTCACCATCGCCGGGGCCTCGTAGTCGGGCAGCACCGCGATCGGTGCGACGACGCTCAGATAGTCAGCCGAGAGGCGGTCGATACGCAGTCCGTTGTTGCGGTCCTCGGACAGCAGGTACGCCGTGCCGTCATCATCCTGGTAGAGGCCGATGTCGCGGCTGAGCTGCCCGAGCGGGCGGGAGCTGCCCAGGTAGGTGTACGGCCCGCATGGCGTCGAGCTGGTGGCCACGCCGACGCGGGCGTCGGCGTAGTTGGTCGAGTCGATATGCACATACATGACGTACTGCTGCGTCATGGCGTTGTA
>WNGI01002372.1_pt1 | contig 17292 bp, 13 predicted proteins | sample 5400621 | NCBI WGS metagenome assembly WNGI01 (sample SAMN13153374, study PRJNA577476) | soil metagenome | isolation source: 20 cm soil or saprolite under Garry oak tree replicate 1 | place: USA:California | collected 2016-06-15 | reverse complement strand
TGCGCCGTTTCGCTGCCGCCACCGCGCGCTCGATCACCGCGCGATCTTCCTCGCTCACTGGTTTCCCTGGTTCGAGATAAGTTCGATAAACTGGAAAACAGGCAATCGTCTCGCGCACCGCGCGCGCCAGCGCTTCCAATGTATAATCGCGGAACCATCGGTTCTGTTCCGACAAACGATCAACCATGTTGCCGAGAACGTTGACTTCGTTTGCCAGCGAAATGCGCATAACCAATCGCTTCTTCGCGTAAACGAGATGGCCGAAATGGAGGGAGTGACCAACGAATCGCTTGAAGATTTTGGAGATGGCTCCTTCCGCGTTGTGATCAACCAGCACGCCCGCGACCTGATTAGCGAAATCGTAGCCGGTAGTACCGTGGACTGGCCAATTTTTTGGCAACTGTTCGTCGCCGGTCAGAATTTTTTCGACGATCAGATAAATCGCGCGCCCATCCTTTGGCAATGAAACGCGCAAGGCCTTGGCACAGCGCGACTGCAGCTTCTCGAAATATTCCAGCGGCCGATACAAGCCGTCGGGGTGATCGATGCGCAAGCCGGTGACAGCGCCACTGGCGACGAGCTCGAAAAGTAGTTTGTGAGCGGCGTCGAAAACTTCCGGTAATTCCACCCGGATCGCGGCCAGATCGTTGACGTCAAAAAATCGCCGATAATTGATTTCCTCTGCCGCCACCCGCCAGAACGCGAGGCGATAGGACTGCGCATTCAGCAATTCATCAAGCCGATCGAAGCTGCGCGGGTCGCCGACGTGCCCGTTGATCGTCTCGACCGCTTTTTCAATCGCCCGCTGCACCTGCGGCGCTTCCGCGCAGCGTCGTTCCAGACGTTTCTTGATGATCTCCTTTTCTCGCGCGCGCTCCTTGATTCGCTCGGGATCGGTCTCGGTCCGCCGCGGCAGATATTCGAGCGCGGTGCGAATGCTCTGAAATTCCGCATAAAAATCTTCCTCGCGGAACTCCGCCAGGTTTTCCAGCCCCAATTCCAGAATGTATCGGCCATATTGGTCCCCCAGAATCGGGAGCAGCACCTTATCGTGCAGATCGCTCTTGAGCGGGCGCCAATCGATATCGAAATAGGGTGCGTAAAGTGAGCTCGGGCCATTTTCGAGCACGTCCTGCCACCAGACGTTTTGCGGATCGTTAATCCCCATGTGGTTAGGGACGAAATCGGCAATTTGTCCCATGCTGTGGGCGTGCAGCTCGGCGACCCATGCATCGTAATCTTCGCGTGACCCGATCGCGGCATTGAACTTGTTGTGATCCGTGATGTCGTAGCCGTGTAAACTCTCGGCACCGGCCTGGAAATAGGGCGAGGCGTAAGCATGGCTGATCCCGAGATGGTGCAGATAGGCCACGATTTCGCACGCCTGCCGAAAGGTGAAGTTCTTATTGAACTGCAGCCGGTAAGTCGCGGTCGGTATGCGTACGTGTTCGTTCACAACAACCCTGTCATCCCGAGCGACAGCGAAGGATCTCTCGCTGGTCGATCAGAGAATTGAGAGATTATTTCGCTCGCTCAACATGACGCGCTTTGCAATCGCGTGGTCGACTTTGCTCCCGGAGAAATTGTAGGGCAGGCGCGTCGCCTGCCGACTTTAAAAAGGCAACTGGGAGCGGTTGCCCTACAACGTGTCGGCGCCGTCCATTACGGGCTACATCCGCTCCGGCACGTCGATGCCGAGCAATTTCAAGCCACATTGCAGGACGCGCCCGGTCAGATCGCACAGTGCCAGCCGCGATGAACGCACCGGTTCGTCCGCTTTCAAAACCGGGCAGGCTTCGTAAAAGGTGTGAAAGCTGTTCGCCAGTTCGAACAAATAATTGGCCAAAATATTTGGACGAAAATCGTTCAGGACTTGCGGAACAATCTCGGCGAACTGGCAGAGGCGTTTAGCCAAATTGAGCTCGGCCGGCTCAACTAACACCGGCGCTTGTGACAGAGACGTCGCTCCAGCCTTGCGGAAGATCGAGCGAATGCGGACGTAGGCGTTTTGCAAATAGGGCGCGGTGTTTCCGTGCAACGATAACATTTTGTCCCAGGAAAAAATGTAATCGGTCATTCGGTACTGCGAGAGATCGGCATACTTGATCGCGCCAATTCCGATGACCCTGGCGATTTCATTTCGCTCCGATTCGGCCAACTCCGGATTCTTTTCCGCAATGATGACACGGGCGCGCGTTATTCCTTCCTCGAGCAAGTCGCGGAGCGGTACGTTTTCTCCCGAGCGCGTCTTCATCAACTTGCGGTCGGCGCCGAGGATGCTGCCAAAAGCGACGTGATGAAAATCGGCGGTGTAACCTTCTCGCCGAGCAATCGCGAAAATTTGTCTGAAGTGCAATATTTGGGGCGCGCCCACTACGTACCAGATGGCATTGGCCCTCAAATCATTGATGCGGTAATCCACCGTCGCGAGATCGGTGGTGGCGTAATTGTAGCCGCCGTCGCTTTTGCGAATGATGCAAGGCTTATCCGCCAGCTCGGGAATATCGCGGAAGAAAACGCAGACCGCGCCCTCGCTCATTTCAGCCAACCCGCTTTGGAGTAGACGATCAACCACCGCCGGCAGCCGGTCGTTATAAAAACTTTCGCCGTGAACGATGTCGTAATGGATGTCGAGTAATTCGTATGCCTTCGAAAATTCCTGCATCGAAAGATCAACACACTGCTTCCAGATCGAGTAATTCTCCGGATCGCCGCTCTGTAATTTCACCAATTCGGCACGGGCGGCTTCGCGCACAGCTTCATCTTTGGTCGCGCGCTCGTTAGTCTCTTTGTAAATGCGGACCAGCTCGGCGATGGGATCGCGTTTCAGCGCTTCCAAATTGAGCAAATTCTTCCAGCCCCAGATGACCATGCCGAACTGCGTTCCCCAATCGCCAATGTGATTGTCGCGAATAACATCGGGCCCGAGGAATCGCGCGATGCGCGCGAGGGCGTCGCCCAAAAAAGTGCTGCGAATATGACCGACATGCATCGGCTTCGCGACATTGGGAGAACCAAAATCGACCACGATTTTTCGTGGCGACGAAAGCTTTTCAACGCCAAGTCGCTCGTCGCGCAGCAGCTCCGCGATTTTCTTCTCAACCGCTTCGCGTTTGAGGGTGAAGTTAATGAAGCCCGCGCCGGCAACGCTGGGCCGCTCTGAGATTTCAGCGATGTCGAGGTTAGCGACGATCGCCTCAGCTATTTTGCGCGGATTTTCACCGCGCTGTTTCCCTAGGACGAGCGCAGCGTTACTTTGGTAATCGCCAAAGCGCGGATCAGTCGCGGGCGACACTTCGCCGGCCATCGGAAAGCCGGCCGCTGCAAGCGCCTCGGAAAGTTTTCGCGTGAGTTGCGACTGAAATGTTTCCATCGCGTTCTGATTGTAGCCGCTTCGGTAGGCGAAGCGAGAAGGTGGATCGAGCAGTAGTGCTAGTCCGACTCGGACCGCGATGTTAATTTTGCCCCGAAGGACTCGGGGCAGTTACTTCAGCATCGCCCGCGGAGCGGCCGATCCACCTCGGCTTCGCCAAGCGCGAGGGTAAGGACAAGTACAACAGCTACGAGGTCGCCTGCGCGCGCGCGCGGAAAATTGAAAGGATCTCGTCGGCCGAGCTGGCGTTGGCCAGTTGGTCGCGCACGCTGCGATCGTTTAAAAATTTTGCAATGGACGCGAGAGTGCGCAAATGCGTTTGAAATTGATTTTTGGGAACGACGAAAAGGACGACAAACTTCACCGGCGCGTTGTCGAGTGCGTCGAATTCGATCCCGGTGCTGGAACGGCCAAACGCCGCCACCACTTTTTCCAGCCGGTCGGATGAGCAATGCGGAATGGCAATGCCGAAGCCGATACCGGTGCTCATCGTTTCTTCGCGTTGTTTGAGCGATGCGAGAATTCCATCACGATCTTCAGGTTTGATTTGGCCGCGCGCGACCAGCAAATCCATCAGCTCAACGATGGCGTCCCAGCGCTCGGTCGCCTTCATTTCAGGGATAATTTGATCAGCGGAAAGAAGCTCAGCCAGCGACATGCAGACTCCAGTGGAGCGGGAAGCTTATCGTGTCGCTTTAGGATGACAAGGTCGATTTGGTGGCCTGGCCGGCATCGCTAGCATCGAGCTCGCCACGGGACGAGTCCGTCCGACTGGCGGACAAGAAACTGCTCGATCCACCGGTCGAGGTCGCAGTGCGGCGAAGGGCGATCCTAATGATCAAACGCCTACAGAATCGTCCGCAGTTTATAGTTGAGCCGGCGGGAAAGGAGCCAGCGCACGCCAAACATGTCGATGGTGGCGCGGAGAGCGCGGTTCCCGAGGCCGTATTTGCTTTGGCCGAAACGACGCCGCCGATGATTTACCGGAATCTCAACCAGCCGATATCCCGCTCCTTTTACCAGCGCGGGGATGAAACGGTGCATGCCCTTGAATGGAACAAGCGCCCCAATGCAATCCCGCCGCATCGCTTTCAAAGTGCAACCGGTGTCGCGGACGCCATCCCGCGTGAATCGGCTGCGGACAAAATTAGCGACGCGACTGGTGATGCGTTTCAGCAAAGTGTCTTTGCGCTGCGCGCGATACCCGCACACCAGATCGGCGCCGCGCGAAATCTCCGCGAGCAGACGCGGAATATCGGTCGAATCATTTTGCAAATCGCCATCGATTAAGACCGCGACCTCGCTGCGGACCGCCTGGAGACCGGCGAAAATAGCCGCGCTTTGTCCCGCATTTTTTTCGAAGCGCAGAAGCCGTATCCGCGGATCGGCCGCGATGCGGGCAACGGTTTCGTCCCGCGAACCATCGTCTACAAAAATGATTTCGTAATCGAGCCCGGTGAGCGCGTCGGTCAGTTCGCGCTGCAAGATCGCGACGCTCTGCTCTTCATTGTAGAGCGGAACAACTACCGAGACGTTGCTCATAGCGGCAGCGTCCGATAATGCAGGCAAAGGTAAACGTCCCAGGTGCGAATCACTCTTCCGAAACGGCGCACTTCGATCCTCGCGACGCGATCGACCCAGGAAAAACCCGCCTGAAGATTATGCGGAATTCTTTTGCGCCCGGCGTCCTGGATGTAGAGAGCGCTTCGTCCGGTAAATAAATTGACGCCGCCTTCTTCGGTATAGCTCTGGTCTTCCGGATTTGGCTTGCCGGGCGGGCGTTCGACAAATTCGTCGTAGCGCGGCCAGAACGAAAATTGATTCACCACGTCCTGCGACTCGACGATGTAACAAGGTGGATGCCCTGGCCCTTCGCTGCGTTTGTCGTGCAAATAGAATGCGATCTCGGAGGCGCGATCGCGTTCGTCGGCGATGAGGAAAAATCTTTCTTCTGTTTCCTTTTCGAACTCGATGCGAAAGTTTTCCAGAGCAAGAGTGGCACTTTTCCAGCCGCGCATGCTGTCAGATGGGTCACGTCGCTTAATTTCAATCCCGACGCTCCGCAGCATGTCACTATCCAAAGCCAGCATGCTCATGATTAGGCCCAGGCCGAGCGCGCAACCGGCGAGAGGTCGCCAGACCCGTTTTGCCTGCAAATGCGGCTGCCAGAAAGCGACCGCGAGCAGAGCAAAACTGGGAAAAGCGAGCGCGTCCCAGTTCGGGGCGGCGGCTTTATTGAATGAGAGGAGTGCGTAAAAGGCGAACACCGGAAGGCCAAACCACATTAGAAAAAGCCGGCGCGGCTGCTGTTGCGAACGTTTCCACAGTGCGATTACACCTACGGCAAGGCCGAGAAAAAGCAGTGGCGAATAGACAAGAAAATGTTCCCCGATAAACGAGAGCAATTCCAGCGGATGAAAACCGACACCCTGGTTGACGCCGCCGCGCGACTTCAGATGCGTGACCGTCGCCCAAGCGCGTTCCTGGTTCCATTGGACCGGCCGCACACAAAACGCCGCGAAAGTTAAGAGCATGAGGTAAAAACCGGGGCGCCGAAATTCCACCCGCAGCTTCGGCATAAGCGCGAGAATGACGATGATCGAGAGCAGCTCAAATACATTGGTGTATTTGCACAGGAACCCGAGACCGATAAGAACGCCGGTCAGAAGCCAGTGCCAGGAAAACGCCGGGCTCTTCTCCACCACGCACCAAAACGAGAACATGGCTGCGACCCAGAAAAAGAGCGAAAGCGGATCGATCGTCATCAGAAACGCGCCAAGGTTGAAGATCGGAGTCGCATTTAATCCGATCACCGCCCAAAGTGCGGCGGGAGCGTTGAACATTCGGCGCCCCAAATAAAACAAAAGCAGACTGGTGCCGGCGCCGAGTAACGGACTGAAAAAGCGCACACCGAACTCGTTCGCTCCAAAAATCATCGTGCTGGCGCGGATCGCGAAAGCCACGCCTGGGCCCTTGCTGAAATAGGCGGGCGCGAGTCGCTCCGACCACATCCAATAATGCGCCTCGTCGAATTGCAGATCGGTCGTGGCCAGCAAAGACAGACGCAGGCCCGTAATCGTGAGGACAAAAAGCCAGACCGCGCGCTCGATTTTCACGATGCCGAAACAGGGATTAGCCGCGGATGGCGGGCGACGAGTTCAGGAAGCCGGCGGGAGATGATTTTTTGCCAGATCAATTCGCAAAAGGCGAGAATGAGCAATGTTTCCCCGGCGGCGAGAAAAAAAGTAGCGACAACGTCGCTCGGCCAATGCGCGCCGAGATAAATTCGCGAATAGGCGACGGCCGCGGCGATGATCCAATAGAACTTTCCCCACCGCCGATAAAAAATCGTGCAGCAAATCGCGATCACCGTGTTGTTGTTAGTATGACCAGAGGGAAAGGAAGCGCCGGAACGGGCGCGTTCCGCTGCATTTGAAGCACGGACGCGCGGTTTCTTGAAAATGGTCAGGATCATGGGTTGCGTTTTCTCCAGCTCAATCATACGCACGGTTTGCACCTGTTTTGGGCGCGGCCGTCCGATAGCGTGTTTAAGCGGATCAACCGCCAAATTGGAAAAACCGAGTGCGAGCGCGGTACAAAAGACAAATGCGCGCCCGCGAAAACCGCCGAAGATGAGGAGCGCGACGGCGGCGACGAGAAAGAATGGCGTCCAGATTTCAGCGTAACTAATGAGCGGCATGAACAAATCGAATGCCGAGTTCGTCCATTGCTCGTTAATTAAATGAAAAAGTTTATCGTCCATTCACTCACCCCGCCGCGCACCGAGAATAAAAGCGCACGCCGAATGAAACAAGCGACTCTCGTGGTCGCCCTCCTTCTGCCGGCTATTGCGGCACGGGCGCAACGTTTTCCCGATGCCACGGAATTACTGGCGAACGTGCGCCTGCACCAATCGCAACAGGAGATCGATTTGCGTGGGCAACTACGGCAGGAGGCAAAGGTTGTACCGTTTCATCTCGTGCAAAACGGGCCGGTTGTTCGTTATATCTTTACTAATCCTGACGAAACCTTGCAGGTGCGAATCGGGGCCAATGATTCACGCCTGGATGAAATCAAACGCAGCGGTTCGGAAAAGATTACACAGTTAAATGAGCCGGTCCGCGGCACGGCCATCACTTACGAAGATCTGGCGCTAAAATTTCTTTACTGGCCGAACGCACGCGTCACCGGGGCCGATTTCATTCGCACGCGCAACTGCTGGAAAATCCAATTGCAAGCGCCCGGCACCGACTCGCAATACGGCTCGATTTTGTTGTGGGTCGACAAGGACAACGGCGCCCTCATGCGGATGGAGGGTTATGATTCCGCGGGGAAAATGATCAAACGTTTCGAAGTCGTTTCCGCGCAGAAAATCGAAGACCGTTGGTATCTGAAACAAATGCGCGTGGAAAGGATTGATCCGCAGTCAGGCCGTGCCACCGCGCGAACTTATTTAGAGATAAACAAATGACTTTGTAGCTGCTGCTGTCCTCAGCGGCAGAATTAGCAAACCTGCCGCCGGTGACGGCGGCAGCTACAACTGGTCATCCCGAGCGGAGCCGAGGGAACCCGGGAAGTTACCTTAAAGCTTGCGCAGCGGTATCCCTCGACTTCGCTCGGGATGACGGAGCTAATGCGCCCATCACTCCACTGCTCCATCATCGGCGGCGGCCTGCACAATTTTTGCAAAACTACGCGGATCCAGACTGGCGCCGCCGACCAGAGCGCCATCGATGTCTGGCTGCGACATCAATGCGCGCGCATTCTCCACCTTCACGCTGCCCCCATATTGGATCCGAACGCGATCGGCTGTTGTCGCATCCGACAACTCAGTAAGCGTTTCACGAATAAATGCGTGTGCTTCCTGCGCCTGTTCGGGCGTGGCATTACGGCCGGTACCGATCGCCCAGACCGGCTCGTAGGCGATGACAGTTTCGTGGAGATCTTTGCTGCTGAGCCCGGCAAGACTGCCATGCAGTTGCAGCGACAGAATCTTTTCCACACTGCCTCGTTCGCGCTGCTCCAGCGTTTCACCCACGCAAACAATCGGCCGCAGCGTCGCTTCCAGCGCAGCCCGCACCTTGCGGTTCACAATTTCGTCGGTCTCGTGAAACATCTGGCGTCGTTCGCTGTGACCCAGCACGACGTAACGAACGAAAAGATCGCGCAACATGGCGGCGGAAATTTCGCCGGTGAACGCGCCGCTATGTTCCCAGTGCATGTTTTGCGCGCCAACCTTGATGTTCTGCGCCTTGTCCAGCGATTCGACCACTTTGGGGATTGCAGTAAAGGGCGGCACGATCACCACCTCGACCGCCGACATGTCGTCAATTTCGAGCAACAAATCTTTGACGAACTCAGCGGCCTCAGCCTGCAGCATGTTCATCTTCCAGTTAGCAGCGACGATTTTTTTTCTCATAAATTCTTATCGTCATCCCGAGCGACAGTCGAGGGATCCCGTTGCGAAACCTTTAAGGTAACTTCCTCGGGATCGCTCGACTGTCGCTCGGGCCGACGTGCTTCAAGGTTTGTCCGTTAGCGCCGCCACTCCCGGCAACTCTTTGCCCTCCAGTAATTCGAGCGACGCGCCGCCGCCGGTAGAAATAAACGTCATTTTATCTGCCACCCCCGCTTGCCTGACCGCGGTCACCGAATCCCCGCCGCCGATAATTGTGGTCGCATTCGATCGCGCCAGCGCATGCGCGATCGCGAAAGTGCCCTTGGCGAAATCGGGAATTTCAAAAACGCCTAGCGGCCCGTTCCATAAAATAGTTTTTGCGATGGCGATTTCGCCTTCGAAGAGCGCAATCGTTTGCGGCCCGGCATCGAGATTTTGCCAGGCGTCGGGAATCCCGTGATCGGGCGTTAGCCGACCCGATTCACGGCTGGGTGCGCCCGCCCGAACTTCTTGCGCAATGATGGCATCGACAGGTAATACCAATTTCACGTCGCGCTTTTTTGCGAGCGCGAGTAGTTCGTTGGCCAGATCAACCTTGTCGGCCTCCACCCGGCTGGCGCCGATTGAAATCCCCTGCGCCTTGAAAAACGTGTTCGCCATCGCGCCCCCAATCAAAATCGTGTCGGCCTTTTCCATTAGCGCTTTCAGCACTCCGATTTTATCCGAGACTTTCGCCCCGCCCATGATGACGACGAATGGTTTACCCGGGTGATCGAGCTCCTCGTGTAAATAGCGAAGTTCTTTTTCCATCAGCAAACCCATCGCGGCCTTCGAGACAAACTTCGTGATCCCCACCGTGCTGGCGTGTGCGCGATGCACCGCACCGAAGGCGTCATTCACGTAAAGATCGCCGAGCTTTGCCAGGGCCTCGGCAAATTTTGGATCGTTCGCTTCTTCGCCCGGCTGAAAACGCAGGTTTTGCAGCAACGCCACGTCGCCGTCGTTCATGTGCGCGACAATTTTCTCCGGCACCTCGCCAATGGTGTCGTGACTGAAAATTACCGGCTGATTAATCAACGTGTGCAAATAATCAGCCACCGGTCGGAGCGTGTACTTGTCCACCCGTTTGCCTTTCGGCCGACCAAGGTGCGACATCAAAATCGTTTTCGCCCCGTGCTCGCGCAGCCAATTGATCGTGGGTAACGATTCACGAATCCGGGTATCATCGGTGATGACAATTTTTCCGTCGCGCTCCTCTACCGGCACATTGAAATCGACCCGCACCAGCACGCGTTTCCCGCGAACCTCTAGATCGCGCAGGGAAAGTTTCACCCGTTCCCCTCCTGCTCCTGCTCCTGCTCATGCTCGGAACCGTAAAGCCCGGCCTCCTCAGCCAATAACTCCGCGCGTCCGGAAAACCTTTTGAGCATTCCCATGAGCATGTTGACGATCCTCACAAGCTGCTTCTTCGCTGGAACAATTCGCTCCGTGGCGATGAGCTTTCGGACCGCAAGCCCGTCCAGACTGGCGGCGCACTCCAGCGCCGAACCACGCGCGATCTCTAAAAATCTCGCGCGATCCGAATTAGAGAACTTCCCGTTACCTTCCGCAATGTTTAACGGCATGCTGGTTGACGCGCGATCGAGTTGATCTTTCGCGGCCGCCTTGGCTGAAATCGATGCGAGAAATTCGCCGACCCAGCCGCAAAAATTGATGGATTCCCGATAAACATCCAGCTTTTCGTGATCAAAATAGATTTTCATCTTTCAATCAGAGCCGATTACGAGCGGGAGCATGAGCAAGAGTTGCTCACTTCCCCAGCATCTGCAGCAATTCCACGCAACGATTGCTGTAGCCCCATTCGTTGTCGTACCAACCGACCACCTTCACGAAGCGGTTGCCGAGCGTCAGCGTAAGTTTGCTGTCGAAGATGCAAGAATGCGGATTGCCCACGATATCTTGCGAGACCAACGGTTCATCGCTGTATTCCAGCACGCCTTTGTAACTTTTATCCGATGCGGCTTCTTTAAATGCCGCGTTGATTGAATCCACCGTCGCATCCTTCGCCAGCACGGCGGTGAAGTCCGTCACCGAACCGTCCGGCGTCGGAATACGAAAGGCGCCGCCGTTTAATTTCCCTTTCAATTCTGGAATCACTTCGCCGATCGCCTTGGCCGCGCCCGTGCTCGACGGAATAATATTGATGGCGGCGGCACGGGCGCGTCGCAAATCTTCGTGTGGAAAATCGAGAATGCGCTGGTCGTTGGTGTAACTGTGGATCGTGCTCATGAAGCCATGCTGCACCCCGAATTTCTGGTGCAGGACCTTGGCCAGGGGTGCAAGACAGTTCGTCGTGCAGCTGGCATTGGAAACGATCGTGTCTTTCGCCGGGTCGTAAATGTTGTCGTTGATTCCGATGCAAATGGTGGCGTCGGGATTCTTGGCTGGCGCGCTGATGAGCACCCGTTTGGCGCCCGCTTTGGTGATATGGAGTTCAGCCTTGTCCCGGCTGGTGAAAAATCCGGTCGATTCCAGCACGACTTCAACGCCCAAATCTTTCCAGGGCAAGTTACCAGGATCCCGCTCCTTCAGAATGCGGATCTTGTGACCGCGCACGATGATGTTTTGCTCATCGTAACTGATCTCGCCGTCGAATTTTCCATGGACCGAATCCCATTTCAGCAAATGCGCGAGCGTGTGGGTGTCGGTCAGATCATTGATCGCGCGGACGCGTTTGACGTCGCTTTGTGACATGGCGCGAAGAACGTTGCGTCCGATGCGCCCGAAGCCGTTGATGCCGTAATTTGCCATAATAATAAAATATTTTCAGGTTCCGCGATTATCCGAGAATGTCGGAATCGAGTGAGCGCAGAAAATAGAATGCGGAAACGACGGAGGCAATGGCGAAGTAGTCTCGTGGTTCCGGTGCTGTTTTCGCTGTTTTGCGCTCAACCGGGCTGCGCGCGACCGACCGATCCGTCGCAAATGAAAACCATCTTTGTCTTTGGCGATAGCTTATCGGAAGGCGTTGCCATCAGTCCGGGCCAAGCCTGGCCGATGCTGCTAGTCGAGAAATTGCGCCCACTCGGTCCGAATTTTCGGGTGATCAATGCCAGTGCCAGCGGAGGCACCACTGAGGGTGGGCTGCGCCGTCTTCCACCCCACCTCGAGCGTTCCATCGATATTTTTATTCTCGAGCTTGGGATCAACGATGCTTTCAACGGCATTCCGCTCGAACAGACCCGCGCGAATTTGCAATCGATTATCGATCAGGTGAAAGCCCGCAATCTGGATGCGTCGATCGTGATTGTGGGGATTCAATTTCCGATCGCAGCACCGGACAGCGAATATGCCGCCGCATTTGTAAAAATGTTTGGTGACCTGGCCGAGAAAAATCACGCTGCGCTAGTGCCGAATTTACTCGAAGGCGTTGTGGGCGATCCAAAACTCAACCTACCCGATCGGATTCATCCGAATGCCGCCGGCCATAAAGTGCTGGTGGAAAATGTCTGGCGCATGCTCCAACCGATCGCGCGCGAGGTGGCGAAATCCGCCGCCTCGGCGCGTCAGTAACGACAGCCCGGTAGCGCATGCTCCGTCCCGTTCTGGGGAGCGCAGGCTGCCAGCCTGCAAGTCTCGGCAGCCTGCCGAGACTCTGTTTGGACAGTTTCTCGATGTGGATGCATCGAATGTTGCCGGCAACTGCGGGCTAGCAGCCCGCGCTCCCCGAACCGCAAAAATTCTGTCATCCGAGCGCAGGTCCCGCCAGGCCGGCTCGGACCTTCACTCCGTTCAGGATGACAACGCCGTGAGAACTGGCGCAGCCCGTCCCGACGCGTAACTTGACGGATGGTCGAACCACTCAATCCCCATCATCTCGATCCAGCCGACGCGCATTATTTGCACAGCACGGACGAGCCGGTGCTGGAGCGAATCGCAATCGCAACTGAAGGCGAGGATTGCGATGAATGCGTCCGCAAATTGCGAGAACCGCTCATGCGCATCCCTGGAGTGTGCGGCGTCCGGGTGAATACAAAGCGTGAGCGAGTGATCGTAACGTTTGATGCCCGAAAAACCCACCCGCCCGATCTGCACGACGCGATCTTGGCCAGCGGTTACAAACCGGCGCCGGTTGCGGATGACTGATCATCATCGAACTGCCGGCTGTTGCTGGGTCAGGCAATGAAACGTGCCCAGACCCCAGATTAATTCGCGGCAATCGATTCCGATCACTCTTCGATCCGGAAAGAATTTTTGCAGCATCTCGCGCGCCGGTTCGTCCATCGGATCGGCGAACGTTGGCAGCAAAACGCAATCGTTAGCGATGTAGAAATTGGCGTAACTCGCTGGCAAAACCAACTCTTCGCGCACGATTCTCCCCGGCATCGGCAGCTCGAAAACTTCCAGCGACTCGCCCTCGATCTTCATCGAACGCAAGCGTGCACGATTTTCCTGCAACGCCTGATAGTTCGGACTGTCGCGCTCTTCCTCCACCACCGTCACGACCACACGCTCGCCGACAAAACGCGCCAGATCATCGATGTGACCATCGGTGTCGTCGCCCTCGATCCCCCGCCCCAGCCAGAGAACCTCCCGCACCCCGAGAAAATCGCGCAGTCGTTGTTCAATCTGATCGCGCTTCAAATTCGGGTTACGATTTTTGTTCAAAAGACACGATTCACTCGTGAGTAGCGCGCCTGTCCCGTTTACTTCAATCGAGCCGCCTTCCAATATCATGCGCGGATAAAAAACCGGGACATTCAGGATTTCGCCAACACGGGTCGGCACAACTTCATCGAGATCGCAGGGCGGATATTTTCCGCCCCAGGCGTTGTAATCCCAATCCACGATGGCGAGACGTGGTTGCTTATTTTTCGTTAGAAAAATCGGTCCGTGATCGCGGCACCACGGTTCGTTGGTGGGAATGCGATGAAAAGTGATGCGCGCCTGATCAAGATCGCGCAGCACTTCCATCGCCTCCGCTTCGTGCGCCCCGTTACAAACATTAATGCAAACGCGTTCCGATTCGATCAACGCTGCCACCATCGCGCGCAAGGCCGGCAATACCCGATCGAACGATCCCGGGAAACTGATTCCTTCGCGCCGCGGCCACGAGAGCCAGGTGGACTCATGCCGTTCCCATTCGGCTGGCATTCGGTAGCCAAGCTCGGCCGGAGTTCGTTCCTTCATGCGCGACAACAGCATCGAAATGTTGTACAGGCAATCGGTGCGCGAAACTTTTAATCTGTAGCGGCGGCCATGTCGGCCGCATCCTGCATTCTCCAGAGCCAGGCGCGCCGCCCAGCACAGCGATCACTCAGCGGCCGGCACGGCCGCCACTACAAGGAATCAGACACGGCTGCCTCTGCAGCTACAGGTCCTACTCGCTAATAATGCGCTGTGAAGTAAGTTGTGCGTTAATCGCAAATGGAAAAGCCGGGTGAAACCGCTGGCACAGTTTTAGTCGCTGTGCCGGGCGGCAAGGGTTTAATGTCGACGCTAGCGAAGCACGGCTTCCGCGTGCGGGCCTGCAAGAATCTGGCTGAGGTGATCAAGCGCTTCGATCACTCCACTGACGCCATCGTTCTCGCGCAAGCAACGCTGGCCCCATCGAAAATGCATCTCTTGGCCAAGGCTCTGGCAACGCAGCCGCCCTGGTCGAACGTGCCACTCATTCTTCTGGCAAAGGCCGGGAGGGAAGGGAGGAAGGCGAGCCAGCGTGCGCTTGAAATCCTCGGCGACACCAATGCGGTCTTCCTCCCATCTCCATTGCGAATTGTCGCACTGGTGACCGCACTGCGAGCGGCGGCGCGAAGACGTCGGCACCAACGCGCAGTCCGCGATTTGCTCGACCAGCGCGAAGCTGCCCTGGCCAGTATCAGCGACGCTTTCTCCGTCCTCGATCGCGATTGGCGCTATACCTTCGTCAACGACCGCGTCCTCGAATTGACCGGAAAGCAGAAAGAAGAACTGATCGGCCGGGTGATCTGGGAAATTTTTCCCGAAGCTGTCGGCACCGAATTCTATCAGCGCTGTCATCGCGCGATGGAAACGCAACAACCCGATCAGTTCGAAGTCTTTTATAAACCGTGGGGGCGCTGGGTTGATACACGCATTTATCCTAGCAGAGCTGGACTTGCGATCTATCGCGCCGATATCAGCGAAATGATGGAGCAGCAAAAACGGTTGCGCGAAAATGAGCAGCGCCTCTACGTCGCGGAGGAACGAGTCCGTCTCGCCTTGGAAGCGACGGATGTAGGCACATTCGATTATTATCCCGCCGTCGGCGTGATTCGTTGGTCCGACCGTTGCAATGAATTATTCGATCTGCCTGCGGGCACCAAGCCAGACTACGTTACCTACCTCAACGCCATTCATCCGGAAGACCGCCATATCATTCACGAGACGACGCGCGAGGTTTTAAGCCCGGGCAGCAATGGTCATTACGAAATCCAGTATCGTACCCTCGACGTTGCTAATTCACGAGAACGTTGGCTGGAGGAAAAGGGACGCGTCCTCCTCGACGATGCCGGCCGGCCGTCGCGATTCCTCGGCACCATTCTCGAAATCACAGAACGCAAACGCGCGGAAGACGCACTCAAAAAAGCGAAGCAAGATGCGGAGGACGCGAACCGCGCCAAGGACCAGTTCCTCGCCATGCTCTCCCATGAATTGCGCACACCGCTTACACCCGTGCTCATGACCATCGCTTCTCTTCAGCGCAATCATGACATTCCAGATAACGCGCGGCGGGACCTGGATGTGCTCCGGCGCAACGTCGAGCTCGAAGCTCTCCTCATCGACGATCTCCTCGATCTCACCCGCATCGCCCATGGCAAACTCGAGCTACGCAACGATGCCATCGATGTGCACGCATCGCTTAGTTACGCGCTCGGAGTTTCGGCCAGCGATTTAAACGAAAAGCAAATCAAGGTTCAGCAAGATCTCGCTGCCAAAGAACATCATTGCTGGGCTGATGCTGCTCGCTTGCAGCAGGTTTTTTGGAACATCATCAAGAATGCGGTTAAATTTACTCGTGCCCGCGGCCAGCTCCGTATCAGCACACGCAATGACGCCGACCATTACATCATCATCGATTTCACCGATACCGGGATTGGGATCAATCGCGAACTGCAGCCGCGCATTTTCGACGCCTTCGAACAAGGCGGGAGCGGGGTAACCAATCGCTACGGCGGACTCGGCCTCGGTCTCGCCATTTCAAAGCGCGTTATCGATTTGCATGGCGGGAAAATTTCGGTGCAGAGCGAAGGCCAAGGCACCGGCGCGACTTTCACCATTAAATTAAAAGCAATGGAAACATCGTTGCTCGAAGGCCCGGCTTATCCGCTCGATCACGATGGCAGTGCCGGGGACAGCGCAGAAATCTTGCTTGTGGAAGACCATGAGGATACGGCGCGGGCACTGCGCCGGATGTTGGAAAATGCTGGGTATCAGGTCGGGTACGCATCCACTCTCGCCAGCGCGCGCGATCTGGCGGCGAAACGTCGTTTTCGACTCGTCATCAGCGACCTCGGCTTGCCCGATGGCAGCGGCCTGGATTTGATGGGCGAATTGGGCCATTCGGGCCAGTTGCGTGGAATCGCTCTCAGCGGTTTTGGATCGGACAACGATATCGCGGCGGCCAAAGCGGCGGGCTTCGCGGAGCATTTCACCAAGCCAGTCGATTGGGAACGCCTGCGGCATACCATCCACCGCCTCCTCGACGGTCGCGGCTAATCCCAGCGCGAGCGCTCCAGAGACAGGCGTGTCGCCTCCACACTTCTTCCTTTTCCCTCGGAATTGTAGGGCATTTCTGTGAAACACCAGGCAATTTTGTCATTCCGAGCGAATACGCCAGTCCGGCTCGGACCGGGGAATCTCTAACTATTATCAGGAAATGATTAGCGATCTCCCTGATCGATTGCGAGGAATTGTAGGGCGTTTCTGTGAAACGCCAGATTCGTTGCGTGAAATTGCGCGCCGAATAATCGCGCGCGTACGCCAGTCCGGCTCGGACCGCCAGTCCGGCTCGGACAAAAACGTTCACCGGGTCGGCCGCGTGTCAGGCGGATTATTGAATCCGTCCGGTGGGGCGCGTAACCGACCCAGGAACAAATCCGTTTTCGCACAAAGAAAAAACGAACTCAATCATAATTTCGCGAGCCGCAACGAATTTCGCCTTATCCATTTTCCAAAAAATTAGCCGCGTAAAACGCTTCGCCTCACGCGGCGTTTTCTTAAAGCTCCTTGTTCGACGTTCGATGTTGGATGTTCGGTGTTCGATGTTTTCCCGGTCTCTCCCTCTTGCTAACCGTTGATGATGGAGAGTTGATGGTTGATCGTCCTGAAACCTGAACCCTGAACCCTGAATCCCGAATCCTGAAACCTGAACCCTCGATTCCCATGCCGAAAAAACGCCGCACCTCCCGCAAACCTTCGCCTGTAGCCGCGGTCGCTGGCCGCGGCTCTTCCGCCCAATCGTCAACATCGACCGCCCGCATTAGAAAAATCAAACGCTACG
>WNGI01002024.1_pt1 | contig 17293 bp, 18 predicted proteins | sample 5400621 | NCBI WGS metagenome assembly WNGI01 (sample SAMN13153374, study PRJNA577476) | soil metagenome | isolation source: 20 cm soil or saprolite under Garry oak tree replicate 1 | place: USA:California | collected 2016-06-15 | reverse complement strand
AAATCACCGCTTCGGCATAGTCGACCTGGAGAAAACAGAGAAGGCAAAAATCTGATAGACCACGTTATCCTCACAGTCAGTGATTTCAAGCGTTCAGTCGCTTTTTACGCCAAGGCCCTGAAACCACTTGGGATCACAAACTTTACAGATTACGAAGGCCAAGACGGACACCCCGATCTGAAGGGTTTTGGCGACGGCAAGAGAGCTTTTTTCTGGCTCAAAGAAGGAAAGCCCGATCCCAAAGCCGTGCACGTTGGATTCGTAGCGAAAAACCATGCTGAGGTAGATGCATTCTACAAAGCGGCTATTGGCGCCGGAGGGAAGAGCAAGGAAGCACCTCAGGCTCGGCTCGAATACTATCCAGGCTATTATGCGACCTGGGTGTTCGATCCTGACGGCCACGAGATCGAGGTCGTCCACAAAAGCTGAACTGATTATTGAAACAACCCTGCCGTGGCTAGCGACAGATTTCTATTTCTTACTAGTGCGGACAAGGACTTGTCTGGCACGCCTTCTCTGACGAAATGCGTAGAGATTCACGATAACCACGTCAACCAACACGAGTAGGAGACCTTCACTTCCAAGTGCACCGAGCGGTAGGGAAATTACCCCTTGAAAATACAAGAGGCCTGCCCATCCCCAGTAGGCCACAAACAGTGTGAAAGCTAACACGATTGCACCAATTCGATCCGGCTTACGCATGGGCAATAGGAACAGGAGACCTCAAGAAAAGAGATTGCCTGACGTAGTTCCCGTTAGGATAAACTGAGAGGCTAGTTCCGAATCCTCAGCGCTTCGTTGGGAAAAAGGCGGGCGGCCCTGTTAGAGTGAGATCGTGTTCTAACTAGCGCAGCTGTCCAACCCTCAAGGGTTAATTCTCTCTTCTCCCCCATTATCATGATACGAGAGGATTCTGAACGTCATCCATAGCTTGCCCGCGATGCGGAGCCAGCAACGTGGCAACGGCGAGATACTGTCTGACCTGCGGCACTCCACTAGTATCTGGGGCTCCTCAAATTACGCCCCCAGTCGTTAGCGCTCCTCAGGCTCAACCATACCCGTACGGGTCCGCGGCTGGCTATTGGGAACACCAACAAGCGGGCAAGATAGACCACACAAAGACCGGTCTGCTGCTCCTGATCATCGGCCTGGCACTCAGCTGGATCCCACTAATCGGCGCGGTGGGTGGACTCGTAGCCCTCATCGGTGCCCTGCTTGTTATTCTTGGACGAGAGGCCTTCGGACGTGAGCATTCTCGAAATGCAATACTGGCACTCATAGTCTTCTTCGTGGGCATCGGAGTTACAATCGTAGGATCCGTCCTACTGTTTTTCTTGGCATTTTCATTTCGAGCTGGTACCAGTAGTATTGTTCAGCCATTCGCATGGTTTGGTGTTGTCAGCGTTGTCGGTGGGGCAGTCACAGGCATCTCCGAGGTCTTGCTGACCTACGCGCTTCAACTGAGCACCGGCCGGATACTGTTATGGACCGCCTATGCAGCCTCAATCGCAATCAGCTTCGTAAACCTCCTGTTCATCCTCCCTATCTTCAACGGAACTGGAGGGTTTTTCTTTCCCGCAATTTTTGTCACCGCTTTCCTAGGAATCATACCAGCCATGCTATACGCAGTAGCGTACTACCTGGCAAGACAGCGCATCGTCCATCGAGAAATTCCCTCACCCATCCCACCACAACCCTTCACGACACCTTCCGTTGGCATGCCTCCGACCACGGGCTGAGCATAACCGAAGCCACTGCCAGCCCTGTCGAAAATGGCTCAACGACTAGCCTGTTTCACAATCGTTTCAACTAATGTGAATGGTTGTATCAAGATCGTTTCACCGAACGTATTTCCCCGATTAGCATCGCATAGTATGACTGGAGGTAAATGAAAAAATGGTGCAAAAATCAGCGATTGAATATCCGAACGTTCCCTCAATACTGGCCCTAATAGGCGGCGCTCTGATCGTGCTGGCGGCTCTTATCCTCTTGACCGTCTCCATCGTGGTACTGCCACATCTCAACTACACGAACTTCCAAGGGCCTCGAGGCTACACTGGTAGCCCAGGCAGTATAGCGTCTGGATTTGTCGGCGCACTCTCAGTGTTCGGCCTGGTTTGCGGCATCATCGTCCTATTATCGTCGATAATGCTACGTTTCATGCCGTCTCAGCGACAGACATGGGGAATCTTCGTTCTGGTCTTTTCCATCCTGAGCTTCTTCGGCTTCGGAGGCTTCATCGTTGGAGCCGTCCTCGGAATAGTCGGCGCAATAATGATCCTCAGATGGAAACCACCACCGCTACCACAAACAGCCCAGTAGACCGGATCAGAGGACGAACGTTTGGAGGGTGAGGAGTCCGGTTGGAGAAGCTCAAGATCCTCCTCATAATGCTCGTATCGGCTGCAGGAGGACTTGCGGTCTCCATCTACGTCCTCGCCCTTGTCCTCACTCCATCCGAGGCGCCGTTAGCAGTGCTTGCTCAGCTCTTGTCGAACGGCTTCCCGGCCACTTTCCCATTCTTGGTACTATTCTCCTCGTTGTTATTCCTCAGCACCGTTCTTGCCAGCATGGTCGGAGTCATCTACTTCCTCGTGCTGCCTGAGATGAAGAACTATTACGCGTCAAGCAGCAATGGGAAGGAGAGCACGTCGATGGTGTTGAGAACTCTCAAGCCAGAGGAGAGAAGCGTGGTAAACGTGTTGTCAGCGCACGGAGGCGCCTACTTGCAGAAACACATCACGAAGGAAGCGGGCCTATCACGGTTGAAGACTCACAGAGTGGTCGCCGCATTATCCGAACGAGGAATTGTTACTGTGGAGAAAGTTGGAAACACGAACCAAGTTTCGCTCGCCAAATGGTTCCATGAAGGAATACAACAATAGATGATTCCACTAGGCTCGATATCTGCCAAGCACTCTGCCTGAGAAGACTCGCATCTGTGACAGAAGACCTTCCGTGGACCAGAGTCCTCCCTAGTCGTAAAATGTCGGAATGGTTCTTTGCAATCTGCTTGAAGGTAGGAAGATTTTCATCGCACTGAAACGGCTCGAAAACCACATCTAGCTAAGCGTTCCAATTCCAGCTTTGGGTTAAAGTTACGAACACAAAGTGTCGGTAGAAACTGGCGCTCGCTAATCCGCTCATTGCCAATTCCAAATTGTTTGCTCTGCTACTCATAATGTAGTCGGTTAGCGCGGGATCTGTACCCAAAGTGAATTTGAGGGAATAGTAGAGATTATGAAGAGGCACAGAAATGAGATTCTGAGGAAAGAAAAACCCTGCGTCGTAACCGTCGACAGTCAGCTCAAATAATGGATCGGTGATATTTATCGAGAATATTGGGTCCGCAGAGCTGACCCGAACATCCAAGGTGAACGTAATATTTGAAAGATAGACCCCCGATGACAAGTGCCGAGTCCCCTGTAATATCTCGATTCCCATGCCGCTGATGACATCTGCGGCCACTACGAAATCAAGCATTGTAAGAGAAATGGGTGAGATCAGAAGAACAACTGAAACAACAGTCATCAAGTTGTGCCGGCGAGTTGAGGGCTTTGGTTTCGACACGGAGGATAGTTCCTTCATTGCTATTGTCTTCATAGAAACAAAACTGGAAAAGATTCGCTAATTTGCCAAGCACACTGGTCCTTGAAATACTTCAATCGGAGGTCATTAAGGTTCAGGTCTGATTTGAGCCGCCTGAAAAGGGCTCTCGTTTCCTTGCGATTGGGCCGTAATTTCATATTTGCGACCATCATTGGGATCTACACTTTCGCTTTTGGGTATGTTGCTGTGTCTTACGTGAACTATCTTCCAATTGACGCAGCAATCAATGTCGCCGGGTTGCTTCTTACTGTGGAGGGTATACTGCTCGGATTGGGGAGTCAACGAAAGACTTCCGTCGCAGCTCCCTCCATCGCTCTGACCGCGATATTGTATTCTCTCTTCGTGATAACGCTTGGCGAAATTGGGAAGAACTCAAGGAATAGTCCGATAGCTCAATCTGGAATCGCAAGCTTGTTGATCCTCACTATCGTCCTTTTTGCATCTACAGTCATTGCCTATACGATCGAAATTACCCGTGCTTGATCTTTCGATAGAGTCTAATCAAGATTTGAGCACCTTGTTGGAGAAGAGTCGTATCTGGGACAGTAGATTTTCTGAGGACCAGAGTCCTCCTTTCGGGACAAAGGTCAGCATGAACTCTTTGCAGCCAGCCTTCCGATAGCCCTCGATCTGTTCGATGCAGTCCTCGCCCGTTCCGTGGATCACGGTGTTGTAGGCGTCTGACTCTGGAATTTCCGCGGCGATCTTCCGGATTGTCTCTCTCTGCTCCTTTGGATATGGAATCTTCTCCCAGATCCGTCCCGGATGGTTTGCGCTGGGATCGATCTTCTTCAACGCCTCAGGTATCAGAGCAAGGAAGTATCTGGCGGGACCGAGGACGTTCCGGTCTGCTTCCGCGCGATTCTTCGAGATGGAGGATAGCGTGTAGTATGAAGAGCGGAACGCCCCGAAATCTCGACCCGCATTATGGGCTGACCCGATGATGGTATCAAGATCCATCTTGTATGTTGAAGGTGTGTGACAGTGCGGTATCCATCCGTCCCCCGCCTCCCCCGCGAGTCTCAGCATTCTGGGTCCGAAGGCTGCCAGATAGATTGACGGGACTGGCTGTTTCTCCTGGCCGGCTTGCAAGTATGCGTTGTTCAGGGAGAAGAATTGTCCCTTGTAGTTCTGTGGTTTCTCTATGCTAGAGTTCCAGAGCTGTCGGATAATCTTCAGACCCTCTTCTAGTCTACCGACGCGGTGTTCCGCAGAAAATCCGAAGGGTGTCTGGTTCATAGGATCGCCCGCGCCCAGTCCGAGGAAGACGCGTCTTGGAAACTGGTTGGAGAGTGTTGCGAGGGTCTGGGCTATGATGGCCGGGTGTCGCCGAACCATGTCTGTTACTGCGATTCCGACCCGGATCCTACGGGTCCCAGTGGCTATCGCGGCAAGAATCGTGAAGGGTTCAGGTGCAGCCGCGTCTCCGGTCCCGTAGAGTAGATGATCGTCTATGAGAACACTGTCGAAGCCCTGTTTCTCACAGAACTGTGCACGCTGGATGATGTTCTGGAAGGGTTCGTGGGCCGAGAGAAAGATCCGGCATCCGAACTTGACCCGTTCCTTCACATTCTCTCCCGGAGGCTATTGTTGTGCCACTGGGAAGGGCGTCTCTGGTCACCCTTAAGCGTTGAAGACTCGATGAGGAAGGTCGACGAACAATTCGAGGCACTGGGAAGGGTAGAGGTCATGACCGTTCAACAATGTTTATTTCGATGGGCTAGCCGTATTACGGCTGGGACGATTATTGGCGACGGTGACTGTATCTACCAAGTATCAGGTTGTCATACCCAGTGATGTTAGAGATCGCTTGAAGCTCAAACCGGGCCAGAAGGTCGCCGTCATCGAGAAAGATGGGGTCGTACATCTCATCCCGATTCGCCCGTTGAAAGAGTTGAAGGGAATGGCTACTGGCGTCACGAGCAAGGGCATTCGAGACGAAGGCGACAGCCGTTGATCCTCGTCGATTCCACAGGCTGGATAGAATACTTCGGGAAAGGATCCAAGGCTGACGACTACGCCCGACATATTATCCAGACTCCCACAGGGAGTATTCTCACCCCGACGATTGTGCTGTTGGAGGTCTACCGCAAGATCAAGAAAGACCGAGGCGAAGAGAAAGCTCTAGAAGCGTATGCTCATCTTCAGGATACCCGGATGGTCCCACTTGACCCACACACCGCCGTCGCAGCGGCTGACCTAAGTCTCCGGACAGGACTAGGAACAGTCGACTCCATCATATACGCTACCTCGACCCAGTACGGCGCGGAACTATTGACAAGCGACCACCACTTCGAAGGACTTCCCAGAGTCACTCTGATCTAGCACCATCCAGCCAAACATCGCAGAGCCGTGAAATCCACGGCCTCCGCCCTGTAGAGTAGATGATCGTCTATGAGAACACTGTCGAAGCCCTGTTTCTCACAGAACTGTGCGCGATGGACGATGTTCTGGAAGGGTTCGTTGGCTGCTAGAAAGATTCGGCAGCCGAACTTGACTTGACTCTTCACAATTGAGCCGCTGGGGTCTCTGGCTTATAATTGGCTCTTGACGGGGGCGGGTCCAAACTTGTCTCAATCAGCGGACCATGTCAAGGGCACAAAAGAGTTCGACCGAATCTACCGGAAACTAAAACCCGGTTCGCCTGAGAGGAGGATGGTCGATTCGGCGCTGGACAAGCTGAAACTGAACATGATGACCGGAGACAAGATTCAACGGCCGCAATGGCCGCCGCATTATGTTGGAAAATACGGTATCAACAATCTCTGGAAGTTCAAACATGTCGAAAGGCCCGGCTGATCTACACTCTGCTCTCAGAGAATGGCCCTATGGGTCGTTGTTGTGCTGGAGATGTTCTTGACTCACAAGGAGTACGAGAAGAGATTCGGGCACCACTAGAGGCTCTAGCGGAGCCGGACGCTGTTCTTAAGCAGTCTTCGGAGTCTCGGATTGCTAGGGAAGGTCCAGACTATCTCGCCCTTGTCCAGGAGAATCTTGTTGGAACTTTCCAGATAGTCGAGAATACGATTGAAAGTCTGGTACTGGAGCTTCCTCGGAAGACTCTGCCAAAGCTCCTTCTTCGTAGGATACGATTTTACCCTCTGAATCTCCCTCTCAACCATCAGGATAGTGTCCAACCGAGGCTCATGGAGAACCGTTGTCGTTGCCATATCTCTGTCCAAGCTAAAGACTTCCGACTGATTATATAAATATGTATAATCGCCTAATTCGGCTGGTTGGATACGATTACCCGTCCTTTGGATGGTCCCGAAGGCTCGGGCGGGACCGGTTTCAGCTTGAAGAGACGGGCGAGACTAATTGCTCCAGTCTGCGCGACTCTTCACGCTTCAGCCAGCACTGGTCTACGCTCAGCCATCTCAACAATAACCTTCTCCACCTTCATATGATGAATACGACGATGAACCGTCAACAGAGTAAGACAGTCCAGACAGACATGAACAGTATGATGATCAGCCTCCAACTCAACAACCTCATCCTCAGGCCGAACCTCAAACCTAAAACCACAAGTCACAACCAAACCAGACTCAACCTCACTTCTCTCTAGTGGCGTCAACTCGCCCTTAAGCATTGACGATCTTTTCTTTTGGGAAGGGTAGCTCAACCCAAAAACTCTGAATAGGTCTGTTCGTTCCCGTGACGATGAGGTTTTGCATTTGCCCATTTTCGCCCACCCGTCCGCGACGCTGAATTGCGGAAACAAGTTTACTGTAAAGCCCTCATCTTCACCAATAAAGCGTGGCTGGTTATGCAGAACATTTGTCGAAAGTAACTTGTGGTCAGACGCGGAGCTAAGAGTGGGCCTGTCGCCATAATTACCTAAGTAACAATTTGAACTTATCGAAGATTCAACTATGTGGAAGGGACTTGAATCAAGCATCTTTCAGAGAGCCCAAAGGGGTCAAGAAGAAACAACTCAAAGAGCTTAGACAGAAATCAGCGTTTTTCCAAAAAACTTCAGAATCACACGCCGAGGCGAAGCTGGCTGTCGCCCTTGACAACCTCGGAGTCTCATTTGTGCAACAATACAGAGTAAACGGTTACAGAGTGGACTTTTACATTGCACCCAGACTGGTAGTGGAGGTTGATGGAGCCATCCACATTCTAGACGTAGAAACAGCCGAGAAGGATAAGAAGAAGGACACCTTTCTCAAAGAGCGCGGCTTCATCGTTCATAGATACAGAGACTTCCAAGTCAGGAAACCTTGGCAAGCGGAAGAAATCGCCAAGAAAATCAAGGCATTCAGGCAGAAAATAACGGCGGCGGCATAGTAATTCTCCTATCGCTCCTTGTCCCAACAGGAACTGAGGCGCCTGAATGCTATCCCGAACGAGAGTGTTCTAGACTAGGAAATGTAGAAGATCCGGTCTCAAACCCCGATCGGCTTCGAGCTCGGAATCAATAATTGATGATGAAGAACGCCACCAAAGCATTTGGCGAGAGAACATTCGCGGAGGCAGTCGCTTTCCAGGAAAGGATAGGACAAGCGTCGCAACGATGGTCTGGCTAACCAGCAGTTTCGTTTGCGTGTCTGGGCAATAACCGAAAGATAGCTCAACCCTACAGATGTCGAGTCAGCGGAGCAACTGGCGCGAACGACTACACGCCAACCCCTCACGAATGGAACAAGAACTGGCAATCAAACTACAAGGCAACGGAATACACTACCAGACACAAGTCGAGATACCAATAACCACAGCAGACTTCTACTTCTCAACCAAACTCAGACCACTGTTAGTGTTCGTTGACGGCAAGGTCCATCTCGGGATGTCTCAATCCGTCAAAGACGAAGAGTTACGATCATTATTGCGGAAGAGAGGATACAGGGTCCTAGAACTGTACTACAACAACTACTCAGATAGACAAAGAGACCATCTCTACGCAGAAATTCTGAGCATCCTCAGAACAAGCTATTGAGCCTACTATCTGCATGTTTTCATTCGGCTATGCCAAAGATGGGGCTTGGACGTTCCATTTCTGCCGATCGCGGAGGAAGAACAGGAGAGGAGTAAATAACGGGATTGTTATCCTCGTTCCGATCTCCCTTCGCTTCCTTGTGAGTCAAAGATTCCTTTCTGCTTCGATACATTTCTAATTGCACGGAGTCCGAAGAGTGGGTCCAGACTCTGGGACCAAGTACGAGTAAGACGGTTAAGTAAGTTCCCCTTCGAACTAGACTGGCGACCTTGTCACGCAACCTAACCCTCGATGAGGTCAAGAAGATACTTGCGGTAGCAAAGAAGGAGGGTCATCAGGTCTACCTAATCTTCAAGTTGATGGCCGGCTACGGTTTCCGGTTGGGCGAGGTCGTTGGCGCCGACTCGCGACGCTGGGATTATGCGACTCGAAAATCGGTTCGCCGTGAGTCCAGTTTGAAAGGCCTACAAATTGAGGAGCTTAACGGTGACGAAATCGTCGTTCACCAAAGTGGTGGACGCTCCCAGAAGCGAGCACTATTGCCAGAGCTTACCAACGAACTACGCGAACACATTGGTAAGCGGACTCATGGCCGAATATTCGAGCTATCTGTCTCAAGAGTTGAGCAACTTGCTCGGGAATATTCGAAAGAATCCAAGCTGGCAGATTGGAGAGAGATACATCCGCAAATGTTTCACGACTTCTACGAAAGGCATGAAGGTGTTCTACCTGATCTTCTAGAAACGAAATTAGAACGGCCAACTACCTTGGTTGAGATTGACTCACACGAAGCTGCACAGGCCGCGTTGCTTGAATTAGGGAATATTCTTGGATTCGATACTTATACGTCAGACCCGAGTAAAGATCCTGGAAGACAGTTCTACGAAGTAGTCAATGCGGAGGAATACGGTTACGCTGGGGTGATTCCCAGAAACCTTGGACACATCGCTACGCTGGAGAAAATTCCAGATTTCGCTCCAGAGCGTATCTTGGAATCGGCCAGGGACATCGATGTCATTTGGTTCAAAGAAGACTTGCCTGTAGTCTGTTTTGAGGTCGAACATACTACAAATGTGAAGCAGGGTCTGCTAAGGCAATTTCAAATCAGCAAACACGTACCGAACGCCAGATTCTTTGTCGTAGCCCCCGAAGAACAGAGAGCGAAATTTGAGAAAGAGGTTGGGACATATCCCTTCCGGCAAATACGGAACAGATACACGTTCAAGTCCTATCCGGAATTCATCGAATTCTACGATTGGGCTTGGAAATTCCAAAAGGCCAAGTCAAAGTTCCAGCTTCATCTCTGACCCAAGGAGCAGGAAATCATAGCGGTTGTGCCAGTGTCTGTGGAGAGAACCCTCCGGTTACTATTTGGTCACCCTCTTTGAGTTGTTTGATGCTCTCCATGGAGCGAACTGAGTAAGATCATTCGCATTTCTATATCCGTCATCGTATATTAGAGGCGTGTGTTCTATGCTCAAAATATCAGAAAAATTAGTCCTCCAAGCCCTTTCATATTGTTCCACCCTGGACAAAATCTTCCTTACCTGATATTCACTCATCCCCATCACATTTGCAACCTCATTCACGGTTAGTCCAATCCTGTTTCTGAGATGATCGATCACTGCATACTTAGCCCGGAGTGTTTTCCCATTCGACCTTAGAGTTTGCACAGCGTCCTTCGGCTCAAGCATCTTATTATGGTCGAAATTCTCTTGGTCTCTGTCCCTGTAGAAGATCACGTGCCTGTGAATTTCCCCATCGACCCAATCATACCCCAAAAGTCGACTCACTAGGCTCGTCAGAGCGCCGATTATCAGCCAATCATTGTTTGTGCTATCAGACGTACCTTTGAGTGCTCGTTCTAGCTCTTCCAAATTCCCCATGGTCATCATGTCCAGGCGTTCATCCATTGCGGTCAGATTGCGAATTCTCTGTTTCCACTTATTGACAACCTCCAACATGCTTTCCCTGACGAATTTCGCATCCGAAGCGAGACTAGCTTTGCCCATACCCTTCCTCCCGAGGATGCCCATCAAAGCAATTTCGAATTCCATGGAGTATCGGAACCGGCCTTCATTTTGCAAGAGTGTCATCTCCTCCACCTAACAGGCTGAACTCCGCTTAACGGTTTGTGCCTTCGTACTTGAGAGGACCATCTTCTCGGATTATTGCCATCTGGTCTGACCCAAGAATCAGCGCTTTTTCTCGTTCGAAGATTCTGGAGTCTGAGGCTTCTGTCTGAGACTCGGTTTGGCAGAGATTGTCTTGACCTGATAGCCCCGCTTGCCCTTGCGATGACTCTCATCGGGAGGTTCTCGTACGTCTAGTAGCCACATTGCTTGTAGGCTTGTCAACAGTCCTGGCACACTGTCCCGGACCCGACTGGTTCGAAGATTGTCTCGCCACAGTTCTGGCATACTAGTAGTCGGCCTACGAACTGGAAGTCGGATCGGTATCGGAGTTCGCGGTATGTGGGTTCAAGGCAGGTTTGACAGAAGACCCGGTAATCTCGGCTCTGCATAATCTCTGGTAGAGTGTCTCGGAGTACAAACGTAAGAGAGGGAGAGAAACTATTGCTGAAGACACCTGGGCTTCAACCAGGCCCCGCCGGCGAGATTCTCTGTACCATTCACGGTTACCAGACCCGTTACCATCCGAGATATCCTGACGGTCTCGGGTAGGAGAATCAGTTTCGGTAGCCTTCGAAGAAGTCGAACCATGGGACTGTGGGCTGAGAACGTCTATCAGCTCGACGTCGTCAACAACTCTGAGAAGTTATACAAGAAACCGTGATACATGATGTGAATGACGTCAAGGAGGGAATGAGATACCATGACTAGCAAGAAGATTTGGTTCATTACTGGAGCCGGCCGTGGCATGGGCGTCGATTTCGTTAAAGCCGCTCTGGCCGCCGGCCACGCGGTGGTGGGCACCGCTCGGGACCCCGATGCCGTGGCTAAGACCGTGGGTGATTTGGAAGACCTGCGGGTCGTTAAGCTGGACGTTACCAGCCGTGCAGATGCCGAGGCCGCGGTGCGGGTGGCGGTCGACCGGTTCGGCCGCATCGACGTGCTGGTCAACAACGCCGGTACCTTTGACGCGGGCTACTTCGAGGAGCTGACGCCGGAGCAGGTTGAGCGGCAGCTGGCGACGAGCCTCCTCGGCCCGATGAATGTCACCCGCGCGGTCCTGCCCATCATGCGCAAGCAGCGCTCGGGCCACATCATCTCGATCTCGTCGGGCGCGGGCCTCGTCGGCTTCGAGTTCTGTTCCGCCTATGCCGCGTCGAAGTTCGGTCTCGAGGGCTGGATGGAATCGCTGCGGCCCGAGGTCGAGCCGTTCGGCATCCACACCACCATCGTCAACCCGGGGTTCTTCCGCACCAAGCTCCTCACGAAGGAGTCGATGACCTTTGCCGACCGGTCCATTGAGGACTACGCCGACCGCAGGGCGGAGCAGCTCAAGTGGTGGGAGGCGCAGAACGGGCAGCAGCCCGGCGATCCGGCCAAGCTCGCGCGAGCGCTCGTCAGGGTCGCTGGCGAGCAGTCGCCGCCGCGCCGTTTCATCGCTGGCGCCGATGCCCTCGCCCTCGCCGAGCAGAAGGTCGCCGATCTCAAGGCGCAGATCGACGCTTACCACGAGCTGTCCACGTCGCTCTCTCTCGACTAGCCCCGCGCCCGCCGGAAGCCACATCATGGGCAGAAATCTGCAGGAAACCCCTTCAATATTGGGTCACGCCCACCACCCCTAGATTATTGGTGTCCGTATCGGTGAGAGTCCTTGTCAAAGGTGGTCTTACAGGATGTTGAGCAGAAGTAGAAGGTCTTGTCCCCGTGTTTCGAAGTAAGCTTTGCCTTCTTCTCATCCACCATCATGCCACATACTGGATCTTTTTGCACTTCTACACCTCCTAGATCTTTGGCGTGAATCTCGCAGCAATAGCAGATAATCTGTCTTCTTAAGAAGCAAAAGAGAAGGTTGCGAGAGCGTCTTCAAGAGTTGAAGTAGGATGACTGGCAAGGAGAAACACGAAGATCACTCCAGTCATCACCAAGTGAACCACGGTGCACTGACCTATGCTTGCCCTATGCATCCAGAAGTAAGATCGACCTCTCCTGGAACTTGCCCAAAATGTGGAATGAAACTAGTCCCGATCGCAATGACAGAAAAAGGAATGGACCATCACGAGCACACAATGAAGCCCGCTTCCAAGAAGTCACGCTGGGAGCGGTTCAAGATGAGTATGACCATGACGATGGGCATGGAGCATACTGGTGTTGCGGGCCGAGAAATGGCCCGGTTGATGGAACTAGACATTCGCAACAAATTCTTCTTCGCACTAATACTATCAGTCCCGATCATCCTTTACTCGCCTCTCGGAAAATTCATCTTCGGCATTCAACCGCCATCCCCGATACCCGTTCCCTGGCTTCTCTTCCTCCTAACAACTCCTGTCTACTTTTACTCAGGCTGGATCTTCCTCTACTCGAGCTTCAGAGCTCTCCAGCAAAGAACACTGAACATGTCAGTCCTCATCGCAACGGGCATAACCGCCGCGTACAGCTTCAGCGTTCTCCTCACTATTCTGCAGAGCGCCGATTCCTATTACGAAGCAACCGCCCTTCTCATCACCTTCGTCCTGTTTGGTCACTGGTTGGAGATGAGATCTCGCCGCGGTACAACTGACGCTCTAGAGGCTCTGCTCCAGCTGGTTCCGCCCCAGGCCAGAGTTCTGCGAGACGGGAAAGAGAATATGACCCCAACTTCAGAGGTCCGTGTTGGTGATATCATAATTCTGAAACCGGGAGACCGAGTGCCCGTTGACGGGAGAATAGTTGAGGGTGAGACGGCGATTGACGAATCTCTGGTAACCGGTGAATCTCTTCCCGTTGCGAAAAAGGCCGGGGATAACGTCATTGGCGGATCAATCAACCAATCTGGGTCTGTCAGGTTCGAGGCAACAAAAATAGGCGACGAGACAGCCCTCGCACAGATAGTAAGGCTGGTCGAAGCCGCCCAGAGTTCCAAAGCACCCGGTCAGAGACTCGCAGACAGGTTTGCTCAATATCTTGTAGTGCTAGCCATCAGCGCGGGTCTAGCTACGTTCCTAGTCTGGTTCGGCCTTGCTCGGCAACCAGTCCTAACCGCCCTAACCTTCGCGATCTCAGCGATAGTGATAGCTTGTCCCGATGCGCTAGGGCTAGCGACGCCAACCGCCGTCGCTGTTGGAACTGGTCTGGGCGCAAGACACAACATTCTGATCAAAGACGCTCCGACTCTCGAAAGGGTCTCTAAGATCCAAGCCGTAGTCTTCGATAAGACAGGGACGCTGACAGAGGGAAAACCTCGAATCTCGGAAATCGCAACGGTTCAAGACTGGGATGAAGATAAGGCTCTCAGACTTGTTGGAGGGGCTGAGGCCGAATCCAACCACCCGTTGAGCAACGCTGTACTGGAGGAGGTGAAGAGGAGACAGCTTCAGCTACCGACGAGGGTGGAGCGCTTCGAAAACCTGTCGGGTCTTGGAGTTAGAGCAAGCATCGAAGGAAAGGAAGTGCTGGTGGGAACTGCGAAGCTGATGGAACAGAGCGGCATTGACACTGCTCCTCTGCAAGAAAGGATCAATCAGTTTGTCGAAAGGGGCGAGACGATTATGGTTCTAGCCATCGATGGTAGAGTCATAGCTGCTATCGGCGCGGCTGATACACTAAAGCCGACTGCTAAAGTTGCGGTGTCGAGGCTGAACCAGCTCGGGATCGAGACAGCGATGATCACGGGGGATAACCAGGCAACTGCCGAGGCGGTCGCGAGAATGGTGGGTATAAAGCGGGTATTTGCGGACGTCCTCCCACAAGACAAGGCGCTATTCGTCAAGAAGCTGCAGGGTGAGGGAAAATTTGTCGCAATGGTAGGTGATGGTGTGAATGATGCGCCAGCTCTGGCTCAGGCAGACGTTGGGATTGCGATCGGTGCTGGGACGGATGTGGCGATAGAGACGGCAAGAGTGGTTCTGATGAAGTCGGACCCTTCAGACGTCCTCCGGGCGATGAAGCTCAGCAAGGCAACCGTCAGGAAGATGAAGCAGAACCTCTTCTGGGCCTCATTCTACAACATCCTCGCAATACCCGTCGCGGCTGGCATCCTTTATCCCAACTTTGGAATCATCCTTCGACCCGAGGTTTCTGCATTGCTAATGAGCGCATCATCGATAATCGTTGCGACAAACGCTGTTCTGCTAAAAAGGGCAGAAAAAAATCTAGTCGCCGTATAGTAAAAGTCCTGCCAGCAGTTTCGCACTCTCAACGGAAAAGGCCGGTAGCTCAAGGTTTCGCGGAGAAAATCGCGCTTGAACGCCTAGTGGGTTCAAGCTCCCCTAATATGAGAGACCACAGTCGTGCAAGGCGAATCTGGGAGTAAGAAAGATTAGCGACGAGGTGAAGACTGTGACTGGAGAAGCTTCCATTGCCTCATAGAATAGTTGTATTCACGACCGACTCCTCTCTCTGCACGGAAATCGTGGATGAGATCGAGGCCGGAAAATGTGCCCGCTGTGAGCTTACAGTCTACAACGTTTCAGACCATGGTGCGTTGGCTAAGAAATATGGCGTTAGAGTGGCCCCTACCGTGATAATAGATGAGGAGGTCAAGATTGAAGGTAGACCTGATATTCCATTCGTCTGCAGCAATGAGACTTACGCTCACTTCAAAGAAAAATATCCCTTGTTGCACGAGCTTGCTCGTCCGACAACGGCGATCATCAAATGTGATTAATTCGCTTTAATCGGAGTCCGCACTCCGCAAGAGTGGAGATCGCGACTATTCTTTCCGTAGGTTTTCTATCAATTCATTGTATAGCTGGTCCATGGTCTTGTCCGAGTAGTTGTTGTGGTGTAGCTCCAGGACTCTGTATCCTCTCTTCCGTAAGAGTGATCATAGCTCTTCGTCCTTCACCATCTGGCTCGAGGATTTCGTCGCCGTAATCATTCAAAATGAACCCTGATCTGAGTTCTGGGAGGAGCGTTTCATATGGTGCCCACTTCAAGCATGCATTGTTACAGATGGAGACTGGTCGAAAGATCGCCGACTCGCTTGTTCTGCGCGACAATTCCGGAATCTCGCCCAGAAACGTTTCAGACAATGAATGGATCCTTCCAAGAATTTAGGAAAAAAATATTTCCCGCGACACAAAACTCGCAGTTGAGAGGGAATTAACAAATAGTAATCTCTTCTCCCACCCGGCCCTTCGAAAGGAAGCAAGCAAGACTGTTTCGCTGTAAGCCTGACAGGCGCAGAACAAGCCTGAATCGAAAATCTGGGCAGGCCATTTTTGATCCCCGAGATATTCACTCTTGATCACCCGGACAAATCCCACTTGGGAGAATGTTTGATTGGCCGGTTCTAAGCCCTGAATCGGGAGACTCGCCCGGAACAGTTTCAGCTGGCGAGAGCCCTCTGGAAAAAAGGGGGGCCGCAATATTTTCCTCGTGACGCGAGACTGTTCGTCTTCGGCATTTGAGTTCTGGGTGGTGGCTTCGGAAATCTTCCGTATCTGGGCGAATGCTTGACTGCGGGTCCTATTTGGATTCTCGAAGTTTTAGGCTAGGCTTACAGAGTTGAGTTCTGTCAGATCGGAGAGACTGTTCATCTTGACCATGTTGTTGCTGATTGTGTAGAGTACGCTGCCGATGTAGAGAGCGCGGGTAACGAAGAAGCCGCTGTCATACCAGCTCGGAAGTTGGCCTGTGGCGAGGTGTGTTATTCCGCCGCGGAAGACGATTCCGTCTTGAATGGTGATGTTGAACACGTAGGCTCCCTGCCAGACAGGAGGATTATAGCACCATGTGCAAGTTGCGTTCGGTTGAGCCTGCGCAATCGTCAGAGGTATTACCAGCAGGTTAAGGGACCTGTCAAAGAGCACCGACTTGTGATCCGTCAAGGCTGGAGAGTCACTACCCCGATCTCCGACCAGATAGTCGCTCGTATCAATAGGATGACTCGGGTCTGTGACATCGAAGAGGCTGAGCTTGAGACCCTGGAAGAGTGCAGCGTTCTCCCAGGTAACGTTCGTCGAAGATTTTCCGAATCCAATCAAGTGAGTCTCATCGTAGGGCTGTAGATAGTCCGAGACTCCAGGGATGTTGAGCTGGCCCAGGACCTTGGGCTGGGTGGGGTCCTGTAGACTGATGACGAACAACGGGTCCATTCTCTGAAAAGTGACCAGGTAGGCCCTGTCCCCCATGAACCGGGCCGCGTAGAACATTTCGCCGGGCGATAGTCCTTCGAGTCTTCCGATGATGTGGAGGCCGCTGTCCAAGACGTACAGGTTGGTTTGTTGGGTGTAACTAGATCCTACACTTCCCGTCGAGGCTGCTTGGTTGAAGCTGTAGCCGGTTGTGGCGATGCGGAAGTTGCCGTTGTACTCGTCCATGGAGAACTGGTTCAGAACATGGCCTGACACAGTACCTGTCGCTTGATAGCTGATGCTTGCATCATCAATACTGATGCGGTGCACCGCCGTCTGTTCGACCTGACTCCAGATCGGCTGAGTGAGATAGATCTGGTGAAGCGAGACGTAGATGTTACTGCTCGTCCCGATGAGGAAGATGTTAGCCGCCGGAGTAGGGTTGGCTTCGGTTACGTTGATACCAACAACCGTAGTGAAGCTGTTAGCTACATCGGCGATATCAGAATGATAGACCGTCGCAATCCCAGTTGTCAACGCCTGCCCGTTTACCACATTGACCG
>WNGI01002289.1_pt1 | contig 17298 bp, 16 predicted proteins | sample 5400621 | NCBI WGS metagenome assembly WNGI01 (sample SAMN13153374, study PRJNA577476) | soil metagenome | isolation source: 20 cm soil or saprolite under Garry oak tree replicate 1 | place: USA:California | collected 2016-06-15 | reverse complement strand
GATGCTTGGCTACTCCAGCGTCATGCACATGGGATACATTTTTCTCGGCATCGCCAGCGCAAACGTGCTCGGCGTCACCGGAGCCGCGGTGCTGATGTTCGCGCATGGGCTTTCTATCGCTCTGCTCTTCGCCATCACTGGGGAAATCCGAAGACGGGTGTCTTCGCTCGATTTTGATGCTCTGGGCGGATTGGCAAAATCAATGCCCGTGGCCGCGTTCGCATTTGGACTGGGCGCATTTGCCGCGATCGGCTTGCCCGGTTTCGCCAACTTCGCCGCTGAAATTATGGTTGTCTTCGGTGCCTTCCGAGATGGGTTCGATTATCAACACTTTCACGCCTTTCAGTGGGCGACCGTCCTCGCTCTTTGGGGCGTGGTCATGTCCGCGGTTTACATGCTCCGGGCCTATCGTCGCACGTTTTGGGGCACTCCCGCTGAGGGAGAAATCGCAACCGGCGACCTAAAATTCAGTCCCCGTTTTGCAGCCGCAATGCTGATCGCGGCCTCAATCTTCTTCGGATTCTTCCCGCAAACGCTCGTCCAAAAAATTTCGCCGGTGTTCAGCGACTATTTCGCAATTAGCAGATGATCTACGCACCTGGTCTGGAAGCTGCCACTCTGGTGCTGGGCATAATCGTTCTGCTCGTTGAAGCCTTCGCGGAAAGACTCGATAAACGCATTTTCGGCTACGTCGGCCTTGTCGGGCTACTGGCGATCTTTGTTGCGACATTTTTCGTTGCGCCGGAGTCGACTATCGATCACGCACCGCTGTGGAATTTTTATTCCGCCGACACTCTCGCCATATTTTTCAAGCGAATTGCGCTCGTCACCACTGCAGTCGTTCTACTGATGATGATCGATTTTGCTCCATCACTGCACGGATCGATTGAGGGAGCAACACCACAGGCTGGACTCGGGGAGTTTTTTGCGATCTCTATTTTCGTTTGCGCCGGTTTGATGTGGATGGCTTCGGCGATCGATTTCGTCATGATCTTTGTCTCGCTCGAGCTCGTTACGATCTCGTTTTACGTGCTGGTCAGCTTTACCCGCCGCAATCCCGCTTCGCTCGAGGCTGGGGTGAAATATCTCGTGCTCAGCGCGCTCGCGACCGGCTTTTTCGTTTATGGCATCACTTGGATTTTCGGCGCGACCGGCCAGACCAGCCTGCACAAAATTACTCTAAGTTTCACGCAACGAACCTTTGAGCCCACTGCCGCGCTGTTCGGCGGTGTGCTCGTTATCGTAGCCCTCGGTTTCAAGATCGCCGCGGTGCCATTTCACATTTGGGTAGCGGATGTTTATCAGGGCGCTCCGACGCCAGTGACTGCCTATTTATCCGTTGGTTCGAAAGCTGCCGGGTTCATCGTTCTGCTCCGCGTGCTGGAGCCGTTTCTCATTCTGCCGCAAATGCGCCGCTTGCTCGTCGCGATCGCGATCCTCACCTTGATCTACGGCAACCTGGCCGCCCTTCCCCAAACGAACGTTAAGCGTCTGTTGGCGTACTCAAGTATCGCGCATGCGGGATATCTGCTGATTGCAGTTGTCTCCTTTTCCGGGCGAGCCGTTGCATTTTACCTGGTCGCTTATCTCTTGATGACGTTGCTCAGCTTTGCCGTGCTCGTACTCGTGGGACAACGCGCAGGCGATCAACTCGAAAGTTTCGCAGGACTTTCCCAGCGCTCACCTTTCCTTGCTTTCGCCATGCTGGTTGCCATGGCCTCGCTCGCCGGAGTTCCATTCACTGCGGGATTCCTTGGGAAGTTTCTGGTCTTCGATGCCGCGATCACCGAGCACCACTTCGGCCTGGTCGTTGTTGGCGTGATCGCCGTTGCCGCGGGGTTTTACTATTATTTCAAAGTCGTGCGTGCGATTTACTGGGATGCACCGACTTCCTGCGACACCATACCGATTCAACCAGTTACGCGCGCTGCCATGATCGCACTCATGGCGGCTATTTTTGTATTTGGTGTCTATCCGCAACCAATCTTCGACGCGCTGCGCTCCACACGCTCCGCGACGGCAATCAGTTCGCGCTAGGCGTCACCAGGCCACCTAGTCGCTCAACTCGACGTTCCAATAGGCCAGATCGACGAAGTGCCGCCAAAGCTCGTGTTGCTGGCTCGTAAATGTGACCTGCACAAAGGGCCGCCACTTCGGCCGCTTCGGCTTGCGGATCAACCACATATGGGCCTCGTGCGGCAGACGATTTCCCTTCCGAGTATTGCACTCAATGCACGAACAAACCACATTCTCCCACGTGGTAAGGCCGCCTTTGTCGCGCGGCAAGACGTGATCGAGATTTAGATCGCTGCGATCAAAAACGCCTCCGCAGTACTGGCAGGCGTTCTTATCCCGCTCGAAAACATTGTGCCGGGTAAACTTTACTTCCTTTTTCGGCAAGCGATCGAACAGCAGCAGCACGATCACGCGTGGCACGCGGATTTTCCATGAAATGGTTGTCACCATCTCGTTCTCCGGCGCCTGCGCCGAAAAATCGCGCCAGCTATCAAAGTCGTGAGTGAGGAAATTGTTCGCCTCATCCGCGGCGACAACTTGTGCGTGTCCGGCATACACAAGAGCGAAAGCGCGGCGAGCCGAACAGATGTTCACCGCCTGCCAAAGGCGGTTGAGCACTAGCACCTGACTGTTCAGTAGCATACCAAATTCCGAGCAATTATCTTGCTAAACGGCGCCCTCCAAAGTCGCGCGACCGATAGCATTCGACTTTCCCGTTGTCAACGTGACAACCTGGTAAGAGGCCTTCTCGGCTTCGTGAAATCACCGGGCGTTTTCTGCTCATCCTCGGGGACGGCGCCGGTGGCATTGCCAAGAGCCGCTTCTTCCGGCGGCAAGAATGGCTTAAATCGATTTTTGTCGATTGCTTTCATAAACGCCTCGTGCGGTGAGACAATTCCTTTTTCCAGAAGGGCCGATATCGCATCATCCATAAACTGCATACCCTGCGCCCGGCCCGATACGATCACGTCCTGAAGCTTTTGCGTCGCTCCTTCACGAATAATGGCTGCGACCGCCGCATTCGCGATCAGGATCTCGTTCACGGCGATGCGCCCTGAACCGTCAGCCTTTTTTAGAAGCAATTGCGCCAAAACACCGCGCAAGGAATTTGCCAGCATAGTGCGCGCTTGCGCCTGCCGTCCCGGCGGAAACACGTCAATCATGCGATCGACACTCTTGCGCGCGTTGTTGGTGTGCAGGGTGCCGAAAACGACCAATCCCGTCTCGGCCGCGGTTAGCGCGAGCGAAATCGTCTCCAGATCGCGCATCTCGCCCACCAGCACGATGTCAGCGTCTTGGCGCAAAGCCGCCCTCAGTGCCTCGGGAAATGACCGTGCAGAAGTGGGCACCTCGCGTTGCGTGATCATGCTGCGTTTTCTTTGGTGCACGAACTCGATTGGCTCCTCGACCGTGACGATATGGCGCGAGAATCCTTCATTGATGTAATTCACCAGCGCCGCCAGCGTGGTCGATTTTCCGGAACCAGTCGGGCCGGTAACGAGAACGAGTCCGCCGCGTAAGTGGCCGAATTCGGTGACCACCGGCGGGATGCCGAGGTCCTCGAGGGAAGCGATCGCAGTCGGGATCAGACGGAAGACAGCTCCGTAACCGTTAGTTTGCTTGAGGTAATTGCAGCGAAACCGCGATTTCTCATCCATCTCATAGGCAAAATCGAGGTCGCCGCGTTCCTCGAAAAACTTCCAATTTTCAGGTCCTGCGACTTCGCTCAGCATCAGGATCGCTTCATCGCGAAGCACCGGCTCCTGACGCATCGCCATCATATCGCCGTTCCGGCGCATTTTCGGTGGCTGCCCCTGGCCAATATGCAGATCGGACGCTCCTTCTTTGACAACCGTCTGCAAAAATTGATTCAGATATGCCATCAGCGTCGTCCCAAATGTTGCCGCACGATTTCTTTCTGCTCCGCCCGAGCCAGTGCTTCGTCGGCTGTGATCAAATTCCGGCCGAATAGCTCGATCAATGTGTCATCCATCAACTGCATCCCCTGCTTGCGACTGGTCTGAATGATTCCCGGAAGCATGAATGTTTTTGCCTCGCGAATGACGTTTGAAACCGCCGGTGTATTTGTCAGCGTCTCCAAGGCGAGGACGCGGCCGGTTCCGTCCGCTCGAGGAATCAGTTGCTGACTGATGATGCCGCGTAACGATTCACTGACCATAACTCGAATTTGTTCCTGTTGATCGGCGGGAAAAACATCGAGCACTCGGTCTAACGTTCGCGAAGCAGTGCCAGTATGAAGGGTTCCGAGAACGAGATGTCCGGTCTCGGATGCGGTAATGGCCAATGAAATCGTTTCAAGGTCGCGCATTTCGCCAACCATGATCACGTCGGGATCTTCGCGGAGTGAGGCTCGCAAGGCGTCGCTAAAGGATCGGGTGTGTGTGTGCACTTCGCGCTGCGTGATATGGCAACCTTTTGACTCAAAGACATACTCGATCGGGTCCTCCAGAGTAATGATGTGTTCGCGTCGCTCAAGGTTGACCTGCTCGACCAATGCCGCCAGCGTGGTCGATTTTCCGGCGCCGACGGAGCCGGTCACGAGAATCAATCCATTATGGTAACGGGTGAGCAATTTTAAGTGGTCCGGTAAACCGAGTTCCTCCATCGTGCGAACACGCGTGTTGATGATGCGGAAAACAAGGTCAGTGCCGAGACGATGGCGCGCCACGCTTGCGCGAAATCTGCCCGTGCTGTTCGCGTAGGCGAAATCGGCATCGCCGCGCTCCCGCACCAGCGCCGACTGCGGCTCACTCAGGAAGCTTTCGGCCAATCGTTCGATTTGGTCCGGAGAAAACAGGGGCGCATCTGGCCAGATCGGCTGGAGAGTTCCATGCAACCGCCAGATCGGCGGTGCGTTCACCGCCAGATGGACGTCGGAGGCTCCGGCTTCCTGTCCGACTGCGAGATAGTCGTCAACGTGACGCAGCGGATGAGCGGTCATCAGGCGATACAATCATGCCCGAGAGGGCGCGGTGGCGTAAACTGAAAATCAACGCGACCCGCGCCCGCGGCTGCTGGCGTAGCCTCGCATTTTTGTGGTCAAAAAATTCACCACCACCGGACGCAACAAGGTGGCTGCGAATTTGAGCCCACCGACCAGAGCGCCCGCTTCCAGAAGGCCCTCGGCTCCAGCTCTTTTCTTCTTTTTTCCCGAACCATCGTGGACGTAAACTTTTTTCCGCCGAGCCGGAGCGACGGCGACAATCAAACCAACAACAATTACCGCGCTGATCCAGATCACCGGTTGATGGCGAAATGAGCTCTTCAATTTGCGCGGAAAATCGAGCTCGTAACGAAGCCCGCTCAGTTCCCGCGCTACTCTCTCACGTGATAGAGCGATATCGCTCTTTATGGCTGCTCGGTCTTGCTTAGGGATTTCAGCCATTGTTGATCTCTTTTCAATTCGGCCCGCGTCTCTGGATAAAGGCGTCCGCGCAATTTCGATTTAGCCAGGAGTATGCAGACTATCGCTAGGATGATGTGGAGCAATCCGGCACAAAGCGCCACCCAGGTCCAGGAAACGCCCGTGGCATGGGCAATTCCAACGATCAAGCTCGCCAATACGAAAATGTACCCGAAGAGCACTGCAACCAACGCCCCCAAGCCAAACGCCAGCACCGCGACTAATTGCAGCAGCATCGCCTTCGACTCGACCGCTAAGAGAGCCGCGCGAGTCTCGACGTAGGCAAAGATTGCGCTGACGAATCCAACCGCATTGTCGATCAACCCGCCATGTCCGGCGGGATTTCGCGACCTCGCGCTCGCGCGAGCCATGGCGCTTAACGCCGGAAGATCAACCCTAGGACGAACCCGATGCCGAGCGCAGTGAAGACAGCTCTCATGGGATTCTCACGGACGTATTCCTCACCGTCCTCCTGTAACGTACGAACCCGCACCTTTGCTTCGTCCCAAGCCTGGGTTGCTTTATCGCGATAATCCCCCGCCATGGAACTGGCCGCAGACTTGAGATCTTCGGCCGCACGCCGGGCGTGAGTTTTACTGCTCTCGAGTTTATTTTGCGCGCTACTGCTGGCCGCGCCACCGCCTTGATTCATGTTTTCGTCAGCCATTTTAGTTCTCCAGTTTATTTTCCAAAATATCGGGGTCACACCCCCTGCGCAAACCTTTCCGCGCCTCGTTATGTAAACGGAATTCGACGGCGCACCGCGCTTGCGAACTATTACTATTGTTCGCGGAAAATGATCCGAGCTTTGGTCAAATCGTAAGGCGAAAGCTCGACCGAGACTTTGTCTCCGGGAACAATACGGATGAAATGCTTACGCATCTTGCCCGAAATATGGGCAAGAACATTGCGCTGCCCGGGAAGATCGACGCGAAACATTGTACCCGGCAACACTTGTGTCACCGTGCCTTCGGTCACGATTTGTTCCTCTTTCGGCACGGAACAAAATGCCCAAGCACCGCCAAAATTCAACCGATCCCTTGATCAAGGCAACGAGACTTCTGGAAGATACTCGCCGATTTCCCGCCGTTTCCACCACGCACCGGTCGCACGACGTTCCTCTTCGGTGGTGAATTCGTACTTGAAGAGCCTCGCGCGAATATAACGCGGCGCTTTGCTCGCGAATGGATTATGGTCGAGCAAATGCGTCACTGCTGGCTCGTTTTGAAGCAGGCGTAAGGCGAAGTTTGCGAACCACGATTCCTCGCGTCGACCTCCGAGCGCAGCGAACCACATTTGCCAGTCAAGTCGTGGCTGGTGCGGCGCGCACCAGCCGGGCGCGCGATTGATGTTGCCGGGTTTCCATTTGAAATCATAAACTGCCCAATCAATCCCATCAGCGCTGCCCTCCACTTGAATTTCAGGTCTCTCTTTCGTCATCACCCGGAAAAGCCCATAGCCGTTGGCGATTCGAAACGGCTCGACATACAGGTAAAGCGCAGCCAGCGGCTCCGGCCACGCTGCTTCCGGTCGAATTGCCGTGTAGTTCAGCCAGACATTGAGCGGAAAAGTGATGATGAGCACGGCTACCGCTGCAAAGCCCGAAAGCCGGCAAAAAAAATCGCGCGATTTGACGGTCCATTTTCCCGGAATCTCGCGCTGCCGGCGCCAAACGACATCGTCAATCAACAGAACACAAAGCGCGATCGTGATGAGATTGAAGAAACAGTAGTTTCCCGTGAGCGCGATCGCGATTTGCAAGCTCACAATTAACGCGGCTGCGAGCAAACGCAGTCGACGCGGCGCCCAAATGAAAAACGGCACGATGATTTCGACGACCAGGCAAAACGCGACCGAGAATTTTTTAAACCATTCCGGATGTTTGTCCGCCCACCACGCGATCGGTGTCGGAAGCGGCTGGGTCCAATAGTGGTAATCCAGCGCAGTGAGATTCCACCAGCAATCGTCCCCGCTGGTCAGCTTCACTACTCCTGACATGAACATCAGTTTGAAGAGAAGAAATTTGAGCAGAAACAATGCGATGCCAGAAATCGCGATGTCGCGGCCTCTCGCCATCCGCCACTGCAGTGGTGCGAGAAATATTGCGAGAAACCCAGTTTCAAGGAGCAAAATATCCCACTGAAAACTGAGGAACGTTTGCCCTGCAATGGTGAGCGAGAGATAGCTGCAAAAACAAAGAATTAAAGCGATGACCGGTATTACCCCGGCCATCAGAGCGACTGTCGCGATCACGCCGATTCCACACAACGCGTGCAGCGCGGCGTTGGAAGAATTGACCCAGCAAATCGTCGGTAACGCCAGGATTGCGCGCGTTCCATATTCTGCCTCCATCGCCGGCAGAAACTGACGCACCGGCAAAATCCCCCGTGCACCGACGAGACCGTCGACCTGCACCCAAAGTGACATGAAGGCGATGCAGTAGATAAGTCCGATTGCACGCAGGAAAATCCTTCGTGAGACAAAGTATGTCGGCACGCGTACGTCTCGACCCCACAACAGCCGGGTCAGCTTGGAAGCTAGCTCACGGTGTTGAGAGACGAAATCGTATGCGATCTCCGAAAGGCTGGCGAATCCCGGAACTTTTTCATAGAGCGCAAGCGGCCATCGGCGTCGACCACAGGCTAGGGAACGAAAGACGGCTTCGGCTGCACGATAAACTTTACCATCTGGCGTAAGGAGAATGACCGCATTTTGGAACTCACTCGCCGGGACTTCTGGAAATTGCGGCGCAACTTTTTGCGACGGCCCGTACTCAACGGCGTCTCCAGTTTGTTGGCGCCAACGTTCGATCCAACGCCGGCAAAAATGACAGTCGCCATCGAAGATCATTAACGGCCGCGGCGGCGCATTGTTCACGCGAGTGGACGCGTTCACGGCTGAATCATTGGCGGTCGACGATTGCTACTGCAGGCGAAACTCAGCCCATACTGGCGCGTGGTCGGAAGGTTCTTTCCCTTTGCGCATCTCCCGGTCGATTCCGGCCGCAATGCAACGCGCCGCCATGTTTTCGCTAGCCAGGATTTCATCAATGCGCAGTCCGCGATTTTTTGGAAAAGCTAGCATGCGGTAATCCCACCAGCTGAAAAGCCCCGCTTCCGAATGATGGATTCGCAAGGTGTCGCGCAATCCAATCTGCTCGAGTGAACGAAATGCCTCGCGTTCCGGTTCTGAACACATAATTGCACCGTGCCATAGCATCGGATCATGCACGTCGCGGTCTTCCGGAGCGACGTTGAAATCGCCACAGACCAGCACGTCAGAAAACGCCTCCTGCGCACGCCTGATGCAATCGCGCAGCCTGTCGAACCATCTTAGTTTATAAGTGAATGCCTCGGAGCCGACCGCCTGACCGTTCGGCGCATAGACCGAAAAAATGCGAATCCCAGACACCGTCGCGGCGATGACGCGTGCTTGCGGATCATCTACTTCGTCACACAGCGAAGCTTGACGGTCCAATAGGTCCGTTGGCGAAATGATCGCGACGCCATTATATGATTTTTGCCCGTGAAAAACGCTGCGATACCCAGCGGCGGTCAGCGCCATCTCTGGGAATTGATCGTCGCTGCACTTTGTTTCTTGCAAGCAAACCACGTCCGGAGATGCCTTCATCAGCCACTCGAACAGACGATCCTGCCGCTTGCGGAGTGAATTAATGTTCCAGGAAACAACTTTCATCCGTTGCTGTAGCGGCGGTCTCTGACCGTCGCACTAATCTAGATTTGAACGGGGGCGAGGCTCGCTACAACTCGATTTCAACACCAGGCGCCGGCACGATTACTTCTGAATCTGGTAACCGCATCGAGAGCTGGTTCCGCATCCACTCGACCGCACCCGGATCGCCGTGCACGAGCAGGATTTTCTTGGGAGCGAGTTTCAGAGCATACGCAATTAGCGATTCGCGCGAGGCGTGCGCGCTGAACTGAAATTGTTCCACCTGACAGCGCAACGTCTGCGCCGGGGCATCCGGGTCGAGCGCAATGGCATCGCCCGGCTTAGCCGCACGCAACATTCCACCCGGCGATTCCGGATCAGCGTAACCAACGAACAAAATGGAATGACGCGGATTTTCCACGATGCGGCGCGCGAAAATGTTTGAGAGAGTTTTCGGCGTCATCATCCCGCTCGACAGCGCGTAGACTCGACCCGCCCGCGCGGGGGAATCGTCGATGGTTTGGCCCGTGAGTACAAACGGCGCGACATCCTGAAGCAACTGCAAACGAGGTAGCTGGCGGCGTGATTGATTCGCGCGTCGATCATAAATTTCGGTCATTTTCGAGCTCAACCCGCCGATATAAATCGGAAAATCAGGGAGCAATTTTTGCCGCCGAAATTTGTAAAACATGGCGAGCGCCTCCTGCGTTTTGCCCAGGGCAAAAACCGGGATGAGCACGCAACCGCCGCGTCGAAAGGTGGCTTCGATTGCGCTAACCAGTCGTTGTTCTTCCGATTCACGCGACCAATCGGGCGGTGTCGGGTGATCGCCGCGCGTGCATTCCATGATCAGTACATCGACCCTCGTCTCCGGAAAGGCGGCGGCCGACATGATCGTTTGGTCATCAAAGTTGACGTCGCCCGTGTACAAGATGGTGCGGCCTGCCATCCGCAAAAGAACTCCGGACGAGCCGAGCACGTGTCCCCCATCCCAAAACTCGAAAGTTAATTCGCCGTCGAGTGAGGCCTGCTGACCCTTCGTGCCGTAGGGCTGTCGATACCGGCAGAAGTGCCAACGGTCGCTGGCGCGCTCGGTCTCACGATGTGTGAAAAGCGGATACAGAACCGTGCCCAGTTCCTCGCGTTCTCGCGTCATCACGTTGACGGAATTGTGCAGCAATGCCGCCCCGATTTCGCCGGTTGCTTCAGTCATGAACACGCGCGCATTCGGCTGACGACGCATGAGCACCGGCAGCGTTCCGATATGGTCCTGATGAGCGTGGCTGATGAGAATCACGTCGATCGTGCGCCCATTGATCGCTTTCCAACTGGGCAGAGCCCCTTCGCCGTCATCTTTTGGATGCATGCCGCAATCCAAAATCATCCCTTTGCCACCGGCCTCGAGATAATACGAGTTCGCGCCGATCTCGGTCCGGCGCGTCAGGTTGATAAATTTCACGAGAACAGTGGCCAGGCGTTTTTACTGCAATGGCAGGCGGAAAGTGCGCTTATTGATCAAACGCGCAAGCGCCACTGTAACGCACAATGTCAACCCTGTAGCGGCGGTCTCCGACCGCCGCTCGAGCAAAATACCGGCGTTCACAGAACGCGTTACAAAATCTGTTCGAAAATTCGCATCCAGTTTCGGAAAAGGATCTTTTCGATCTCCTCATCGCTGAAGCCGCGCTCGATTAATCTGCGAGTGAAATTGCGAGCGTGGGCGTGATTCGCCAGATCCGCAATCACGTGAACACTCGGAAATTTCTGATGAAACGCCGTGCGCTCGGCCTCGGACCATTGCCGATAAATAAATTCGAAGAAATCGAAACCGATCCCAACGCCGTTGATGCCGATCAAATCAATGATGTGCTCGATATGATCGATGTAGCGATCAAGCGTTGACTCCTCTTTTCGAGGACTGACCAGAACGGAATTAACTCCGATAACCCCGCCTCTCGCACCGATTCTCTTGATTTGCTCATCCCCGATGTTGCGCTCGATGTCATAGTACTTTCTCGCGTTGGTGTGTGAAACAATCGGCGGCTTGGTCGTAATCTCCAGGATCTCATCGAAGCCGGCGGGGTTTATGTGCGCGAGATCGACAATGAGACCGAGTCTCTCGCATTCGCGAACAAGATCGCGTCCGAACGCGGTCAGACCCTCCGGGGGCGAGCCGGTCGCGGCAAAGACACCGCCGCTTCCGGCGGCGTTGCTCCGAGCATGGGTAAGACCAATGATGCGAAGGCCTAGCTCGTAAAAGATGGGGAGCAAATTCAAGTCGGCCCCGATCGGCTCGATCCCTTCCATTGCGATCAACAGCGCAATCTTCCCCTGCTCTCGGGCGCGTCTAATTTCCGAAAAGGATTTGCAGATTACGAAGCAATCGGACCGATCCCGTTCGACATAAAGCCGGGCAATTTGACCGAGGCCAACCGCCAAAGCGCGATCGGGTAAATATTGATCCTCGATGTAAATCGCTGCGGCAAGCACGTCGACGTCGCCAGCTTTGAATTCTGGCAGGAAATCGGTCAGCAGAACATCGGTGCGATCACGTTTGCCATACAAATCCATCAGCAAATCGAAATGAAGATCGACGATCCCATTCGCCTGTAGCTGCGCGATCCGCTTGTCCACCGAAGACATTGAATCACTCATCTCTGCTCAAGGCCGGAATTTCTGCCCCGCCGGCAACTGATTTCTGCCGTGGCCAGAGCAGCCCTAGAACCAGGACCACAAGTGCAGTAGTCAGCGGCACGACACCTGGAATCCAGATTTCAAAACGCGACATGCAGGCGAACGCGACCAAACAGTAAGCAGCGATGAAAGCAATCATGGCCAAAATCAAATCGACTCGCCCCATGCGAGTAGCCGGCCAGGCGAACAACACGATCAACACCAGCACCGCGCAATCAAAACCAACGCTCACCCGATGGACAAAACGACCGGATTGAAGAGTAGCGATCGTCGCGGCGAAAATATCGGGCGGGGCAAGTGGGTTGAGTGGAGTGCGGGCGAGAACTAAATCATCACGTAAGCTATCGAGCGGCGAAGGTTTTCCGGCAGGCTTTTGCTGCGCGAGGAAGAGGAGCTCGTTCAGTCTCATTCGCCGGCCCAGCCCCGAAGCGTTCGGATTTACCATTAATGATCCGTCGCTACGAATAGGGATTTGGCGACCCCCGGGTAACTCGATGTGGGATCCCAGCTCAATTTTGACATCCCCCAGCGGAATACGCGCCCATGTCAGATAAGCTTGCAAAGCGAAGGCGGGAATAACTTCGCCGCGATATTGAAAGAGCAACGGTACATGGGTTTCGTTGAAAATATTTCCGGGAAGATTGATGTAGCCGAGGGTGGAAATGAGACGCAGATCTTCATCCGGCTCGCGCGCCATGCCATTGAAAGCGGGCAAATCGCCACGACGTCCGGCTACGTGGAGAAAACTGGCAATGTCTGCCGGCGCAACGTCGGGATCGGGCGTGGCGGTGAGCTCAGCGGCGAGCAACAGCTTCGGCACCCGCATTGCCTGGTCCAGGAAAACTTGTTCCTGAGCCTTATCCCGTTCCCGCCACTTTACGACAGGCTCGATCGCAACAACGATCGGTTTGTAGTCGAGAATCGATTGTAAAAACAATGCGAACTCGAGTGGTGAAACGCCGCCCGCTCCACGCCAAAAAGTTTCAGCGGCGTTTTCTGCCGGCTTTTCGGCAGCGTTTGTGAGCAACGGTTCACGGCCGATCTCGATCATGGTCAGCGGCACCTGACCGCCGACCGGCTTGCTATTCTTGAGCAGCCAATCAACGAAAACCTCATCCATCTTCTCCACGTGTGGGTCGCGTGCCAGCAGAAGCGCAGTTAACAGCACAACAATTGCGAGAAGGAATCGTTGCATTGCGCGCGAGCTTAAGAAATGCCGTTGTCATGTCGAGCGGAAGCCGAGACATCTCTTTCTTTTAATCTTTCAGCGCAGAAAAAGAGAATAAGTCGGAGATTTCTCCGCCGCGCTCGGAATGACAGAAGGCCCTCATTTGCTTAGTTCGAGCATTCGCAGGATCGGCGCTTCTGCTCGTTTGCGAAGCGGCTCGGGCAAAATGATTTCCGGCTCAAGATCTCGCAAGGCATTGAATGCTTTTTCCAGCGTGTTCATTTTCATGAACCGACATTCCGCGCAGGCGCAGTGCTCAGTCGGACCTGGAATGAAATTCTTGGCTGGAATCTCTTTTTTTAACCGATGCAGCATTCCCGCTTCCGTAACGACGATGATCGTCTCGGCCGCCGAGTTTTTGCAGAACGACACCATCTTTTCGGTCGAACAAACTTCGTCGGCAAGCATGCGCACCGCAGCGGTGCACTCCGGATGGGCAACGAGTGGAGCACCGGGATACTGTTCCCGAATCTTGCGAATGCTGCGCGCCGTGAACTCGACGTGGACGTAACAGGTCCCCCGCCACAAATCCATTTTGCGGCCGGTCCGTTCCACAACCCACGCGCCGAGGTTTTGGTCCGGCACGAAGAGAATGTTGCGATCGGATGGCGCGGCCTTCACGATTTTCTCCGCATTGCCGCTCGTGCAAATGACATCGCTCTGCGCTTTCACTCCGGCGCTGCAATTGATGTAGGCTATAACGTAATAGTTCTTATCCGTGTTCTTCTTCAGGAAAGTCGCGAGCGCCTCTGGCGGGCAGGATTCCGAGAGCGAGCAGCCAGCATCCAGATCTGGCAGAACGACCCGCTTGGTCGGATTAATAATCTTCGCCGTCTCAGCCATGAAATGGACGCCGCAAAAGAGAATCACGTCTGCATTCGTTTTCGCCGCCTGGTAGCTCAGCCCGAGCGAGTCGCCGACGAAATCCGCGATATCCTGAAGCTCCGGGACCTGATAATTGTGCGCCAGAATGATGGCGTTACGTTCCCGCTTTAGGTCAGCGAGATCTGCCGCCAGATCAACGCCACGGAAGCTCGGACCAATGCCACTCCGGTCCGCCAATCGGACGGACTCGGCCATCGGCGAGCTCGGAGCGACGTTTACACCTGCGCTTACCACTGAATAATATCGCCCTGCCGGCCTGATTCACAAATGAGCGAACAGCCCTATCAACTTGGTTTTGTCGGAGGAGGTAAGCTCGCCGGCTCGGTCATTCGCGGCCTTCTCTTGAAGAAATTTTGTCGACCGCAGCAGATTATTGTCAGCGAACCGAATGCGGAAACGCGAGCTCCTTTGCAAAACGAGCTCGGCATCTCGATTGCCCGCGATAATCGCCATCTCGCCGCTAGCGCCGAGACAATTTTTCTTGGGGTTAAACCGCAACTGCTTTTGCCCATCTTGCGCGAAATCCCCGATGGCCTTGAACACAAACTGGTTGTTTCTTTGGCCGCGGGCGTTCGCATCAAGAACATCGAGGCGGTAACACCCGCCCGCGTGATGCGGGTCATAACAAATACGCCGAGCGCCATTGGCCGCGCTGCTTCTGCCTTGGCTGCCGGCTCCAGAACGACGAGCGCAGATCGTGAAAAAGTTCGCACAATCTTCAGTGCGATCGGCATTGCTGTCGAGGTCGACGATAACGAAATCGACGCCGTCACGGCTTTGGGCGGGAGTGGGCCGGCTTTTGTTTATACTTTGATTAAGGCATTCGCGGCGGGAGCTATTAAAGCAGGCTTGAAAAATGAGAGGGATGCCTGGCAACTCGCCGCCCAAACGGTCTCCGGGGCGGCTGAGCTCGCGCTCACCAGCGGCAAAACTCCTGAGGAACTAATTGCAATGGTCGTAACGCCCGGCGGGACCACAGCCGCGGGCCTCCAAGTAATGGAGCAGCATTTGACCGCCGCTGGAATCAGCGCTGCCGTCGAAGCAGCGGCCGATCGCGGTCGGGAAATGACGAAGGAAAACCAGTAAGTGTGGTTCGCGGAGGCGCCTCCTTCGTCACAGTTAACCGAATCGCTCGTGCGCCGGTGATAGGGCACCCACAACGCAGGGTCGCTGTAACGTCCGCTGTCCCCGGCGGAATGTCTGAACAAACGTATGGCCACCATCGAGGGTTCGCAGTTCCTCGGTCGGGCGATTGAGGCCAATCCCCCCTACCTTCGCGTCGTGCCCTTTACGGTAGGGCGGTTCACCGAACCGCCCACAAGTATCGAAACCAATCGATTTATTTCAGAGCATCACGCATTGCCACAAGCGGAGCGGAACGGTCGAACCAGATTTCAAAGGCAGCGGCACCTTGATGCAACAGCATCAAACGTCCATCAGCCGCTCGTGCGCCTGCCTCTTCGGCAGCGCGAACCAATCCAGTCTTACCGGTTCCATATACGGTATCAAAAATCATTAAATGCGGCGCAAGGGCCCGCGCAGCGATTGGCGAAGGATCACGCGGCTGTAATCCAAGAGGAGTTGCATTCACAATTAGATCCAGATTTGCCAGTTGAAAGCGGATCGCGCTTTCATCCCACGGCACGGCTTCGAGCCGAGCAACCGGACCGAGCACGCGCGGCCCGATAAAATCCGAACGAAGCTCGTCCACGAGCTGTTTCGCCTTTTTTAGATCGCGATTCACAATTACCAGCCGCTCGCATCTTTCCAACGCGCAGTGAAAAGCGATGGCCCGCGCCGCGCCGCCCGCACCCAAGACGAGCACCCGCAGATCGCGCAAATCGATGGCAAAATTATCGCGAATCGCGCGTCCAAATCCTTCCCCGTCGGTGTTGAATCCCTCGACGGCGGCGCCGGAAATCCGGACAGTATTGACCGCGCCGATCTTCTTGGCCGGCTCATCGAGCGAATCCATCAAACCGACCGCGGCGATTTTGTGCGGGATGGTAAGATTCAGCCCGAGGAACTGCCAATCCCGCGCAAACTGAAGTGCCTCGCGCAATTCATCAGCTCGAACAAAAAATCGCGCATATTGCATCTCGATGTTGGCGTGCTTGAGGGCGGCGTTTTGGATTTGGGGCGAAAGCGAATGGGCGACCGGATCGCCGAAAACGCTCAGACGAATTGGCGGATGGACATCGTCCGCGACCTCACGCCAGTTCTGCAGATCTTGGAGCGTGTAGAGTGACTTCATCGGATCGCACTCATTGCGAGCCAACTCCAGGAATCCCGTTTCGCAAGCTGGAACGTCGGCGCCACGCGGGGTGACAATCAAATTGCCATGATTAACGTCGTGGCGTCATTATGCCCGAGCCAAGCGACAAGCATTCAGTTCCTACTGACTTCATACGCGAGATCGTCGCCGAGGATCTGCAGGCCGGGAAATACCAACAGATCGTGACACGCTTTCCTCCGGAGCCGAATGGTTATCTACACATCGGGCACGCGAAGTCGATCTGTTTAAACTTCGGCATCGCCCGCGAGTTCGGCGGTATTTGCAACATCCGCATGGACGATACCAATCCGACGAAAGAAGAGACAGAATATGTCGATTCAATCATAGCGGATGTCCGGTGGCTTATCGACGGCTGGGCGGACAAACATCTCGGCGGCTCTCCGCTCTACACGTCGGATTATTTCGACAAGCTTTACGAGTACGCTGTCGATCTTACCCGAAATGCAAAGGCATATGTCGACGATATGACGCCGGAACAAACGGACGAATATCGGCGCATCGGCAAGGAAAGTCCGTTCCGGAATCGTCCTGTTGAGGAAAATCTGGATTTGTTAGGTCGGATGAAGGCGGGCGAGTTTCCGGACAATAGCCGGACTTTGCGTGCCAAGATTGACATGCAGGCGCCGAACATCTGGCTCCGCGATCCAGTGCTCTATCGCATTCGGCACGCGTCGCATCATCACACCGGCAGCAAATGGTGCATCTACCCGATGTACGATTGGGCGCACACACTGAGTGATTATATCGAAGGTATTACGCATTCCTTGTGCACCCTCGAGTTCGAAGTACATCGCCCGCTTTATGAATGGATTCTCGAAGCGCTCGAGCTCCCTTTCCCGCGACCGCGGCAGATCGAATTCGCGCGGCTCAATCTCACATACACGGTGATGAGCAAACGGAAGTTAATCCAGTTGGTCGAGGACGGTTTTGTTAACGGGTGGGAGGATCCGCGCATGATAACAATTGCAGGACTGCGGCGACGCGGCCTGACGGCGAATGTGCTCCGCTCCTTCGCCAACAACATCGGCGTGACGAAATATCCGAGCTTGAATGAGATGGGTTTGCTCGAGCATGCGATACGCG
>WNGI01005588.1_pt1 | contig 17302 bp, 14 predicted proteins | sample 5400621 | NCBI WGS metagenome assembly WNGI01 (sample SAMN13153374, study PRJNA577476) | soil metagenome | isolation source: 20 cm soil or saprolite under Garry oak tree replicate 1 | place: USA:California | collected 2016-06-15 | reverse complement strand
TCCGGCATGAGCGCCGGCGGGGCGACGATACGCAGGTCGCCGACGCCGAGGGTGTGCAGCGCATGCCAGGCGGAGCGCGCGACGCGCGAATGGCGGATGTCGCCCACCAGGGCGACCACGAGCCCCTCGAAGCGCTGTTTGCGCTGATACACGGTGAGGGCATCCAGCAACCCCTGGGTCGGGTGCGACACGTGCGCTTCGCCCGCGGACAGCACGCTCACGTGGGGAGCCACGTTCGCGGCCACGAGTCCCGGCACGCCCGCTTCGGCGTCGCGGATCACGAAGGCGTCCACGTGCAGGGACTGCAGGGTGTAGACCGTGTCGAGCATGCTTTCGCCCTTGACGCGCGAGGACAGCTGCACCTCGAGATTGACCACCTGCGCACCTAAGCGCTTGGCGGCCAGCTCGAAACTCACGCGCGTGCGGGTGGAGGGTTCGGTGAACAGATTCGCCACCGTGGCCCCGGCGAGCGCCCGGCTCATGGCGGGTGTCGCCCCCAGGGGGCGCACAAAACCCTGCGAACGCTCGAGCAGCCGCTCGATCCGGGCCCGGGACAGGCCCTCGAGCGTCAGCAGATGACGCAGCGAGCCATCGCTGCGCAGCTGTTCAGTGATTGCACTTCCCGACATCGCGTCTCCCTGGCGCACGGCGTGCCTGCCCCGACTCACGTGCCCTCGCCCGCAAACCAGCGCGCCAGGATCACCGCCGCGGCGGCGCTGTCGATGTCCGTGCGCTGCACGCGCCGCCGGCGCTGCCCGCTCGCGCGCCGCGCCTTGAGCTCCGCGCTCGCCTCCAGGGAGGAGAAGCGCTCATCGACCAGGTGAACGGGTAGTGCGAAGCGGCGTTCGAGCTCGGCGGCGAAGCGGCGCGCCGCGGCGCTCAGGTCCCCCTCGCTGCCGTCGACATTATACGGGGCGCCCACCACCAGAAACCCCGGCGTGAGCGTGCGCACTTCACGCGCGATGGCCTGCCAGTCGGGGCTCCCCCGGCTGACGGCGGCGGGCCGCGGCGCGGCGCTGCGCGTCAGCGTGTCCCCGCAGGCGATGCCAATGCGTTTGAGTCCGAAGTCGAAGGCGAGGACGGTCTGGGCGCGGGTCATGCCTTACGCATGGCCGGCTTCCGGGCTCAGGCGATCGACGTCGATCCCGAGCAGACGCCAGGCACCGGCCCAGCGCTCCTCGAACGGCAACTCGAATACCACGCGCGGATCCACCGGCATGGACGCCCAGGCGTTGTCGCGCAATTCGCGCTCGAGCTGGCCGGACTCCCAGCCCGCGTAGCCGAGAGCGATGAAGGCATCCGACGGCCCCTCGCCGCGCGCCATCGCCGCGAGCACATCCCGCGAGGTGGTCACCTGGATGGTGTCGGACACTTTATGAGTATGGTCCCACTGCCCGCCCGGCCGGTGCAGCACGAAGCCGCGGTCGGTGTGCACCGGCCCGCCGCGCAGCACCGGCTGCGCGGCGATGTGCTCACTGGAGGGCTCGAGTTTCATCTGCGAGAGCACGTCCGAGAGCTTCATCGGCAGCGGCTTGTTGAGCACGATGCCGAGCGCGCCCTTGTCGGTGTGCTCGCAGATGAGCGCCACGGTCTGCGCGAAGTTCGGGTCGGCAAGCTGCGGCATGGCGATCAGCAGGTGGTTCGTGAGGCTGCCACCTTCGGCCTCGGCCAGTCCGGTGCCTTCGCCACCCGGGGCCCCTTCACTTGGGGCGCTGCTGGCCGTGGAGCTGTGCTTGCCGCCCATGCCACCAGTATGGGCATGGGGCCTGCGAGTCTCAAGGAACGGTTGACAGGGTGCCGCTGGCGACGCGCCCGCCGACGAACTGCCATTCGTAGGCAAAGCGCAATACGCGATATTGAGCGGCCAGCTCGGGCGGGAACGGGTCGAAAGGACTCGCCAGCTTCAGGATCGCCAGCGCCGCCTGATCGAGCCCCGGGTTGCCGCTGGTACGGCGGATGACCACCCGGTCGAGCGTGCCGTCGGCCGCTATCCCCACCTCCACGACCGGACTCGCCTGCGCGCCGGCGCCGCGGGCGCCGCGGGCCGCCCTCGGGTAGTTGATCGTGCCGATGCGCTCGACCTTGCGCCGCCAGGCGTCGAGGTAGGGTGCGAGGGTTGCCGCACGCGTGTCGGGCGTGATCCACAGCTCCTCGCGCTGCGGTCCTCGCAGCTTCGCGGGTCCTTCCTCATCCTGCGGTCCCGGCTGCGCCACCGGGGGCTCGTCGACCAGCAGCGGCTGGTCGCGTACTGCACTGCTGCTGCCCGCGTCGGTGAGGTAGCGCACGTCGGTGTTCCAGGCGACCGTCGTGAGGATGCGCTCATCCTGGCCACCGGCCCTGTCGCCGCTCGAGGTGAGGGAGTCGCCTTCCGGCCTGCCCGGGTGCCTGATCTTGGGGACGGAGGAGGAGCGGTTGTGGGGTGCCACCGGGTCGCGCGTGTCGCCCGAGCCCAGCTGCGTGCGCTGGGCCAGGTAGGTCGCGGAGGGGTTTTTGTCGGCTTCCGGAAGCTCGTCGGACACCAGCAGCACTTCCAGTCCCGGAGCGCTGCCCCGGTCGCCCGCGCTGGCGCTGAAGGTGAGCCCGAGAATGACGAGTCCGTGCAGCAGACCGGCCAGGAACAGCATGGTCAGCAACCGGTCCCAGACCGGGGCCTTGCCTTCCCGCAGGATGAGCGCGCGGCGTGCCATGCAGTTGCTCGCTTCAACCCCCGGCGGCCGCGGCGGCGCTCGCGGGCGCGCGGCGCGGCGCGCCGGTGAGGCGCCGCTCGATGGCCGCGATCAGCAGCTCCCCGATGCGGATCCCAAACTGCTTGTCGAGCTCGCGGATCCCGGTGGGACTGGTGACGTTGATCTCGGTCACGAAGCCGCCGATCACGTCGAGGCCGACGAACAGCATCCCTTGCGCGGCCAGCGCCGGGCCGATCTCGCCGGCGAGCCAGCGGTCGCGTTCGTTCAGCGGCCGGCCGACTCCGCGGGCACCCGCCGCGAGGTTGCCGCGATGATCCTGCGCGCAGGGGATGCGGGTGAGCGCGTACGGCACCGGTTCCCCCTCGATCAGCAGCACGCGCGAGTCACCCGATTCCACGATGTCGGGAATGTAGCGCTGCGCGATCGCGAAGCGCTGTCCGTAGTCGGTGAGGGTCTCGAACACCACGCGTGCGTTGAGATCGCCCTCGCCGAGCACGAAGATCGAGCGGCCACCCATGCCGTCGAGGGGCTTGCAGACGATTTTGCGGTGCTCGCGCAGGAAGCCGGCCATCTCCCCCATGTCGCGCGTGATCAGGGTCGGCGCGCAGCACTGCGGGAACCAGGCCGTATAGGCCTTCTCGTTCATGTCGCGCAGCCCGCGCGGGCGGTTGACGACGAGCACACCCTCACTCTCGGCGCGCTCGAGGATGTAGGTGGTGTAGATGTACTCGGTGTCAAACGGGGGATCCTTGCGCATCAGGATGCATCCCAGGGCGCTCAGGGGTTCGATGGCCGGCTCCCCCAGGGTGAACCAGCCCGCGGGGTCGGCCCTGACCGTGAGGGCTCGCGTGCGCCCGAGCGCGACGCCGTCGCGCAGCAGCAGATCGCGCTGTTCGAGGTAGGCGAGCGCAAAGCCGCGTGCCTGCGCCGCGAGCAGCATGGCCAGCGTCGAATCCTTCGCGTAGCTGATGGCGCCGATGGGATCCATCACCACGCCCAGTCGTCTGAGAGCGGTCATCCGGTCCTGCCAAGCTCCTTGAAGCCGGAGCGCCGATTATGCTCAGGGCGGCGCGAATATGTCTGCCCCGTCGATGGAAGACGTTGAAAGCTCAGGCGACTTTCGAAAAACGTGACGCGCATGGCATAGCAGGGGGTATACCGATATGTTAAAACCCCAATGCGCTTGCCCCATTGGGAGGGGCCCGTGAAACTACACGGCTGGTGTGGTCTCTGGCGCAAAGCCCAGGGTTCGCGGGGGTCAAAACCGCCACGCGCGCGCGTGGTTTCTCAGGTCCCCTGGGCCGTTAAACCGTTATGGAAGGAGTCGCCTGACCGTGACCGGCAGTAACAACAAGTTACAGGGCCTCAAGGTACTCGTCATCGACGACAGCAAGACCATTCGCCGCACGGCCGAGACGCTGCTGGCGAAGGAGGGGTGCGAGGTCTTCACGGCGATCGATGGCTTCGATGCGCTCGCCAAGATCGCCGACCATCAGCCGGACATCGTATTCGTCGACATCATGATGCCGCGGCTGGACGGTTACCAGACCTGCTCGCTCATCAAACACAACAAGGTGTTCCGCTCCATACCCGTGATCATGCTGTCTTCCAAGGACGGTCTGTTCGATCGCGCGCGCGGTCGCATCGTCGGCTCGGAGCATTACCTCACCAAGCCCTTCACCAAGGACGAGCTGCTCTCCGCGATCGAGACGCATGTCGGGAGATGATGGCCATGGCGCTGATCCTGATCGTTGACGACTCACCTACCGAACTGCACGTCATGCAGAAGGCGCTCGAGAAGCATGGCTTTCGCACCGCGGCCGCCGCCGACGGCGCCGAGGGTGTGCGCCTGGCGCGCGAGATGAGTCCCGATCTGATTTTCATGGACATCGTCATGCCCGGCATGAACGGTTACCAGGCGACGCGCGCGCTGGCGAACGATCCGCGCACGCGCACGATTCCGATCATCATGGTCACGTCCAAGGGTCAGGAGACCGATCGCATCTGGGGCCTGCGCCAGGGAGCGGTCGATTACATGATCAAGCCCGTATCGCCCGATCAGCTGGTCGCCAAGGCGCAGGCGACCCTGTCGGCGTGACCGGGGCCAGACCAACCCATGACCGAGCCGTCCGCGCCACCTGAAGTCGAGCTCAAGTCCCTGCGGGACCGGCCGTTCGAGCTGCTCGCGGAGCTCGAGCGGCGCGGCCGCGCCGGCTCCGCGCAGGTGAATCCGGAGGCCGGCTTGGGGCGCGAATGGGTGGGGGTGGCGCTGCGCATGGCCGGGGACCTGTACCTGGTGGCGCGCGAGGAGACGCGCGAGGTGCTGGGCGTGCCGGCGAGCACCACGCGGGTGCCCGGAGCCAAGGCCTGGATCAAGGGTCTCGCCAACGTGCGCGGCCAGCTGCTGCCGATCATCGATCTGCGCCATTTCCTCGGCAGCGGCACGACGCCGATCACGCGCAACACCCGCGTGGTGGTGGTGAACCACCGCGAGATTCCCGCCGGTCTCCTGGTGGATGAGGTGCTGGGTTTCCGCCGCTTCGCGGAAAACGAATTCTCCGGGGACGCTCTCCCCACGGTGGCGCGCTGCGAGCGCTATCTCGCGGGCGCGTTTCGCCGCGCCCACGAGCAATGGCCGGTCCTGAGCCTGCGTTCGGTGCTGGAGAGCCCGGCGTTCGCGGAGGCCGCGGCATGAGCGCGCCGCTGGCCACGGTGCGCCCGCCGACCGCCCTCGCGGTGCTGCTCACGGTCGCGGCGGTGCTGCTCATCGGCAGCGGCGTGTCCTTCTACCTGGTGCAGGCGCGTTTCGCCCCCGGCGCTCGCGCGCTGCCGGTCGAGGCGCTCTACAACCTCGCGCTCGATGCCGGCGCCGCGGTGGCCGGCGATGCGGCGGCGCTCACGCGTTTCCAGCAGCACCAGAAGGCTCTCGAGGAGGTGGCCGCGCGCGAGCCCGCCGCCCCGTTCACGAGCGATGCGCGATTCACGCGCCTGTTGAACAACGCCGTGGCGGTGCTGCGCGCGCGGGGTGCCCTGGCGGACGCGGGCAGTGCGGCGCGCGAGACCGCCGCTCTCGTGCCGCGGCTGCTCACCGAATCCGGCGCACTCGGCGCGAGCCTGCCGGCGCCGCTCGCCCCCGCGGTCACCGCAACCCTGGAGCGCTTCGAGGCGCGCGCCCAGCGGCTGGAGCTGGATGTGACCGCCCTCACCCAGGGCGCGGCCGATCCCGGGCAGGCGGCGCAGCGCATCGCCGAGAGCGCGCAGCGCATCGCCGAGAGCAGCGACTATCTGGGCCAGGTCATCTCCGGCTTCGCGGGCGGCAGCTCGGGTCTGGCGCTGCCGCGGGTGACCCAACCTGAGGCCGCGAAGCACTTGAAGGCGCTCGACGCGGTCTACACGGAGTTGAGCGCCACCGTGCACCGCGCCGTGGCCGCCGCGCCCGCCTTGCCGGCGGCGCAGACCGCGGCGCGCGCCATCGCCATGGACGCACGCGACATCGCCGCCGCCGCGCCGTCCGCCACCCCCGTCGCCGCCGGCTTGCTCACGTGGGCGCCGCTGCTGCTGCTGGTCGCGGGACTGGGCCTGTTGCTCGCGGCCCTGCTCGCGGCGCAGCGTATGCGCGGCGCGGTCGAGCGCCAGCGCGTCTCGGCGGATGCGCAGCGCCGCGAGAGCGACCGCAACCAGCAGGCGATCCTGCGGCTGCTCGATGAGCTCTCGAGCCTCGCCGACGGCGATCTCACCGTGCAGGCCACGGTCACCGAAGACATCACCGGCGCCATCGCCGATTCCATCAACTACGCGGTGGACGCGCTGCGCGGCCTCGTGACCACCATCAACGGTTCGGCGATCCAGCTGGAGAGCGCGACGCGCCAGACCCAGGCGCTCTCGCAGCACCTCGCCAGGGCGAGCGGCGCGCAATCCAAGCAGATCGCCTCGGCCACCGAGTCCGCGGCCAGCATGGCGGGCTCCGTGGAGGAGGTGTCCGGCAACGCCGAGCGCGCCGCCGATGTGGCGCGCCATTCGGTGGAGGTGGCGCACAAGGGGGGCGATGCCGTGCGCCGCACCATCGACGGCATGAACGCCATCCGCGAGACCATCCAGGAGACCTCCAAGCGCATCAAGCGCCTCGGCGAGAGCTCACAGGAGATCGGCAACATCGTCGAGCTCATCAACGACATCGCCGAGCAGACCAACATCCTGGCGTTGAACGCCTCGATCCAGTCCTCCATGGCGGGCGAGGCGGGTCGCGGCTTTGCGGTGGTGGCGGATGAGGTGCAGCGGCTAGCCGAGCGCGCCGCCAACTCCACCAAGCAGATCGAGGTGCTGGTACGCACCATTCAGACCGATACCAACGAGGCGGTGGTCTCGATGGAGCGCAGCACCACCGACGTGGTCGGCGGCGCGCTGCTGGCGGAAAACGCCGGCGCCGCGCTGGAGGAGATCGAGCAGGTGTCCAACCAGATCGCGAGCCTGGTGCAGAACATCTCCGGCAGCGCGCGCCAGCAGACCCACGCGGCACAGAACATCGCGCGCAATATGCAGGCTCTCAAGGAGATCAGCGCCCAGACCGCCGAATCGACCAACGCGACCTCGGCCGCCATCGCCAAGCTGGCCGAGCTCTCCGCCGGGCTGCGCAAGTCCGCCACGGGCTTCCGTCTGCCCGGCAACCCGGACGAGCGCCTCGTCTCGAGCAGCGCCGTCAGGCGCGTGGAGGACGCCACGCTCACCACGGCGAAGGTGCGGCAGATCTCCGCGCTGGGCGGCTCTTAGACTCTATTGCGAAAGCCACTGCATGCCTGAAGTCGCCTCCCAGACATTCGATCTCGTCGCTCGTGAAGTGAACGCCACGCTGGCGGAGGCCCGCGGCGCCCTCGAGACTTATGTCGAGCAGCCCGACAACGCCACGCTGCTCGAGCGCTGCGCCAAGGACCTGCACCAGGTGCAGGGTGTGCTGCGGGTGCTGGAGATCTACGGCGCGGCGCTGCTCGCCGAGGAGATGGAGCACGTCGCGCAGTACCTGCTGGCGACCCACAGTGAGCGCAAGAGTCAGGCCGAGAGCCTCGATGCGCTGATGCGCGCCATGGTGCAGCTGCCGAGCTATCTGGAGCGGGTGCTGGCCGGGGGCCGCGATCTGGCGCTGGTGCTGCTGCCGCTGCTGAACGACCTGCGCGCCGTGCGCGGCAATGCGCTGCTGTCCGAAGGCACGTTGCTGCTCCTCAACCTCAAGTCCGACCAGCAGGCGCAACCGCAGGCGGGGGCCCCGGGCGAGGCGCCGATGACGGTCGAGCACTGGGCGCGCCGGCTCCGTGCCCGCTACCAGGTGGGCCTCATAGGCTGGATCCGCGGCGAGCGCGTGGAGCAGAACCTGGAGATTCTCGGCGCGGTGGCGCGCAAGCTCGAGCAGATTGCGACCCGCCAGCCGGTGTTCCAGCTGTGGTGGGTGATCGGCGCGGTGATCGAAGCGCTGCAGGAGAGAGGTCTTGAAAGCGGGCAGTCCATAAAACGGCTGCTGGGCCTGGGGGATCGCGAGATCCGCCGCCTCTACGAGCAGGGCGAGGCCCGCTATGCGCAGTCACCGCCGGTCGAGCTGCTCAATAATCTGCTGTATTACATCGGGCGTTCCGAATCCTCAGGCGCGCGGGTGGGCGCGGTGCGCGCCTCGTTCCGTCTCGCCGAGCTGCTGCCGGTCGACGAGAGCATCGAGCAGGAGCGCGAGAACCTGTCGGCGCCGAGCGTCAAGCTCATGCGGACGGTGGCCGCGGCGATCCGCGAGGATCTCGGCAAGGTCAAGGACGTCCTCGACATTTTCGTGCGCCGCGGCGCCGGCCAGCCGCAGGAGCTCAGCTCGCAGGTCGAGATGCTGCGCAAGATCGGCGATACCCTCGGGGTGCTCGGCCTCGGCGAGCTGCGCGCCAACGTGCAACGCGAGACCGAGCGGCTGCAGAAGATCGTCAACGGCGCGCTCAAGGCCGATGAAGCCACGCTGGTCGAGATCGCCGCGACCCTGATCGGTGTCGAGGACCAGCTCGACAGCCAGCTGGTCGGCATGATCCTGCCGCGGGATACGGGGCTGCCGCGGCCCGCCGCGGACGGCGAATTTCAGCAGGTGCAGGCGGCGGTGCTGCGCGAGTGCATCGTCAACCTCGCGCGTATCAAGGAAGCCGTGACGCAGAGCGTCGGTGGCACGCTCGATGCGGCGGGCCTCGACAGCTGGCAGGACCTGATGCGCGGCATGAAGGCGGGTCTGCTGCTGCTCGGCAAGGCGCGCGCGGTGGAGGTCATCGAGGCGATCACCACGCAGTTGCGGCGCGTCATGCAACCGCGCGTTCACGTGCTGCCGCCGGGCTTCGTGGACCGTCTCGCGGACGCGATCGTCAGCCTCGAGTACTACATGGAGACGGTGCAGGCGGGACGCTCGGACCCCTGGTACATGCTCGACAACGCCCAGTCGTGTGTGCAGGCGCTCGAGCAGCAGCCGACCCCGTCCGTCCCCACGGTCGCGCCGTTCGAAGCCGGCGCCTATGCGCGCACCGTGCAGATTCCGAGCCTGGCGCCGCCTGCCGGGCCGCGACCGGACCTGGCGGCGGTGGGCGCCGCGGCACCGACGCTGGCGGCCTCGAGCAGCGCGAAAGCTGCGCCGGCCGAGCCTGCCGACCCCGAGCTGCTGAAGCTGTTCATCGAGGAAGCTCAGGAGGAGCTCACCAGGATTCAGCACTGTTTCCCCGTCTGGGATCACAATCCGCTCGAGCGCGATTCACTGGTCACGGTGCGCCGCTCGTTCCACACGCTCAAGGGGAGCGGCCGCATGGTCGGCGCGCGCGAGCTGAGCGAGTTCGCGTGGGCGGTCGAAAACCTGCTCAACCGCGTGCTCGACAACACGCTGAACCGTTCCCCGCCGATACTGAAGACCCTGCGCGCGGCGGTCGGCGCCTTGCCCGAGCTGATCAAGCAGCTGCAGACCCGCGAGCCGTTGCGCGCCGAGCTGAGCGCCATCGCCTCGCGCGCGCACGCACTCGCCGCGGGCCGCCCGGCCCCGGGGCGCGGCGCGCCCGAGCCGGGGGAGGAGGAAGCGGCCGAGCCGCAACCCGAGGGCGGCGCCCCCGCCGGCGCGAGCACGGCCGGCGAGCCTGCGCCCAGACGCGCCGCGAGCGCAGCGCCGGGCGCACGGCCCCCGCCCGCGACGCTGCCGGACGACACGCTGCGCGATATCTACGCGCGCGAGACCGCCGCGCATGTGGCTACGGTGCGCGGTTACCTCGCGCGCGAGTCCCAGCTTCCCGAGCCGCATGCGCTGGGGGAGGACGTCTATCGGGCCTGCCACACGCTCTCGGGCAGCTCGAAAATGGCTCAGGCCCGCCACGGGATCCGGCTGGCGGAGCCGCTGGATCACTGGCTGCGCCGCGCCTACGCCAGCGGGCTGGGGCTCGGGAGCGACGATCTCACCCTGCTCGCGGACTGCATGGCCGCGATGGAGTCCGTCGCGACGCACCTGGACGAGCCGACCGGTTACTTCGTCAATCACTGGCAGCTGCTCGAGCGGATCGAGCGCGCCGACCGCGCACTGGATCAGCGCATGGCCGCGGCCGGCGCGCACACCGGTATCTACCCCGCAATCGGCGCGCCCGGGGCGCCCAGCCAGGATGGGCAGCCGCGCGACGAGGCGGTCGAGTTCGACCCCGAAGTGGCGGCCATTTTCACCGACGAGGCGACCGAGCTCATCGACGCCTCCGAGCGCGCGCTGTCCGAGTGGCGCTCGCAGCCCGGCAGCGCGGAGGTTCGCCTCAGTCTCAAGCGCCCGCTCCACACCCTCAAGGGTGGCGCGCGCGTGGCGGGCATCACGCCCATGGGCGACCTCAGCCACGAGCTCGAGACGCTCGTCATGGCCGTCGACGATGGCACGGTCACGGCCGACGTCGCGGTGTTCGATGTGATCCAGGCGAGCCTGGACGAGCTCGCGCGCATGCGCGAGCAGGTCATCAACGGCCGGCCCGTGGCGCCTGCGCGCGCCATCATCGCGCGCCTGCAGAGTCTCACGGCCACCGGTGCGGCCACCGCCGCGCCGATCCCGACACCGCCCGAGGCGCTGCCCGCTCCTGCGGCAGCGGCGCCGCCGGCCGCCGCGCCGGAGGCTGCGGCGCTGGCACCGGGCGAACCGCCCGGAACCGGGACCGACACGAGGCTGGCGCAGCTGAACGCGGAGCTCATGTTGACCCGGGACGACGGCGTGCAGGCCGGGGAGGCCGACGCGGTGTACGTCGAGCCCCTACCCGAACCGGACCGCGCACCCGAGCCGCATGCCGAGGAGGGTCTGCTCGCGCCGCAGCCGGTCCCGCCCGGCCGCGAGCCGGTGGCCGGCGGCGAGCGCCAGGAGATGGCGCGCGTGGACGCGGATCTGCTCGATCAGATGCTGAATATCTCGGGCGAGGCGAGTATTGCGCGCGCGCGCCTCGAGCAGCAGCTCGGCTCGTTCGACTTCAACCTGGGTGAGCTGTCGCGCACGGTGACGCGCCTGAAGGAGCAGCTGCGCAGTCTCGAAATCGAGACCGAGGCGCAGATCCTGCACAAGCACGAGGACGAAGGCCCGCACCGCAGCGAGTTCGATCCGCTCGAGCTCGACCGCTATTCCTCCATCCAGCAGTACTCGCGGGCGCTCGCCGAGACGGCCAACGACGTGGCGAGCATTCAGCAGCTCCTGGAGAGCCTCGCCAAGGACACGCAGACCCTGCTGCAGCAGCAGGCGCGCACCATCACCGAGCTGCAGAACGGGCTCATGCGCACCCGCATGGTGCCGTTCCAGCGTCACGTGCAGCGTCTGGCACGCATCGTGCGCCAGGCGGCCGCCGAGACCGGCAAGCGCGCCGAGCTCACCGTCGAGGGCGCCTCCGGCGAGCTCGACCGGCAGGTGCTCGAGCGCATGCTGCCGCCGTTCGAGCACATGCTGCGCAACGCCGTGGTGCACGGCATCGAAACACCCGAGGAGCGGGTGCGGCGCGGCAAGCCCGACACCGGGCACATTCTTCTCGAGCTGCATCGCGAAGGCGCCGAGGTCATGGTGCGCCTCACCGACGACGGCGGCGGCATGAATCTCGGCGCGATCCGCCAGAAGGCCGAGGCCCTGGGAATGATCGGTGCGGGACAGACCCTGGGTGACGAGGATGCGATCCAGCTGATCCTCGAGCCGGGCTTCTCCACCGCCGGCGCGATCACTCAGCAGGCGGGGCGCGGGGTCGGCATGGACGTCGTAGCCACCGAGATCAAGCGCCTGGGCGGCGCGCTGCACATGGAGACCAAGGCCGGCGAGGGCACGGTGTTCACCATCCGTCTGCCGCTCACGCTCGCGATCAGCCACGCCCTCGTCGTGCGCACCGACGAGGAGTTTTACGCGCTGCCGCTGCCCACGGTGGAGGGGGTGCTGCGCCTGTCCAAGGCGGTTGTCAGTGCGCACCTGGGGCGCGACGCGGCCGCATTCGATTACGGCGGACAGAAGTACCGCTTCCAGCACCTGGCGACGTTCGTGGGATTGCCGCCGTCGGAGCTGCCGGGGCAGGACGTGACCATTCCGGTGGTGCTGGTGCGCGCCGGCGAGCACTCCACCGGTCTGGTGGCGGATGAGCTGGTCGGCAGCCGCGAGATCGTCGTCAAGTCCGTGGGTCCGCAGATCTCCGCCATCCGCGGCATATCCGGCGCGACCATCCTGGGCGACGGCCGCATCGTCATCATCCTCGACATCGGCGCGCTGGTGCGCGCGGAGTGGCGCGCGCGGGTGCAGGCGCCGGTGGCGCCGAAGGAGCGCGGCGACCGGCGCACGTTTGCGATGGTGGTGGACGATTCCATCACCGTGCGCCGCGTGACCCAGCGGCTGCTCGAGCGCAACGGCATGCGGGTGCTCACCGCGAGGGACGGCCTCGATGCGGTGGCGCTGCTGCAGGACAACGTGCCGGACGTGATCCTGCTCGACATCGAGATGCCGCGCATGGACGGCTACGAAGTCGCCGCGCACGTGCGCAACGATCCACGCCTCAAGGACGTGCCGATCATCATGGTGACCTCGCGAGTGGGCGAGAAACACCGCGCGCGCGCCATCGAGCTCGGGGTCGATGACTATCTGGGCAAGCCCTACCAGGAGGCGCAGCTCCTGGATGCCATCGGGCCGCTGGTGGAGCGGCGGCGCGCCGCGGCGCAGGGCCGGGCCTACGCCGGCGCCGCCGGGAACTGACCCGGGGGCAGCCGATGACCGAGCGCGTCACCGAAATCTACAGCCTGCTGGTGCCGCTCCTCGACGCGCGCCTCATCATTCCGCGCTCCTGTGTCGCGGAGGTGATCGGCTTCCAGATGCCCTCCGAGATGACCGGGGCGCCGCCGTGGTACATCGGCACCGTGCCGTGGAACGGCAAGGCGGTGCCGCTGGTGTCCTTCGAAGGCGCCTGCGGCCAGATGATTCCGCCGGCCAGCGGCCGCACGCGCATCGTGATCCTGCACGCGCTCGGCACGCGGGTGGAAGGCGGCAACTTCGCGCTGGTCAGCCAGGGCTTCCCGCAGCTGGTGCGCGTGAGCTCGGATGTCGTGCGCCCCGACAACTCGCGCGTGTTCCCCGAGCGCACACCGATCATCTGCCAGATCCGCATGGTCAACGAGACGCCGCTGGTCCCGGACCTCGAGCGCCTGGAAGAGATGATCGCGGAAGAGACCAGCATCGGCGCCTAGAGGTCTCCGAACTCCCGCTGCAGCAGAGTGAGCGCGGCGAGCGCTGCGGTCTCGGTGCGCAGCACCCGCGGACCCAGGCGCACCGGCGTGAAACCGGCGGCCACGGCGGCTTGCTGCTCCGCCTCCGCGAGCCCCCCCTCCGGCCCGATGAGCACCGTGATCGCGGTCACCAGGCGCGGCACGTCCGCGAGTGTTGCAGTGGCCCCGGGGGACAGGAGCAGGCGGGTGCTGCCGTCGCTGGCGCTGCGCAGCAGGTCGTTCAGCGGTACGGGTGGCGCGATCGAGGGCAGGCGGTTGCGTCCGCTCTGCTCGCAGGCGGCGATGGCGATGGCGCGCCAGTGATTGAGTCTGCGGTCGGCCTGCTGTGCGGCAAGGCGCACGACGCTGCGCTCGGTCAGCACCGGCACGAGCGCGGACATACCGAGCTCGGTCGCCTTCTGCACCACCAGGTCCATGCGCTCCCCGCGCGACACACCCTGCGCGAGGGTGAGCGTGAGGGGCGACTCGCGCTCGATCGCGCGAGCCTCGCCGATCGCGACCGCGACCCTGCCGCCGTGCGCCTGCTCGATGCGGGCCGCGTACTCCCCGCCCGAGCCATTGAACACGGTGAGCGCCTCACCGACCCGCAGGCGCAGCACGCGCGTGACGTGGCTCGCGACGCCGCCCTCCAGAGTGACGCGGGTGCCGGCGACCAGCGGCGCGTCCACATACACACGGCTCAGTCGCATGTCGCCCGCTCGATGCCTTCGCGCGCTACCTCGACCATCAGATCGATCTCCTCGGGCGTGATCACGTAAGGCGGCATGAAGTACACGACGTCGTCGATGGGCCGCAGCAGCACGCCGCGGCTGAGAGCGTGCCGGTGGATCCTCAGGCCGCGACGCTCAGCCCAAGGGTACGGCTCGCGGCTGGCCTTGTCCGCGGTGAGCTCGATCGCCACGATCATGCCCCGCTGGCGCACCTCGGCCACGTGCGGGTGATCCTCGAGCGCGCGGGCGCGCTCGCCCATGCGCGCGGCGAGCGCCCGATTGCCCTCGAGCACCCGGTCCTCGCGGAAGATGGCGAGACTGGCGCGCGCCGCCGCGCACGCCAGCGGGTTGCCGGTGAAACTGTGCGAGTGGAGGAAGGCGTTGAGCCTGACGTACTCGTCGTAGAACGCCGCGTACACCCCGTCCGTCGTCATCACCGTCGACAGCGGCAGATAGCCGCCGGTGAGCCCCTTGGACAGGCACATGAAGTCAGGGCGGATGCCGGCCTGCTCGCAGGCGAACAGGGTGCCGGTGCGCCCGAAGCCGACCGCGATCTCATCGGCGATGAGATGCACCTGGTGACGGTCGCAGGCCTCGCGCAGCAGCGTGAGATACACCGGATCGTACATGCGCATGCCGCCGGCACACTGCACCAGCGGCTCCACGATCACCGCACAGGCCTCGTGCGCATGCTCCGCGAGCGCGGCCTCCATGTGCGCGAACTGGCGCCGCGAGTGCTGCGCCCAGCTCTCGCCGGGAGGGCGCGCGTAGCAGTCCGGCGAGGGCACGGTGATGACATCCATGAGCAGCGGGCGGTAGATCTCCTTGTAGAGATCGACGTTGCCGACGGCGAGCGCTCCGAGCGTCTCGCCGTGATAGCTGTTCGACAGGGTGAGGAAGCGACGCTTGGTGGTACGCCCCACGTTGCGCCAGTAGTGAAAGCTCATTTTCACCGCCACTTCGACGGCCGAGGAGCCGTTGTCGGCGTAGAAGCAGCGGGTGAGTCCCGCGGGCGCGATCGCGCTCAGCGCCTCCGAGAGCGCGATCACCGGCTCGTGCGTGAAGCCGGCGAGCATCACCTGCTCGAGCTCCTCCAGCTGCGCGCGCACCGCGGCGTTGATGCGGGCATTGGCGTGACCGAACAGATTCACCCACCAGGAGCTGATGGCATCGAGATAACGCCGGCCCGAGTAGTCCTCGAGCCACGCGCCCCGCCCGCAGCGGATCGGTATCGGGGGCAGCTGCTCGTGATCCTTCATCTGGGTGCACGGGTGCCACACGTGAGCGAGGTCGCGCGCGGCATACGCTGCGTTGGCGGAAGTCATGGCGTTGATTGTGGCAGAATCCCGGCGGCGCGGAGCCCTTGAGGCCCGGCGCGTCCGGACCGCTTGCGATGCAAACCGCCCCGCCGACCGCACCTGTTACGATCGATCCCGCCACCGGCCTCCTGGCCGGCGTGCGCCAGGTGCTGTCGCCGCACTGCGATGCGCGGCCCGCGGGCACGGTGCCGGAGCTGCTGGTAGTGCACGGCATCAGCCTGCCGCCGGGGGAATTCGGCGGGCCGTGGATCGATCGCCTCTTCACCGGCACCCTGTCCCCCGAGGCGCACCCCTATTTCCGCGAGATCGCCGCCACACGCGTTTCCGCGCATGCCCTCATCCGGCGCGATGGCGCGATCGTGCAGTACGTGCCCTTCGGGGAGCGCGCCTGGCACGCCGGCGCGTCCCAGTACCGTGGCCGTGAGTCATGCAACGACTTCTCGATCGGGGTGGAGCTCGAAGGTACCGACGACACGCCCTACCCCGAGGCGCAGTACCAACAGCTCGCGGCCCTCGCGGCGGCGCTGCTCGCGGCGTACGCCTCGCTGTCCAGCGAGCGCATCGTCGGCCACAGCGACATCGCGCCGGGCCGCAAGACCGATCCGGGGGCAGCGTTCGACTGGCCACGCTTTCGCGCGTTGCTCAAGGAGCGCTACGTCCCCTTACCGCGCTCGTGACGCCACAGCACTTCGGCGCCGCGCTCGTGCCGCGCCAGCACCCGCGCCAGCACGAACAGCAGATCCGACAGGCGATTGAGGTACTGTGTGAGCTCGGGACGCACCGTCTGCATGCGGGCGAGCGCCCACACACGCCGCTCGGCGCGCCGCGCGATGGTGCGCGCGAGGTGACAGGCGGCGGCGCCGGGCCCGCCCCCGGGGAGAATGAACTCCTTGAGCGGCGGCAGCGCATCGTTGAACCCGTCGAGCGCCTGTTCCAGCTGCGTCACGTGCGCGGCGGTGATGGCGCTGTGGCCGGGAATGCACAGCTCGCCGCCCATGTCGAACAGCTGGTGCTGCACCTCGGTGAGGCAGGCAGTGATCGCCGGCGGCAGGTCCGGCACGGCGAGCAGCACGCCGACGGCGCTGTTGAGCTCATCCACGGTACCGTAGGCCTCGACGCGCACGCTGTCCTTGGCAACCCGGGTGCCGTCCCCGAGGCCGGTGGTGCCGTCATCGCCGGTGCGCGTGTAGATCTTGCTCAGGCGGTTTCCCACGGTCGTATCCTAAGCGAATATGCCATCGAAAGAACTCACCGCGGCACTGGCGGCGGCGCGTGCCGCGGCGGATGTGATTGGCGCGCACTATCGCAACAACCCCACGGTGCGCACCAAGGCGGACGACTCCCCGGTCACCGAGGCGGACGTGCGCGCCGAGGAAGTGATCCGTGCCACGCTGGACCGGCATTTCCCCGGCTACGGCTTCTATGGGGAGGAGACCGGACCGCACTCGATTGAGGCCGAGAACCTCTGGCTGGTCGATCCGATCGACGGCACCAAGTCGTTCGTGCGCGAGTGTCCGTTCTTTTCCACGCAGATTGCGCTGCTGCGCGCGGGGGAGCTGGTGCTGGGGGTCTCGAGCGCACCGGTGTACGGGGAGCTCGCGTGGGCCGAGCAGGGAGCGGGGGCCTGGCTCAACGAGCAGCCGGTGCGCGTGAGTGCGGTCGCCGATCTGGCCGGCGCCGTGGTGTCCACCGGGAATCTCAAAACCCTGGCGCGCTCGCCGCGCTGGCAGCGCCTGGGGGGGCTGATCGGCCGCGTCAGCCGCATCCGCGGCTACGGAGACTTCGTGCACTATCACCTGCTGGCGCGCGGCTCACTCGATGTGGTCATCGAATCCGATGTCAACAT
>WNGI01002135.1_pt1 | contig 17305 bp, 13 predicted proteins | sample 5400621 | NCBI WGS metagenome assembly WNGI01 (sample SAMN13153374, study PRJNA577476) | soil metagenome | isolation source: 20 cm soil or saprolite under Garry oak tree replicate 1 | place: USA:California | collected 2016-06-15 | reverse complement strand
TCGCTGCTGTATGCGCTCGAGACCCAGCTCGCCCGGATCGAGCGCGAGGGTGGGGCCGAGGGACGCTGGCGTCGGCACGATGCGATGCGCCGTCGCGTGGAGGAGTGGACCGAGCGGCACGGTGTCGCCTACCTGCCGCGGGAAGGGCGGCGCAGCTGGACCGTGTCGTGCCTCAAGCTGCCCGACGGGAAGACGGCCAAACAGATCGTCGGGGCGCTGAAACAGGCGGGCTGGACGATCGGCTCGGGATACGGCCCATTGAAGGAGTCCACCATCCGCATCGGGCACATGGGCGACCACACCGTCGCCGCGCTGGATCAGCTCCTCGACCTGCTCGCCGGGCTCGTGGCGTGACCTACCTCGTCGCGGTGGCCGACAAGGTGGCGGAGGCGGGACTGAAGCTGCTCGCGGAGACGCCCGAGATCGAGGTCGCCAACTGCGCCGGCAAGCCGCGCGAGGAGCTCGAGCGGGCGCTCGCGGGCGCGCACGCGCTCATCGTGCGGAGCGAGACGCGGGTGACGGCGGACCTGCTCACGCGCGGTCCCAACCTGCGCGTGATCGCCCGGGCTGGGACCGGGGTGGACAACATCGACGTGCATGCCGCCACCCGGCGGGGCATCGCCGTGATGAACGCCCCCGGCGCGAATACGGTCAGTGCCGCGGAGCATGCCATGGGCCTGCTGCTCGCCCAGGCCCGCCACATTCCGTGGGCGGCGGAGGCGATGCGCCGCGGCGAATGGGATCGCAAGCGGTTCGAGGGGACGGAGCTCCGCGGCAAGACCATCGGGATCGTCGGATTGGGCCGCATCGGCGGTCACGTGGCGCAGCTCGCCCGCGCGTTCGGCATGCATGTGGTGGGGCACGATCCGTACCTCTCGCCGGAGCGCGCGGCCGAGCTGCAGTTGAAGCTGCTGCCGCTCGACCAGCTGCTCGCCCAGGCGGACGTGGTCACGCTCCATGTGGCCCACACCGAGCAGACGCATCACCTGATCAACGCCGAGCGGCTGAAGCTCATGAAGCCCACGGCGGTGCTCGTGAACACCGCGCGGGGCGAGCTCGTGGACGAGGCGGCGTTGGCCGACGCGGTTCGCGACAAGCGCATCGGGGGCGCGGCGATCGACGTGTTCGCGGTCGAGCCGCTGCCCGCGGACGCGCCGCTCCGCAAGCTCGAGCGCGTGATTCTCACGCCGCATCTCGCGGCCTCGACGGCCGAGGCGCAGGAGCGGGTGAGCGTGGAGATCTGCGGCGCCGTGCGCGACGCGCTGCTCGTCGGCGATCTCTCGTTCGCGATCAATGTGCCGGGCATCTCCGGCGATCTGCTGCGGCGGCTCGGCCCCCTGCTCGACCTGGCGCGCCGGCTCGGCCGGCTGGCGCTGGCGCTCGTCGACGGGCCGGTCACGGCGGTCGAGGTCGACTACGGCGGGAAGGACGAGGCGGCCCCGCGCCCGGTGCTGATGGCGGCGGTGGAGGGGTTGCTCTCGGGGATGAGCGTCGAGCCGGTGAGCCTCGTGAACGCGCTGCTCATCGCCGAGGAGCGGGGCATCCGGCACGCGCGCCGGACCGGAACGCCGGAGCCGGGCTTCGAGACCACCGTGGGCGTCACGCTCGAGGCGGCCCGCGGTCGGGCCCGCGTGGCCGGCTCGGTGCTGGGCAACGAGCACGGCCGCGTGATTCGGATCGACGACTACCACGTGGACGTCGCGCCGGAAGGGTGGATGCTGGTGATCCGGAATCGCGACGTGCCCGGGGTCATCGGCCGTGTGGGTACGCTGCTCGGCGGTGCGGGGATCAATATCGGCAGCTACCACCAGGCCCGCGTGGCCTTCCCGGGGCACGACGCGCTCGCAGCGATTACGGTGGACCAGCCGCTCGTGAATGGCGTGCTCGAGGAGCTGGCGCGGGTGCCGGACATCCAGTTGGTGCGGCTGGTCAACTTCGGGGACTGAGCACGGCGCGGCGTGCCGGGACCGGACTAGTGTGGAACGATTTTGAGGTCGGCAAAATCGCCGCCGGAGTTGTTCCCCACCCACAGGCCGACCAGTCCGTTCGTGCGGTCGCTTAGCTGGGTGACGACCAAACAAGGCGCTTTCGCATCGCCGACGAAGACGCTGACCTTTGGACTCGCGACGACCACACGCACATGGAACCAGGCGTTCGGGTCCGGCGCGGGATTGACGGGCTGTTCGAAGATTCCCGGCCGCTCGGCTCGCAGCTTCTGCCACGTATACGTGGGATGCGATATGTACTGTACGGCGTGGCCGCGTCTTACCGGGTCTTCGGCCCTGAAGTTGAAGGGGCGGAAGTAGATCGCCTCGTAGGTCGTGCCATCGACCCCATGAAAGGCGACACCGACAAAGCTTTGTCCCTGCACGTCCTTTCCCTTGACGTCGAACTCGATGGTGCCATTACCGAGTTCGATCCCCCGGAGGTACGCGACGCCGTCACCGGGCCTTTCGTCAAGACGAAAACCCTGCGTGGTTCCGCCGCCGAGGCTACTCACGCCGCGGTTGAAGACTACGAAGTCTTTGGGCTCGATTGTTCGCTGTTGACCGGCGAGGCTGGAAGCAGCTAGCAGAACGACAAAAGCAGGCCTCATGGGTGTTCCCTCCTTTTTGGGCGTCACTCGTACCGCAGCGACTCCACCGGGTCCACCGCCGCGGCGCGGCGCGCGGGCAGGAGACCCGCCAGGAGCCCCACGCCGATGAGGATGCCAACGCAGATCAGGGCGATGGGCCAGGACAACTTCGGGTTGAGGATGTACTGCATAGCCTCGTTGCCTTCCGTCGGGATAGCGTCGACCCCGAGCACGATGAGCGTGGCCACCGCGAGTCCCACGAGCCCGCCGGACAGGGCGATCGCCATGGCCTCGAACAGGAATTGCGCCATGATGTGCCGCCGGCGGGCGCCGAGCGCGCGCTTGATGCCGATCTCCTGGGTCCGCTCCTTCACCACGACGTACATGATGTTCGCGACACCGACGCCGGCGATGAGCAGCGTGAAGGCCCCCACCAGCCCCATGAAGATCTGGATGCCGAGCCCGACGGCACTGGTCTCCTTCTCGTCCTCGATGAAGTCCCACATACCCAGGGCGCGCTGGTCCGCAGGGTCGAAGCGATACTTCCGCCCCAGGACCCGGTAGAGCTCCCCCTTCACGAGGGGTCCCCGGGACGCGTCGCGCGGCTGGACGATGAGGTGGTTCACGAAGCGGTTGCCGTAGATGGTGCGAAACGTCGAATAGGGAATCACACCGCGCTCGGCGTCCGGTCCATTGTTGCTCGAGTCCTGGAACTTCTTCTTCAGCACCCCGACCACCGTGAACGGCAAGCCGTCCACGACCACGCTCTTGCCGATGGCGTCGACGCCTTTGCCGAAGATCCGCTCCGCCAAGGCGTTGCCGAGGAACAGCACGCGCCGCCGTTGCGCGACGTCGGCGGGGTTGATAAAGCGTCCGCCCGACGCGGGATCCATATGACGGATCGCCTCGTGATCGGGGCCCACGCCCTCGAGGAACGCGTTGGTGCGGGTCTTGCCCAGCTGAAACGACGTGCCCCACCGCCCGTACGAGACGCTCCCGCGGTCGACGTCCGAGATAGCGCTCCTGATAAGATCGAGATCCTCCTCCACGAGCCGGATCCGTCGTCCCTGGCCCAAGCCGGCGAATGACTTGCTGGTCTCACCGCCGTACACCATGAAGATGCGCTCGCCGGCACCCAGCAGGCCGTCGCGCACGGTGCGCTTCAGTCCCTCACCGAACGCCAGCAACAGCACGACGGCGAGCGTCCCCCAGGTCACCGCAAAGAAGGTGAGGAAGGCCCGGGTGCGCTGCGTCTTCAGGTCGCCGATGAATTCGCGGAGCAGGATGGAGAACATCAGCCGCGCAGCGCCTCGACCGGATCGAGCGCCGCCGCGCGCCGGGCGGGCAGCAAGCCGGCCGCAAACGCGACGATGGCGAGTAAGGCCAGCGTAGCGGCGAGCACGGCCGGGGAGATGGTCGGGACGCCGACGAACTCCTTGATCGGCAATCCGCCCAGGGCGGCCACGAGGCCGAGCGAGAGCAGCAGCCCGAGGGCCGCGCCCATCGCCACGATCATCAGCGCCTCGGCAAAGAACTGCCGCATGATGTCGGCCCGGGTGGCTCCCACGGCGCGCCGCACGCCGATCTCCCGGGTCCGCTCCCGCACCACGATGTACATGATGTTCGCCACCCCGATGCCGCCCACGAGCAGGGTGAAGGTCCCGACGATGGCGAAGAAGATGTTGAAGGCGACGAACATCTTGCCGAACTTCGTCTCCCACTCGCTCGTGTCCCAGAACCCCAGCGCGTCCTTGTCCGTCGGATCGAACCGGTACTTCCGCCCCATTGTCTCGTACACCCGGCGCTCGGCCCGCTTGGTGAGCTCCGAGGACCGGGCGCGGTAGACGATGTTGTTGAGGAAGCGGTCGCCGAACAGGGCGTAGTGCGTGGTCGCCGGAATGAAGATCCGGTCCTGGTCGCGCTGCTGATACGAAGAGTTCTGCAGCTTGGGACGCATCACCCCCACGATCGTGAAGGGTGTGTCGCCCAGAAACACCTGCTGCCCGACGGGGGCCTCCTGATCGAACAGCAGCTTGGCCAGCTCGTTGCCGAGCACCGCCACGCGCCGCCGCTCGGCAACGTCGCGATCGTTGATGAAGCGGCCCCCCGCCTCGGCGATGATGTTGCGCATGAGGCCGTAGACGGGAACGATGCCGGTGACGGCGGGCGTGGCCGCTTTGACGCCGCGCCGGACCCGCGCGCTGCGCGTGATGAACTCGGGGCTGATGTGCTCGATCTCTCGGACCTCGCCCGCGATGAGCGGCACGTCATCCGGCCGCAGCCGGATCGGGCGCCCGTCGCCGAAACCCGCGAACGGCTTCGTCGTCCGGCCACCGAACAGAATCACGATCCGGTCCCCCAGCCCGTGGAAGCGCTTCAGGGTTTGCCGCTCCAGGCCGACACCGAAGGCCAGCAGCACCACCACCGCCACCGTGCCCCAGGCAATCCCGAGTACCGTGAGGGAGGTGCGGAGCTTTTGCGCCCGCAGGTCGGCGAAGAACTCGCGCCACACGTCAGCTGATCTCGCGCGGCGGCGGCTCGACGATCGAGTCGGTGACCTGCAGACCCTCCAGCACTTCGATGTTGATCGCGTCGGAGAGGCCGGTCTTGATGAACCGCTCCTCGGTCTTGCCGGGGCCGGTTCGCACCGTCACGAAGCTCGAATCGTGGCGGTGCGTGATGAGTCGCTCCGGGATGTAGAGCACGCTATCCCGCCGCGAGATGATCACCTCCGCATTGGCCGAGTAGCCCGCGCGCAGCGTGGCGCCTGCCACCTCGGTCAGGACGATCTCGATCGGGAAGACGGTCGCCTGCTCTTGCTTGTGCGCCTTGAGCCAGATCTTCTCGAGCCGGCCCTGCACGCTCGCGGTGGGCAGCGCGCCGATCTTGATGGTCACCGGCATCCCCTCTTTGAGGCGACCCACGTCGATCTCGTCCACCGTTCCCCGGAAAATCAAGTCCCGCATGGCCGCCAGGCGCATGAGCACCGTACCGGCCTGGTACGGCGTCAAGGGCACCACGGGGTCACCGATCTCGATGGAGTCCTCGAGGATGAAGCCGTCGATGGGCGCGCGGACCACGGTCTCGACCTGCTTGCCGCCGGTCAGCACCTTGCCGCCTTCCTGCAACGCCAGGCGCTCCTGCGCCAGCGAGAGCTGACTGCGCGACTCGTCCACCCGCCGCTGAGCAGTCTCCAGATCGGAGGGGGAAATCAAGTTCCGGTTGCGCAGCTCCTGCTGCCGGGCCAGCTCGCGCTCCAGGTTCTTGAGCTCGATCTCGTGCAGCTCCACGTTGCGGCGGAGCTCCACCATTTCCAGCGGCGTCGGGTTGGGTGAGATCTCCAGGAGCGGCTGGCCCCGCTTGACGAAGTCCCCGACTGCGGCGAAGCGCTGCCGAACGACGCCCGCCAGAATGGACTTGACGCTGACTTCGACTCGAGGCTCGATGGTGCCGACGGCGAGGGCCTTGTCGACCAGGGACCCGCGGACCACCGCCACGGCCTTGGGCCCTTCCTTTTTGCCGCCGCCCAGCCTCCCGGTGGCGGCCATGGCGCCCAGACCGAGGACGGCGATCACGGTGGCGAGGATGATGATCGTGCGGCGCTTCATATCGAGACGGCTCCGCGCTGGTGCGTAGGATGAGGCGTGTCTTGTTCTTACGGGGCTCGGCGCCGATTGTTTCCGGTGGAAGACGGCGTCAGTCCGCGGCCTGTTGCTCTGGGGGCGGCGCTTCGTCCGCCAACAGCCGGAAGGACTTCACGGCTCCGGTCAGCTTGTCGGCCGCCTCGGCGAGCTGGTTCGCGGACGATGCGATCTCCTCGGTGGACGCGCTCTGCTCCTCGCTCGAGGCGGCGATCTCCTCCGCCGACGCGAGCAGGGTCTCGGTGCCCTGGGCGACCGACCCGAGCCGCGCGCTGATCTCCGCCACGAGGACGCGCATCTCGCCTGCCATCTTCGCGATCTCCCGACCCCAGACGTCGCTCGCTTGGGCCTCCGCGACCACCGTCCCGAGGCCCTGGGCCGCGGTCTGTGCCGCGCCTCGCGCGACGCCCGCGCCCTGGGCGAGCTGCGTCAGCCGTTCGCGCATCGCCTGTACCCGGGCGAGTACGCCGCGCACCGTGTCGGCGGTGTCGCCCGCCGCGGCGGCCGCCACCGAGGCGAGCTTGCGCACCTCGTCCGCCACCACCGCGAAGCCGCGCCCCTGCGGCCCCGCCCGCGCCGCCTCGATCGCTGCGTTCAGGGCGAGCATGTTCGTCTGCGTGGCCACCGCTTTGGCCTGCGTCACGAACTTCTGAATCTCCGAGGACGCCTTCGCCAATCCCTCGGCCTCCGCGGCTCCGCGGTTCACCTCTTCGGCGAGCTTGGCGAGCTGCTCCGTGCTCTGGTCCAGCACTTCCTTGTTGCGCCGGGCGACGTCGGCGACGGCCGCGTTGCGTCGTACCGAGTCGTCGGCCCCGGCGACGAGGATCGTCGCGATCTGGAGGATCTTCGCCGTGTCGTCCGCCGCGGCCCGCACCAGCTGGGCCTGCTCTGCCGCCCGCTTGGTGAGGTCCTGGCAGGTGGCCGACATCTGCTCGGTCGACGCGCTCATCTGCTCCGTGGAGGCCGAGATCTCGGTGGCCATGGCGGCCGCCTCGTCGGCCGCCGTGCGGATGGCACCGACCAGGCGGCGGAGCGCCACGACCATCGCCTGCACGGACGACAGGAGCTCGACGATCTCGTCGGACACTGTGTCGACGGCTCCGCCCGCGACGGTCAGGTCTCCGCTCGCCACGCGGGCGGCGACATCCCCCGCCGAGCGCACCGGCGCCGCGACGCGGCGGTTGAGCCACCGCCCCAGCCACAGCATCATCAGCACGGCGAACGCGAACAGGACCACGGCACCCAGCCAGACGTATCGCTGCACCACCCGGGCGGTCGCGTAGGCGACGCCGCTGGGCTCGCGGAACAGGACCCAGTAGTACGCTTCGTTCGCCGGAAAGCGCCCCCGGGCCGCCGGCACGGACACCACGAGCTCCAGGCCGCGGGCCGTGTGAACGATGGCGCGCGTGGATTGCTCCGGATCGAACAGTGCCCGGTCGTGCGGGACGTCGCGTAACTCGGTTTCTGCGGGGCCGTACAACAGGTTGCCGCGCTTGTCGACGAGCTGCAGGTAAGCGCTGTCGCCCAGATCGATCCCGGTGAGCAGCCACCCGACGCGATCGAGGGGGTACACGCCCTCGAGCACGCCGACCGGGCGGGCGCCCTCGGCCGGGCGAAGCGCCACCGCGTACCGCACCGTGACCGACCGGGTGGACGAGTCGATTGCGGGCTCACTCTCCGCGGCACCGTCCCTCATCGCCTGCTGCCACAACGGGTCGTCCCGCCGTTGCAACCGCTCGGGCGCGCCGGAAGCGGTCACGACCAGCCCGTGGCGTTCGCTGACGGTGAGGTCAGTGAACTCCGATCGCTCGGGGTAGCTCCGCAGATACCGGGTCAGGTCGCGGTCGGTGCCGAGCTGGTGTGTGGGCGCGAACATCCGTTCGAGGACCGGTGGAGGCACCTGGTCGAGGCGGCGCGCGGCGACTGAAGTGGCGGCTTCGACCGCGGCGCGCAGGAGGGACGGATTGGCGGCGAGCTGGTCGGCTTCCCCATGTCGCTCGCGCACGTAGTTCGCGACCAGCGCGGTAGCCCGAGCCGCCACTTCGGCCCCACGCTGATCGGCGAGACGCTCGAGCGTCCGCGTGGCTCCCCGACCGGCGAGCGACGCCACGACGAGGACGGCGACGAGCGCGATCCCAGCCGCCCAGAACGTGAAGCGTTGCAGCAGGTCCTTCAGGGTCGAGGCCATGGAATCGTGGCGCAAGCTACGCCGGGTTTCTTGGGGGAGCAAGTCTGTGTAATTTCAGACACTTATGTCGCGCGTCCCCCCCTACGATCCGCAGGTCGTCGAGGCCGCCTGGCAGGCACGCTGGGCCGAGCAGCACTCCAACGAGCCCGACTTGGACCAGCCACGGCGGCCGTTCTACAACCTCATGATGTTCCCCTATCCCTCCGCCGAGGGGCTGCACGTGGGGAACATGTTCGCGTTCACCGGCGCGGACATCTACGGCCGGTTCAAGCGGCTCCACGGCTACGACGTGTTCGAGCCGGTCGGGTTCGACGCGTTCGGCATTCATTCAGAGAATTACGCGCTCTCGGTCGGCACGCACCCGGCGAAGCTCATCCCCCAGAACATCGCGACGTTCCGCCGCCAGCTGAGGCGCTTCGGCGGCATGTTCGACTGGCGTCACGAGCTCTCGACCACCGATCCCCGCTACTACAAGTGGACGCAGTGGATTTTCCTGCAGCTCTTCAAGGCCGGGATCGCGTTCCGGAAGAAGGCGGCGGTCAATTGGTGTCCGAAGGACATGAGCGTGGTGGCGAACGAGCAGGTGATCAATGGCTACTGCGAGCGCCATCCTGATACCAAGGTCGAGCAGCGGTTCCTCGAGCAATGGTTCTTCAACATCACCCGCTACGCCGAGCGGCTGCTCCGGAACCTCGACACCCTCGACTGGTCCTCTTCGACCGTCTCGCTGCAGCGAAACTGGATCGGCCGGAGCGAAGGGGCGGAGCTGATCTTCGAAAGCCCGGCCGGCGCCCGGATCCCCGTGTTCACGACGCGCCCCGACACGGTGTTCGGCGCGACGTACCTGGTGCTCGCGCCCGAGCACCCGCTCGTGGAGCAGCTCACCGCCGACGAGCAGCGGCGCCAGGTGAACGCCTACCGGCGCGAGGTGCAGGGGAAGGACCTCGTGTCCCGCCGGGTCGGGGACAGGACCAAGACCGGGGTGTTCCTCGGGTCCTACGCCCGCAATCCGGCGACGGGCGAGGCGATCCCCATCTGGATCGCGGACTACGTGCTCATGGAATACGGCACCGGGGCGATCATGGCCGTGCCGGCCCACGACACGCGCGACTTCGAGTTCGCGACCCAGTTCAAGCTTCCCATCCGGGAGGTGGTGCGCACCGCCGAGCCGCTCCCGAGCGTCACCGAGGACGGCGTGCTCGTCAATTCGGGCGAGTTCGACGGGCTGTCGTGTCGCGACGCTCAGCGCCGCATCGTCGCCTGGCTCCAGGGACGGGGTCTCGCCACGCCCCAGGTCCAGTACCGGCTGCACGACTGGTGCATCTCGCGGCAGCGCTACTGGGGCCCGCCGATCCCGATCATCTACTGCGACCGTTGCGGACCGGTGGGCGTGCCGGAGCAGGACCTCCCGGTGCTGCTGCCGTTGATCGAGGACTTCCGCCCCGATGCGAGCGGGGTGAGCCCGCTCGCGCGACACAAAGAGTGGTACTACGTCACATGCCCGCAGTGCGGCGCGCAGGGGCGGCGCGAGACCGACGTCTCCGACACGTTCCTCGATTCGGCCTGGTACTACCTCCGTTACCCGTCCACCGAGTTCGACGACCGCCCGTGGGACCCGAAGCGCACCACGACGTGGCTTCCCGTCACGAGCTACATCGGCGGGAACGAGCACGCGGTGCTGCATCTGCTCTACTCGCGGTTCATCACCATGGTGCTCCAGGAGCTCGGCCACGTGCACTTCCAGGAGCCGTTCCCCAAGCTCCGCGCGCACGGGCTCATCATCAAGGACGGCGCGAAGATGTCCAAGTCGCGCGGCAACGTGGTGATCCCCGACTCCTACATCCAGCAGTGGGGTGCCGATACCTTCCGCATGTACCTCATGTTCCTCGGGCCCTTCCAGGAAGGCGGCGACTTCCGGGAGACCGGGATCGTGGGGATCCGGCGCTTTCTCGACAAAGTATGGACGACCGCGCACGAAGCGGCTGCTCCACTGACCCCGGGCGCAAGCCCGGGGTCCCCGGGGTCAGTAGTTCCCGCGATCGTCGAGCGCAAGCTGCACCAGACAATCGCGAAAGTCACGGCGGACACCGAGAGCCTCGACTACAACACGGCGATCGCGGCGATGATGGAGTACGTGAACGCCTTGCGGGATGCGGGATGCGGGATGCGGGAAGCGGTCGAGCCCCTGCTTGTGATGTTGGCGCCGTACGCGCCCCATCTCGCCGAGGAGCTCTGGGCCGCCCTGGGGCACGACCGCTCGATCTTTCACGCGAGCTGGCCGAGCTACGATGCGACGCTCGCGGCCGCCGGCGACGTCGAGGTCGTGGTGCAGGTGAATGGGAAGGTCCGCGGGCGGGTGACGGTCTCGCGGGGCGCCACGGAAGCACAAGTGGTCGCGCTGGCCCTGAAGGACGAATCGGTGAGGAAGTTCGTGGACGGCAAGCCGGTGAGAAAGACGGTGTATGTGCAGGACCGCCTGTTGAATCTGGTCGTGTAACGAAAAAGCGTGGTGAGTGGTTGGCACCGGATGCAACCACGCACCACTCACCACGCCGTCATAGGATCTTCGCCACCAAGTCGCCGACGAGATATCCCACGCCCGCGACCCCCAGCCCCACCACGAACATGTCGATGCCGCTGCGGATCACGCCGCGCCCCGTGAAAAAGCTGCGCGCCGCGCCCACGCCGAAGTGCGAGAGCATCGCGATCGTGAAGGCGATCCAGGCGGCCGTGCGTCCGCTGAACAGGAGGAACGGCGCCACCGGGATGAACGCGCCGACCGCCGTCGACACGCCGGTCAACCAGCCCTCCTTGAACGGCGTCGCGTGCGCCTCCCCGATCTTCAGCTCTTCGCGCACCTGCTCGTCGAGCGCCCGCTGCGAGTCGCGCATCAGTTCGGCTGCCATCTTGCGCGCGATGCCCGCCTCGATGCCCTTCGTCTGGTACACGAGCGCGATCTCTTCCTCCTCGACCTCGGGCATGATCCGGATCTCTTCCTTCTCCATCGCGATCTCGTGGTCGTACACTTCCTGCTCGCTCTTCGCGGCCAGGTAGCCCGATGACCCCATCGAGAGCGCGTCCGCGATCATCCCGGCTATCCCTGAGAGCAGGACGATGTGCGGCGCGACGGCGGCGCCGATCACCCCCGCCACCAGCCCGAAATTCGCGGTGAGTCCATCGTTGAACCCGTAGACCACGTTGCGCAGGAAGCCCCCCGACTCCGTCTTGTGCCAGGGCTCCGCGGCCCGGCCGGCGAGAGCTGCCAGCGTCTCCGCATGCGCCGCCGACTCCTTGGCGAGCTTGAGCGAGACCTCCCGCGCGTCGTCGAAGCTGGCCTGCTTGTGGAGGTCCATGTACCCCTTCACCTCCTGCCCCTCTTCGCGCAGCAGCAGCGGCAGCAGGTAGTTGGTTCCGAAGCGCCGCCCGAACCACGCTCGGAGACGCGCGTTCATAGAAGGGCGCGGCCGGCCGACGCGGTTGCCGTGCTCGGCGAGGAGCTGTTCCCACATCTGGACGTGGCGCTCTTCCACCCCCGCCAGCTTGATGTAGACATCCTTGCGCTTGGGGTCCGGCTCCTGGCCGGCCAGCACCAAGTAGAGGTAGGCAGCGTCGTATTCGTCCTGCCAGTGGTCGAGCCAGGTGTGGAGGGTTTCGCGGTCGAGGGGCATGACTCAAAATAGCTGCAACTGACAGGATGGCAACCGGTTAGACTGCGTCACGCAACGGCGTCACGCGACACCGTAGCACGACGACGTAGCACAACGACGCCGCGTGACGTCTTTGCTCGACGTTTTTGCGCGACGTATTTCACGCTTGACGCATCTTTGTAGTTCAGGGGATGACCATCTCACTCGCCGTTCCCGACCTTCTCGTTGCGCGGGCGAAGTCAGGCGACCTGGAAGCGCTCGAGGCGCTCTACCGGGCGTTCGAGACGCCCGTGTACAACCTCGCGCTCCGGGTGCTGCGGCGGCCCGAGGACGCCGAGGACGTGCTGCAGGAGACGTTTCTCGAGGTGGTTCGGAGCATCAAGCAGTTCCGTGGGGAAGGGCACCTGTGGGGCTGGATCCGGCAGATCGCCGCGTCGAAGGCGCTGATGCGGATACGGCAGGAACGGGTGCGAGAGACGGAGGAGCTGCACGAAGAGTCGGAGGCGGGGGGCGCGGGGGCCGCGGGGGGCGCGGGGGGCGGGTCGAGGGGGGGAATGAACCCGGGCGCCGTGCCTGTCCAGATCGATCTGGAGCGGGCATTCGAGCGGTTGAGCGAGACTTCGCGCGCGGTGGTCTGGCTGCACGATGTCGAGGGGTACACCCACGAGGAGATCGCGGAGCAGATGGGCAAGACCGTGAGTTTTTCCAAATCGCAGCTGGCGCGGGCGCACGCACGCCTGCGCGGCATGCTGGATGATGAAGGAGTCGCACGATGATGCACTGCACGATGGACGACCTGTTGGCGCTCGCGGCCCGGGAAGGGTCCGCGTGGGCGCGGCAGCACGCGGCGGGATGCGCGCCGTGCCGGGCCGAGCTCGAGGCACTGTACCAGCGCGTCGCACAGCTGAAGGCGCTGCCTGCCCGACGGCCCGCCCGAGACCGCTGGCCCGCGGTGCGGGACGCCGTGTTGGCCGAGCGGCGGTGGCGCCGCGAGCGGTGGGGCGTCTCGGGCCTCGCCGCGGCTGCGGCGGTTGCGGCGCTGCTCGTGTTCCGGCCGTTCTGGACGAAGCCGGTCGACGCCGCCGAGCTGACTCGCGTGAAGGCGCAATCGGCAACGCTCGAGCAGCAGCTCCAGCGCTACGATCCCGACGGGCGGGTAACGAGCGGCCGCTCCGCGGCGCTCGCGGCCGCCCTGGAAGACCGCATTGCCGTTATCGACGGTGAGCTGGCACAGCTGGGCCCTCCTGAGGCCCCGGCGCGTCCTGCCGACCTCGTCACACTATGGCAGCAGCGCGTGGAGCTCATGGAGCAGCTCGTGAGCGTCCACGTCACTCGCGCCGCTTACGTGGGGCTGTAGGGCCCCGGAGGGTTATCGCACATGCAGCGGAAGTGGATCATCGTCGCGGCGGCACTGGTCGCCTCGGCGGGCGGGCTCTCGGCGCAGGGGACCCCACGCCCGCCGCGTCCGCCTCGTGAGCCGCGCGTTCAGGCGTTCATGTGGGGCGACCACCGCGGCCGGATCGGCGTCGTGGTGCGCACCGACGCGAGCCCCGAGACCGACAAGACCGGGGCCAAGATCGAAGGGGTCACGCCCGGGGGTCCCGCGGACAAGGCGGGTCTCAAGGTGGGCGACATCATCACCAAGTTCAACGGCACGTCGCTCGCCGCCGTGAAGGCGGAAGACGAAGACCAATCCGGCCCCGGAACCAAGCTGGTGGCGCTGGCGCGCAAGCTCACGCCCGACGACACGGTGCAGGTGGAATACCGGCGGGGCAATGACACGAAGCAGGCGACGCTCGTCGCCGCCGATCTCGGCCCGAGGTTCCAGATGGAGATGCCCGGGCCGCCGGACATTGCCGTGGCCCCGATGCTGGGCATGGATCACTTCGAGATGTTCGGATCGCCGTGGGGCAATCTCGAGCTCGTCAGTCTCAACGCCGATCTGGGTGAGTACTTCGGGACGAAGGAGGGCGTCCTCGTGGTGAAGGCACCAGCGGACTCGAGCCTGCCCTTGAAGGGCGGCGACGTGATCACATCCATCGGCGGGCGGAAGCCGGCGAATCCGTCGCACGCGATGCGGATCTTGCGATCGTACGAGAAGGGCGAAACGGTATCGATCGAGATCCTGCGCAAGCAGAAGCGCCTGACCGTCGCGTGGAAGGTTCCGTCACGAGAGGACCGCATGTTCCGCCGGCACGAGGAGCACGACGAACACGAAGAGCGGAGCGGCCTGCCGCGCCTCGAGCTGCGGCGCCGACTCCAGGTGCAGCGGGTCTAACGTCTCAGGCCGAGCGCCGCGCCGGCAGCACCTGGTCGAAGGCGGCGAATTCGAAGGGTTTCGGCACGCAGGGGCGGCCGGTGGACGCGAGGAAGGTGCGCACGCTGTCGTCCACCAGCTGTCCCGTCGTGAAGATCACGCGCTCCACGTAGGACGGGTCGCGCGCCTTGAGCTCGCCGAACAGCTGCTCCCCCGACACATCCGGCATCCGCATGTCGACGATGACCGCATCGAAGGCGTCCTCGCGCATCCGGGCGAGTGCCTCCCGGCCGCTGGCGGTCGTCTCCACCTCGTGGCCCCGGCTCGAGAGATAGCGCTGGAGTGCGACCCGGACCGAGGCCTCGTCGTCGACCACGAGCACGTGCAGCCGGTCGGCGACGGTCTGCGTGGCGGCGGTGCTCTGGAACTCACCCGTGGGGCGCGGGGCCACGATCGGCAGCTCGATCACGAAGCGAGCGCCGCCCTGGGTGGCGTTCTCCGCCCAGATACGCCCCTCGTGCTCGCGCACGATCCCCAGCGAAATGGAGAGCCCGAGCCCGGTGCCGGAGCCCGTGGGCTTGGTGGTGAAGAACGGGTTGAAGATGCGCTCGAGCAGATTGGGCGGGATGCCGGGACCCGTGTCTTCGAGATCGATGCGGATCAGGTCGCCGTTGCGGCGCGTGCGGATGACGAGGCGCTGCTGGTCCCGCTCCGCGCGCTCCATCGCCTGCTCGGCGTTCGTGATCAGGTTGAGGAACACCTGCTGCAGCTGGTGCGCGTCAGCCATCGTCTCGGGCGCCTGCTCATCGTAGTCCCGTTGCACGTCGATGCCGCGCACCCGCAGCTCGTACCCGCGCAGCTCGAGCGTGTCGTCGAGCACCTGGTTGACGGAGGTGGGCGTACGCTCCGGCTTGTGCTGGCGGGCGAACGTCAGGAGGTTCTGCACGATGCGCGACGCACGCCGGGCCTCCGCATAGATCATCTCGGCGGCCGTTCGCTGATCGGGCGGGAACCGCTTCTCGGAGAGGAGCAGCTGGGCGAAGGCCGAGATCCCGGCGAGCGGGTTGTTCAGCTCGTGGGCCACACCCGACACCAGCTGCCCGATCGCGGACATCTTCTCCGACTGGATCAGCTGCTCCTGCAGCATCTTCTGGTCGGTGACGTCGCGGATCACGCACAGCACTTCCTCGTCGAGTCGTGGCGTCGAGTAGGTCACCTGAATCGTGCGGACGTCGCCGTCCTTGCGGTAGAAACTCGTCTCGAACAGGCCGGTCTCGCCGGCGAGCGCCTTCTGGAAGTGCGCAAGCGCCTTGGGGAGCTCGTCGTCGGGCAGCATCGGGGCGAACCATTGACCCACCAGCTCTTCGCGCCGGTAGCCCGAGATGATCTCGGCGGCGTGGTTGAAGGTGGTGAAGCGGCCGTTTGCGTCGAACGTCGCGATCGCGTCCGACGCCGACTCGAACAGGTTGCGGTAGCGCGCCTCCGACCGGGCGAGGGTGTCCTGCGCCTGCTTCTCTTCGGTCACGTCGCGCAGCGTCGCCACCGTACCGAGCAGCTCGCCCTCGACCACCAGCGGGGTGGTGGAGACGGCGACCACGCGCTCGTCCCCGGTCGCGGTTACGATCTTGGTCTCGTACCGCTGCTCTTCGCCCTCGACCGCCAAGTGCTCGAGCTCCGCCACGTGCTGCCGCTCGGCGGCGGCGACGAGGTCGTCGATCGGCGTCCCCGGGAGGTCGTCGAGCGGCCGGCCGAACAGCTCGGCCGCCGCGCGGTTGGCGCTCAGCACGTGCCGATCCACTCCGGTCACGACCACGGCGTCCGCGAGGACGGCCACGATCTCCGCCGTCACCCGCTGCGGGTCGAATGCCCGGCGTTTGAGTGCCGCGTTCGGCGGCGGAGCCCCCATGCCCCGCGTCGGCGAAGCGCGCCTGCCCTTAGTCATGAGTCGTACGAGGCCACCATGGCTTCCTTCATCAGGCCGAGACTCTTCAGCGCCGACGCGGTAACGCCCTGCGGTGCTTCCCCGCGCTTGACGCAGCTCTTGATGATCTCGAGCGCCTGGATCGGATGCTCGTCGTCGTACTTGGCATGCTCCTCGAGCCACCAGCGCCCCCGCGGCCCGATCTTCTCGTTCTTCGCGAGCCCGCGCAGCGCCTTCTCCGAGATCTTCTGCGCCACGCCCTCGACCGCGTAGTTCGTGGCCGACACCGCCGCGCCGAACGTGGCGCCACGGACCATCTCGGTCAGGTAGCCGTGGAACTCCTTCACCTCGGGGATCATCGGCTCCGGAATCTGGAAGCGCTCCTTGGGGACGTTAAACCCGTCGCCCATCGCGCGCCACATGGCATCGTGGCGCTTTTCCACGCGAATGTTGTCGCGAAAGAAGACCTTGCCGTCCTCCGGCGAACGGTCCAGCAGCAGCTGCAGCCACTGCGGGAAGTCGCGGATGATCGGATAGAAAGCCACGAGGAAGTTCTGGATTCGGCCATCGGCGAGCGGAAGTTCTGGATTCGGCCATCGGCGAGCTGGTTCTCCGAAGCATCCACGATCACGCGCGTGTCGAGGATGGCTTCGCGGCTCGGATCCAACGCGGCATCCAGGTCGGCCACCCACTTTGGATGGGGTGTCACCTGTACGGACATCGGGTCTCCTCCCAGGGCGCTCGAGCTTTGGGAAAAAGGATTCTCGCGCAAATGTAGCGCCGCGGTTCCTCTGCACAAGTTTATGCGGCCTTACAACTTGTGGGGTCGAGGCCGGGGCGGCTGTGAGCGTCATTACCGTATTGCGCCTCTGACCCATTGACACGATATATCGTGCAGCAATATCTTGGCGTTACATCGCCAACCTGGAGAACGCATGGCCAGATCATTCGCATGGGACCGGTTCGCCTTCGGCTTTGGGCCTCGGGGCTTCTTCTGGGCCGGCCCGCGGGGCCGCCGCCGTCGCTGGTTCGAGTCGGGGGACATGAAGTACGTCATTCTCAAACTGCTCAAGGAT
>WNGI01002023.1_pt1 | contig 17305 bp, 15 predicted proteins | sample 5400621 | NCBI WGS metagenome assembly WNGI01 (sample SAMN13153374, study PRJNA577476) | soil metagenome | isolation source: 20 cm soil or saprolite under Garry oak tree replicate 1 | place: USA:California | collected 2016-06-15 | reverse complement strand
CGATCGGTACCTGTGCGCGTGCCGGGGCGTGCAAGGACAGTTCGACCCGGAGATCGAGGTCGTGCCGAACACCGGTGCCGTCTACGCGGCCTGGATGAACGGCTACAACGTCGTGTTCTCCAAGTCGACGAACAAGGGGCAGACCTGGACGACCCCCGTCCCCGTCTACGGGAAGGTGAGCTGGAACGACAAGCCCATCCTCGCGGTGTCCGACGACGGGAACGACGTCTACGTCGCGTTCAACGGGCCGACCGGTGGCGACCCCTATGTCGCCCAGTCCCACGACGCGGGAGCCACCTGGACCCAGACCAAGATCGTGGACTCGAACCGGTACATCTACGCGTTCGACGGCGACGTGCTGCCGAACGGGACGGTCGTGTTCTCCGAGACGAGCCTCCTGTATTCGAACGCGCACACCCTCACGGGCCAGGATCTCGTCTACGTGTACAGCTCCACGAACGCGGGCGCGACCTGGAGCACGAACCTCGTGGATACCGTCGAGATCGGCCCGAACTGCACGGCCGCCGGATGTCCCAACGACTACTACCCCGGCCACAGCGCGATCTCCGCCGACGCGAACGGCACGCTCGTCGTGCTGTACGACGGCGCGACCGTCTCGCAGGGGAACGAGACGGTCTGGGCGCGGCGCTCGGCCGACGGCGGCGCCACCTGGTCGGCCCGCCAAGCACTCTCGACCTCCGGGGAGATGGGCGATTTCCCCTCGGTCGAGTCCCGAGGCACCGGCGACGTCCGCGCCTGGTACATGCAGACGAACGCCGGCAACTTCGACGCGTGGAACGTCTGGTACCGGAGCTCGGCAGACGGTGGCGTGACGTGGACGGCGCCCGTCAAGATCTCCGACGTCACGAGCGGCGCGTCATACAAGACCGCGAACGGCTTCCTGGAGCCCTACGGCGACTACGGCGAGACGGCGATCACGTCCGCCGGCAAGACCGTCGCGACGTGGGGCGAGGGCAACTCGTACACCGGACCGGGCGGGGTGTGGGTCAACCGCCAGACGTAGCTCAGTAGGCGATCGCCCAGGCGGCCGTGTCGACGGCCGCCTGGCCGCACACCACGCACGGTCCGTCGGCCGGTTCGGGTTCGAACGGCAGGAAGCGGATCGTCGCCTTCGTCTCGGCCTTCACCTTGGCCTCGCACTCCGCGTCCCCGCACCATCCGCCGATCACGAACCCGCCCGGATCCTCGATCGCATCCCGGAGCTCGTCGTACGACCGCACGCGCGTCGTGTGCGCCTCGCGGAACGCGAGCGCATCGTCGAACAGCGATCGCTGGATCTCGTCTTGCAACGCGGTGAGCGCCGCCGCCACCGCATCGAGGCCGACCGCTGACTTCTCGCCGGTGTCACGGCGCGCGATCGTCACCTGTGATGCATCGAGGTCCCGCGGGCCGATCTCCACGCGCACCGGGACCCCGCGGAGCTCCCAGTCGGCGAACTTGTACCCCGGCCGGAGGTCATCGCGATCGTCGACCTTGACGCGGAGGCCCGCCGCTCGCCAGCTCTCAGCGAGCCGCTCGGTCTCGCCCAGCACGCGGGCCCGCTCGTCATCGTTCCGGAAGATCGGGACGATCACCACCTGGATCGGGGCGACGCGTGGAGGAAGCCGCAGGCCTCGCTCGTCGCCGTGGGTCATCACGAGACCGCCGACGAGCCGCGTCGTCGCGCCCCAAGAGGTGCCCTCGGCGTAGTGCTGCTCACCGTCCCGGCCCAGGAACTGCATCCCATACGCCTTCGCGAAGTTCTGGCCGAGGTAGTGCGACGTCCCGGCCTGGAGCGCCTTGCGATCGCGCATCAGCGCCTCGATCGTGAGCGTCTCCTCGGCGCCGGGGAACCGCTCGGCCGGGGTCTTCCGGCCGACGTGCACCGGCATGGCCATCACGTCCTCGGCGACCTGCCGGTACGCCTCGAGCATCTGTTTCGCCTCGGCCCTGGCCTCGTCCTCCGTCTCGTGCGCGGTGTGGCCTTCCTGCCACAGGAACTCCGTGGTCCGAAGGAACAAGCGCGGACGGAGCTCCCAGCGAACGATGTTCGCCCACTGGTTGTAGAGCAGCGGAAGGTCCCGGTAGCTCTGGACCCACTTCGCATAGGTCTGCCAGATGATCGTCTCGGATGACGGCCTCACGACCAAAGGCTCGGCGAGCTCCTCGCTCCCCACCCGCGTCACCTGGACGAACTCGTGAGCGAACCCTTCGACGTGCTCTTTCTCGCGCTCCATGAGATGGAGCGGGATGAACATCGGGAAGTACAGGTTCTGGTGCCCCGTCTCCTTGAACCGGACGTCGAGGGCGTCGCGGATCGCCTCCCACAGCGCGTAGCCGTAGGGCTTGATCACCATCGTCCCACGGACGAGCGAGTTCTCCGCCAGGTCCGCCTGACGGACCACCTCCTGGTACCAGGCGGGGAAGTCGTCGGTGAACGAAGGGAGCGCCATGAGGGAAGGAAACCTACCTTCCGAACGGCGGAGCCGACAGCGGCGTCGCGCTACTTGTCGACGTCGCCGACCACGAAGAAGATCGAGCCGAGGATCGCGATCAGGTCCGGAACGAGTGTGCCCGGCAGGATCGCCGGCAGCACGCTGATGTTCGAGAAGCTGGCGGTCCGCATCTTCAACCGGTAGGGCTCCTTCTTCCCGTTGCCCACCACGTAGTAGCCCTGGACGCCGAGCGGGTTCTCGGTGCGCACGTAGACCTCGCCCTCGGGGATCTTGATCGCCTTGTTGAGCAAGCCTGCCGTCCGGTAAGGACCGGGCGGGAGCCGGTCGAGGCACTGCTCGATGATGTCGCACGACTGCCGCACGCGCTGGACCAACACCCACAGACGGTCGTACGAATCGCCCCGCTCGCCGACCGGGACCTCGAACTCGACCTCGCCGTACTTCTCGTACGGCGTGTCCTTCCGCGGGTCCATCGCGACCCCCGTGGATTGCAGGGTGGGGCCGGAGCAGCCGTACGCGATCGCGATGTTCGGGTGGATCGGCCCGACGTCGCGGCATCGTTTGAAGACGATCTCGTTTCCCATGATCAGCTGGTCGTAGTCCTTCAGGAGACGCCGGAGCGCCACGAGCACCTCGCCGGCGCGCTTCAGGAACCCGCGAGGAAGATCGTCCTTGAGACCGCCCACGCGAGCGAACGAGTGATGCATCCGCGCCCCGGTCGCCGACTCGACGAGATCCTGCACCATCTCACGCTCGCGGAACGAGTAGAAGATCGGCGTCATCGCGCCCAGCTCGAGCGGGTACGAGCCCATGAACACGAGGTGGTTCATGATCCGGTTGAACTCGGCGAACATCGTCCGGATCCACTGCGCTCGGTCCGGGACCTCGATCTCGGCGAGTCGCTCGACGGCGATCGTCCAGCCGAGCTCGTTGTTGAACGCCGACAGCCAGTCGTGGCGGTTCATCAGCACGAGGGTCTGCCGCGCGTCGCGGAACTCGGCGAGCTTCTCGGCCCCGCGGTGCATGTATCCGATCACGGGCTCGGCGCGTTTGATGACCTCCCCGTCGAGCTCGACGACGATCCTCAGCACCCCGTGGGTCGACGGGTGCTGCGGGCCGATGTTGAGGATCATCTCCTCGGTTGCGAACTCGCCCGCGGGGACGATGTCCACCCCGCCACCGCGCACCATGTTCATGAGGTCCGAGCTCTGGAACGCCGGACGGACGTCGGTGTCGGACATCGGGCGGCATCTTACCGCTGTAGGCTCGCGACCATGGCGGGGGACGTCCGCGCGAAGGTGCCGTCGGTCGATACCTTGCTGCGGTCGGAGCCGGGACGACGGGCGTCTGCGACCGTCGGCCGCCCCTTGCTGAAGCGGATGCTCCTCGCGACCCTGAGCGAGGTCCGGGCGAGCGCGGCGGACGGCGCCACACCTCCGTCGCACGACGAGATCCTCACGGTCGCGATCGGGCGGGCCGCCGACACGGCGTTCGGTCTCACGCCGGTGATCAACGCGACCGGCGTGCTGTTGCACACCAACCTGGGGCGCGCGCCGCTCCCGGGGTCAGCCATCCGTGCGATCGCCCGGACGGCGAGCGGCTACTCGGACCTCGAGGTCGATCGCATCAGCGGGGCCCGCGGGCGCCGGTCGGGCCGCGCGGAGCTGCTCCTGGCTTCGCTCACGGATGCGGAGGACGCCCTCGTCGTGAACAACTGCGCCGCCGCCGTGGTCCTCACGCTCGCCGCGCTCGCCAAGGGGCGGTCGGTCCTCGCCTCGCGGGGCGAACTGATCGAGATCGGCGGGGAGTTCCGGATCCCCGACATCATGAAGGCCTCCGGAGCGAGGCTGGTCGAGGTCGGCACCACCAACCGCACACGGCTGGCCGATTACCGGAACGCGCTGGACGATCGCTCGGCCGCGATCCTGAAGGTGCACCCGTCCAACTACAGGGTGGTCGGCTTCACCGCCGAGGTCTCGGCGAAGGACCTCGGAGCCCTCGCTCGGAAGAACGAGATCCCGTTCATCTACGACGTCGGGTCGGGACTGCTCGACCACGAGCGCAGCTTCCCCGGCGACGAGCCGACCGTCCGCGGCGCCCTGGCCGACGGCGCCGACCTGGCCACGTGCAGCGCCGACAAGCTCCTCGGCGGACCGCAGGCCGGGTGCATCGTCGGGCGGGCCGACCTGATCGGCAGGCTCAGAAGACACCCGCTCGCCCGAGCGATGCGGGTCGACAAGCTCCAGATCGCGGCGCTCGAGGCGACGCTGCGGTTGCATGCGACCGGCCGCCACGACGAGGTCCCCGTCCACGCCATGATGCATGCCGGCGACGAGCTGCTCGCCAAGCGGGCGCATCGCCTGTCCGGCTCGATCGGGGGCGACCTCGAGGGGGCGCACGTCGTGCGGTGCGAGTCGGTCGTCGGCGGAGGCTCGCTGCCGGGTCTCGCGCTCCCGTCGTGGGGCGTGCGGATGAAGGCGCCGGACCCGCCGGCGTTCGCGGCCCGTCTGCGCAGCGGCTCCCCATCGGTCTTCTGCCGGGTCGAGGACGGCAACGTGCTGCTCGACGTTCGCACCGTCACGGACGAGCAGCTGCACGATCTCGCCCGCGCGGTCCTCTACGCGCTGGAGGGCGACGACCTCGACGACGAAGGTTGACGTGAGCGGAGAGCTCCGCGTCATCGCGACGGCCGGTCACGTGGACCACGGGAAGTCGTCCCTCATCATCCGGATGACCGGGATCGACCCGGATCGGTGGGCCGAGGAGAAGCGTCGCGGGCTCACGATCGACCTCGGGTACGCGTGGTGCACGCTCCCGAGCGGTCGCGAGATCGGGTTCGTGGACGTGCCCGGACACGAACGGTTCGTCGGGAACATGCTCGCCGGGGTCGGGCCGGTTCGACTCGTCCTGTTCGTTGTCGCGGCGGACGAGGGGTGGAAACCGCAATCCGAGGAGCACCTGCAGATCCTCGACGTCCTCGGGGTGGCCGGCGGGGTGATCGCGCTCACGAAACGCGACCTGGTCGACGACGAGACGCTCGCGATCGCCACCGACGAGGTGCTCGAGCGCGTCGAGGGAACGGTGCTCGCGCACGAGCCCGTGATCCCCGTCTCCGCCGAGACCGGTGAGGGTGTCGACCGGCTCGTGGCCGCGCTCGACGCGCTCCTCGGGTCTGCGCCCGCGCCCGAACCCGCACGCACCCGGCTGTTCGTCGACCGCGTCTTCTCGATCAAGGGGGCGGGGACGGTCGCGACCGGCACGCTCACCGGCGGTTGCCTGAGCGCATCGCAGAGCGTCGAGGCCTACCCGTCGGGGCGGCGCGCGCGCGTCCGCGGCCTGCAGACCCACAAGCACGACGAGTCGCGGGTCTGTCCGGTGACGAGGGTGGCCGCCAACCTCACCGGCGCCGAACGCGACGAGCTGGTGCGGGGGGACGTCCTCGCCGAACCCGGAGCGTGGCGTCCCACGACCGTCTTCGACGTCGCGATCCGGCCCGTGCGCGACCTCGATCGGATCCCGGCCCGTGGGGCGTTCAAGGTCTACGCCGGCGCCGCAGAGGTAGACGCGAAGATCCGGCTCCTCGACGAGCGCTTCGCGCGCGTGCGGACGGCGCACCCGCTGGTGCTCGACGTGTTCGATCGGTTCGTGGTGCGCGAATCGGGCCGGCAGCGGACGGTCGGCGGCGGCACCGTCCTGGACGTGGCGCCGCCGCGCGCCGCGGACGAACGACATCGGTCGTTCCTGGTGCGGCGCGCGGCGGCGGGCCGCGAGGAGGTCCCGGCCTTGCTGATCGAGGAGGGCGGCGCGGTGCGCGCCGAGGACGTGATCCTCCTCACCGGCGGGGAGCCGCCCGACCCTCACGACGGATGGTGCGTCGCGCCGGCCGTCCGGCGCGCGGCGCACGACGCCGTCCACGAGGTGTTGAGCGCGTTCCACCGCGCCGAACCGCTCGAGGAGGGCGCGCCGCTGGGCGTCGTCCGGCAGGCCGCCGGCGAGGCGGCGCGCCGTGCCGGCGCGCCGCGCGCCGCCGGCCTGCCGGACACCCTACTGGACCTCCTCGCCTCGGAAGGGTCGATCGTCCGCACGTCAACGACCGTGCGGCTCGCCACGCATCGGGTCGCGCTCGAGGAGCGCGCGGACGACGTCCGCGCGCTCCTCGACGCCATCTCGGGCGAGCACGAGGCCCAGCCGCCGACGGTCAAGGAGCTGGTGCGCGCCGGGACCCGCCGCGACGTGATCGACGCCGCGTCCCGCGCGGGAGCCGTCGTTCGCATCTCCCCCGACCTCGTCGTCGCGCCGTCCCTGGTGGAGCGGGCGACCGCGCTCGTCCGCCGGCACGCCGCGGAGGGCATCACCGTGAGCATGCTCCGTGAGGAGCTCGGCACGAGTCGGAAGTTCGCGGTCCCGCTCGCGGAATGGCTCGACGGCCAGGGGATCACCCGGCGCCGGGGGGACCTTCGGTTCCCCCAAGACGACTGAGCTACGTCGCCCGGACGGCCGCCGTCATCACGAGCTCGACGGGAGCGCCAAGGGGCAGCGACGGCACGCCGACCGCCGCGCGCGCATGCCGGCCGAGCTCGCCGAGGATCTCCGCCAGGAGCTCGCTCGCACCGTTGGCGACCTTCGGATGCTCGACGAAGCCGGGCACCGACGCCACGAACACGGTCACCTGCAGGATCCGCTCGACCCGTTCGAACGAGCCCCCGAGCGCCACGCGCAACGCCGAGAGCGCCTGCAACGCGGCCTGCCGCGCCGCCTCGACGCCCTCGTCCAGACCCACGCCATCGCCGACCGATCCGGGATGAAGGACCTCGCCACCGGTCATCGCGATCTGCCCGGCCACGAAGGCGAGCGATCCGTGGACGACGCACGGGAGATACGCGGCGACGGCTGGCGGCGGTGGCGGGAGCTCGAGGCCGAGCTCCTGGATCCGGCCGAGGATCTCCTCGTCGTTCATGCCGGGCATCCTCGCACGCCCGGCGGCCGACCGATCAGACGGCTTCGCGATGCTCGGTCGTGTCGCGGGCTCTCGCTCGCAGGAGCGCTCGACGCTCCATCTCGTTCATCCCGCCCCAGACCCCATGAGGGTCGCGGGTATGGAGCGCGAACTCCAGACACGGCTCACGCACCGGACAGCGGACGCAGAGAGCCTTCGCGACCGCTTCCCGGGCGTTCTTCTCGGCTCGCTTCTCGAAGTAGGACGGAGCGAAGAAGTAGGCCGCGTCCTGCCCCCGGCAGACGGCCCGCTCCCACCACGATCCGAAGGCGACGTCCATCTACCCCGTTGTTCGCGAACGGGACCGTCCGAGATTCCCGTCACGCCGCCGTCATGGGAACTCCACACCGGCCGTCGGGCCGGCTGATCGGGATCAGTCGTTGGGAGCCAAGGACTCCGACTCGGGCTCGACCTTCAGCACCAGCCCGTCGACGCCACGGACGCGCACCCTCGTGCCGGTAGCGATCGGCTCCCCGAGGCTTCGCCCCCGCCAGAGCGCACCTTTGACGAACACCGGCCCGTCGGGGGCCATCTTGCCTCGTGCCTCGCCGACCAATCCGATCAGGCCGCGCTGGGTGGAGACGATGCGGTCTCGCGAGGCGATCGCGACCGTGAGACCGAACCCGAAGAAGAGGAAGGCCGCGATCGTCGCGCCGGCGATCAGCCAGGGGGAGATCCGGATCGCGTCGGCCACGCCGCCGTAGATCAGCACCGAGCCGAGCGCGAACACGGCGGTCCCACCCCACGTGAGGACCCCGAACCGTCGCAGGCGAACATCGAGGGCGAGGGCGCCCATCCCGGCGAGGAGGACGCCCAGCCCGAACCAGGTGGGCGGGACGACCGTGATGCCGTAGAGCGCCAGGGCGAGGAGGAACAGTCCCGCGAACCCGGCGAACCCGAAGCCGGGCTGGGTCATCTCGAACGCCAGGCACGCGAGCCCGAAGACCAAGAGGACGTAGATCATGGTGGGCGACGCCACCGCGTGTTCCACCCGTCGGACGGGCCCGAGCTCCGCGAACCGGATCGTCACACCCCGTCCGGCCTGCGCCTCGGCGTCGGTGGACGCGATGTGCGTGTGCAGCACCACCGGTCCGGACGCCGTGGGCACGGTCGTGCCGTCGATCCCGTTCAGCAGGTCCAGGACCGACGGATACGCCACGTCGGCGAAGTGGTAGTGCAGCGCCTGCGCGGCATCGAGCGCCTCGTTCTCGTGCGCGCGCTCGGCGGTTCGACCCCGCGCCTGCAACCACCCATCGATCAGGGCGTCGAGCCCCGGCACCGGCGTGTCGGGATGCAGCAGGTCCACCGGCTGGAGCGGTCCCGTCTGCGATCCGGGCGCCACCGCCGACAGCGAGGACGCCAGCATCAGGAGCATCGCGGCCCCGCTCGCGCGCGCCGGGACGGGCCCGACCCACACGATCACCGGCACGGACATCTGCGCGATGCGGTCGGCGAGCCCGACGCCGTCCTGCCCGATCCCGCCCGCGCTGTCAACCTCGAGCACGACCGTCGCTCCCCTCGCCGAAGCGTCATCCAGCATCCCGTTGACGAAGCCGAGCAGGGGCCGATCCAGGGTCCCCTCGACCTTGATGACGTCGACGGAGGGCAGCGTCGCCGGTTGCGCCTCAGCTGCCACGGCCGGCGCGATCGACGCCCCGAGGACGCCGACGAACAGGACCAGACGGAGCGCCGGACGCGCGTTCATGGACGTTCCATCGTACCGACCCCCTCGGGGTATCCTCGCGTTGGATCCCCATGCGCACCTCGTTGCCGCCTTCCCACCGGACGCCGACGCGTCCGGTCACCGACCGGTGGGCATTCAAGCCGGTCGCCTTGTTGTTGCTCGTGCCGGTGATCGTCGCGACGGCCGGGCTGGTCGCCATCGCGATCGCGCCCCCCTTCGTGGGCATCAGCTTCGGCGTCAAACAGCTCGACAAGCGGCTGCAGGCCGCCGGCGCGAACTTCACCCGGATCCCCCCGATCCCCCAGCGCTCCACGATCTACGCCAACGACGGGAAGACCGTCCTCGCCCACGTCTATCTGGACAATCGAGAGATCGTGCCGCTGCATGAGATCGCGCCGATCGCTCGAGCCGCGGTCCTCGCGCGCGAGGATTCCGGCTTCTACGACCACGGGGCCCTCAACCTGTCGTCGATGTTGCGCGCCCTGGCAGCCAACATCCGCGCCAAGGCGTTCGTCCAGGGCGGCTCGACGATCACCCAGCAACTGGTGAAGCTGACGCTGGGGAATCCCACCAACCGGTCGATCGGCCGCAAGTTCCAAGAGGTGGCGTTGGCGATGCGGGTCGAGCAGAAGTATTCGAAGAACCGGATCCTCGAGATGTACCTGAACGAGGTCTACCTCGGGAACAACCTCTATGGCATGGGTACGGCGGCCCAGTTCTACTTCCATGTGCCTGCCTCCAAGCTCACGCTGCCCCAAGGGGCGCTGCTCGCCGCATTGATCCGGAATCCCTCCGGCTACGACCCGTTGCAGCACCCGCACCGGGCGTTCCTGCGTCGCAACGACGTCGTCAACAGGATGATCGGGCTCGGTCCCGGCAACGGGGGCATAACGGCCCAACGCGGAGCGAGGGCGAAGAAGCAGCCGCTCGGGCTCGCGAAGAACGTCGGCGAGGTCCACCTGCCAACGCCACCGTTCATCGTCGATTACGTGAAGGAGCAGATCCACGACGACCCGAACGGCTGGTACTCCTTCCTGGGGGCCACGCCCGACCTGCGTGACAAGGCGCTCGCCGAAGGCGGTCTCAGCATCGTCACCACGCTCGACCCGAACTGGCAACGCGCCGCGCAGGAGGCGGCGGACCAGCCGTGGGCGGCGACCCCATCCCACCCGGAACATCGTCCGACGGCGGACATGGGCCTCGTGTCGCTCGACGCGCAGACGGGGGCGATCAAGACGATGCTCTCCGGGAAGCACTACCAGCGGGATCAGGTCGACACGGTCACGACCGTTCATCAGCCCGGATCGTCGTTCAAACCGTACGTGTTGACGGCCGCGTTCGAGCAGGGGATCTCACCGAACGCGGTCTACTCGGGCGTCCAGGGCGTGATCCCCGACCCTCGATGCATGACCAACGGCCAGCCGTGGACGGTGATCAACGCGGAGGGGACGAGCCTCGGCAACATGAACCTGTACGACGCGACCGCGGACTCCGTGAACGCCGTGTTCGCTCGGCTGATCCTGGACGTCGGGCCGGACAACGTCGTCGAGGTCGCACACGCGATGGGCATCACCACCCCGCTCCCGGCCGTCTGCGCGCTCGCGACCGGCTCGGTCGGGATCTCTCCCCTGGACCAGGCGTCCGGCTACCAGACCCTCGCGAACAGCGGGGTTCACTGCAAGCCGTTCGCGGTCGCCGAGATCCTGCAGGCCGGCCAGATCCTGTACCGGCAGCGCCCCGACTGCCAGCAGGTGGTGCCGGCGCCGATCGCGAACCTCGTCACCGACGTGTTGAAGGGACCGGTCACGTACGGGACCGCCGCGTCCGTGTTCGCGAGCGGTTGGGGCAAGTGGCCGATCGCCGGAAAGACGGGGACGGCACAGGACAACACCAACGTCTGGTTCGCCGGGTACACCAGGCAGGTCGTGACGGCGGTCTGGGTCGGATCGCAGGGCACGCCGTACCCGCTCGCCGACTATTGGGGGTACGACGTCTTCGGGGCGACGGTCGCCGCGCCGATCTGGAAGGCGTTCATGCTGCAGGTGCTCCAGGGATACCCCGCGGAGCAGTTCCCCTCGGGGAAGCTCACGACGGTCCCGAACGTGATCGGGAAACCGATCGCGGAAGCACGACAACTGATCCGCGCCGCCCACCTGCAGACGGCCGCGCACATCGTCCCCTCGTACCTGCCGGCGGGCACGGTCGTCGCCCAGGATCCCTCCGCCGGGACGCAGACGCTGCCGACCCTGGTCGTGTCGGTCTCGGTGAGCAACGGCGTCGCCCCGATCCACACGCTCCCGGACGTGGTCGGGCTGACGAGCGGCGCGGCGACCAGCACGCTTGGCGCGATCCACGTGTTCGTCACGGTCGTCGACCAAGCGGTCAAGAAGCCCAGCAACGACGGGATCGTGCTCAGCATGGATCCGGTCGGTGGGACCAAGGTCAAGGAAGGCTCGTCCGTGACCCTCGTCGTCGGGGTCGGCCCCAAGCCGCCCAGCCCGAGTCCGTCGCCTTCGCCCTCACCGAGCCCCAAACCGGGGAAGGGGAACGGCAACGGTCACGGGGGCGGCGGAGGGGGGAACGCCGCGATCGCGTTCGTCACCCGAGCCGCTCCTTGACCTTCCGCTGCACGGTCGCCCCGTCCACCTGGCCTTTCGCGCGGCCCATCACGACCCCCATCACCCTGCCGAAGTCGCCCGGTGCGCTCGCACCCGTCTCGGCGAACGCCTCCTCGATGAGCGCGTCCACCTGTTCCTCCGTCAGCTGGGTGGGGGCGTAGCCGGACACCGCCTCCTGTTCCGCGCGCTCCTTGTCGGCGAGCTCCTGTCGTCCGGCCTTCTCGAACGCCTCGATCGACTCGGCGTGCTTCTTGAGCTCCTTGCCGGCGACCTCGCGAACCTCGTCGTCGGAGAGATCGTGGCGGACCTCCTTCTCGCGGTTCGTGACGGCCGCCAAGAGCATGCGGAGCGCGCTGAGACGGATCTTGTCCCTCGATCGCGTCGCGGAGGTGATCTCCTCGCGGAGCTGTGCCTTCAGCGTCGTGGCCACCCGTAGACTCCTTCCCCCATGCTTCGCCTCGTCGCGCTGCTCCTCGTGGCGGGCGTGGCGTGCGTCGCCTATGGCATCGCGATCGAGCGCTCGTGGTACCGGCTCCGCCGCTACGACCTGGCCATCCTGCCACCGGGCGGGCCGCAGCGACTCGCCGTCCTGCACCTCTCGGACCTCCATTTCGTCCGGCGCGATCCGAAGAAAGCGCGGTTCCTCGCGTCGCTCCCTCCCGCCGACGTCACCGTGGTCACGGGCGACTTCCTGGCGGAACCAGCCGGGATCGAGACCGCCGTCGCCGCCGTCCGGGCGGTCCGCGGGAGCTGCGCTTCGTGGTTCGTGCTCGGCTCCAACGATCATTTCCAGCCGAGGCCGCTGAACTACTTCGCGTACTTCCGCAAGCGAAGGAAACGCCGAGGGGCGCTCCGGGGTCGCCCCGACGAGCTGATCCGAGGGCTCGTCTCCGACGGGTGGGCCGATCTCACGAACGTCCGGCGGCTCGCCGAGGTGAACGGCCTGCCGATCGAGCTCCTCGGCCTCGACGACGCCCACCTGCGGTGGCACGACCTCCGCGTCGGACCTCGGCAAGCCTCCGACCGGATGGGGGTGGCCGTGATGCATTCGCCCGACTCGGCCCCCGAGAGCGCCGCCCTGGGCTACGACCTGCTCGTCGCCGGCCACACGCACGGCGGGCAGGTACGGATCCCCGGGATCGGGGCCCTCGTGACGAATTGCTCGATGCCCCGCCGCCTCGCCTCGGGGCTGATCCAGATGGGCTCCGCCGTCCTCCACACCTCCCCCGGGCTCGGGACCAGCAAGTACGCCCCGTTCCGGTTCGGGTGCCGGCCCGAAGCGACCCTGCTCGAGCTCCGGCCGCGCCCGGGCTGATCAGGCGCCGTCGACCCACCGGCGGCCCACCGGCAGGCAGCCCGCCGCTACACTGATCGCCTCGGGACGTGGCGCAGTTTGGTAGCGCGCAGCGTTCGGGACGCTGAGGTCGCGGGTTCAAATCCCGCCGTCCCGACCCGAGGAGGTGAGGGCGGGCCGCCTTCGGCGGCCCGCCCTCACCGGTTCCGTTCGCGGGCAACCTTTTTCCGGCGCAACCGTTTGACGTCCCGACCGCCTCTGGGCTAGGGTCGGGCCGCTCAGAAGGCTCGGTGAGATAACCGGGCCTTCGCCATATCCGGACCCAGGGAGACGATGACCGGAACCCCGTCGAGGATCACGCGGCTGGTGATCGCCGCGTTCCTCGTGGTCCCCGCCTTCGTCCTCTCCGTTTCGGTCACGTCGGCCGCCGCCCCGACCAAACAGCAGGTCGACGCGGCCAAGCAGCGCCTCGCCGAGCTCCAGGCTCAGTTCGAAGCGTCCGTCGAGCGGTGGAACAACGCGAAGTACGAGCTGGAGCAGGCGCAGGCTCGACTCGCCGACGCCAAGGCGATGAAAGACGCGGCGGACAAGGATGCCGCGACCGCGCGAGCCGCGCTCGCCCAGCGGGCCGTCGACGCGTACACCGGGATGGGGTCCGACCTCGACGTCCTGCTCGGCGCCCAGAGCTTCAGCGAGTTCTCGGACCGGCTCGAGTTCATGGGTGCGATCGCCCAGTCCGACACCGACCTCGCGGCGCAAGCCGACGCCGCCGGTCAGCGCGCCGCGTGGGCCGCCCAGCAGTACGCGCACGCGGTCGGCGACGCTCAGACACAGCTGAACGCGATGACCCAGGAGCGGCAGCAGATCCAATCGAACCTCGCCGAACAGCAGACCCTCGCCGCGAACCTGAGCGCCCAGTGGCAGGCGGCGATCGCCGCCCAGCAGCGAGCCGCGGCGGCCGCGGCGGCCCAGGAGCGGGCATCCGTCTCCTCTCCCGTCCCCGCCGACCCGCCCCCGACGGGTGCCTACGTCCCGCCGCCGAACGCGAGCGCCGCGCAGACCGCCGTCGGCGCCGCGTACTCGGTGATCGGCGCCCCGTACGTCTTCGGCGCCGCCGGCCCGGACGCGTTCGACTGCTCGGGCCTCACGTCGTGGGCGTGGGCGCAGGCCGGGGTCTCGCTCCCGCACTCGGCCCTCGCGCAGCTCGGGAGCCTCCCGCAGGTGCCGCTGTCGTCGGTCGAGCCCGGCGACATCATCTATTACGGGTCGACCTCGCCCCACGTCGCGATCTACGTCGGCGGCGGGAACATCATCCACGCCCGGCACCCGGGGCCCGGCGGCGAGGTCCAGCTCGACACGCTGTACGGGTACGACACGCCCTACGCCGCCATGCGGCCCGGCGTCTGATCCCGGCATCACGCTCGCAGAGCCCCGGCCTCGCTAGGCTGCAGCTCGTGTCCGACCCGCGCAAGCCTCCGGATGATCTCGCCCTCGTTGAGCGGCTGCGCGCCGGGGACGAGGCCGCGTTCATGATCCTCGTCGACGAGCTGGGTCCGTCGATGCGCCGGGTGGCACGGATGTACGTCTCGAGCGACACGGTCGCGGACGAGGTCGTCCAGGACGCATGGCTGGGGGTCCTCAAGGGTCTCGAGGGGTTCGAGGGCCGGTCTTCGTTGCGAACCTGGGTCTTCCGGATCCTGGTCAACACGGCCAAGACGCGCGGCCAGCGAGAGAGCCGCAGCGTGCCGTTCTCCTCCCTGGCGGGAGACGACCTCGACCAGCCCACGTTCGAGCCGGGCTCGTTCGGAGCGCCCGGGGAGCCGAACGCCGGCGGGTGGTCGACCCTGCCCTTCGATTGGCGTGGGATGCCCGAGGAGCGAGCCGAGGGGACCGAGACCCTGCACGTGATCGGCGGAGCGATCGCCATGCTCCCGCCGATGCAGGCCGAGGTGATCCGTCTCCGGGACGTCCTGGGATGGACCTCCGAGGAGGTCTGTAACGCGCTCGATCTGACCGAGACCAATCAACGCGTGCTGCTTCATCGCGGGCGCACGAAGGTGCGCCGCGCGTTGGAGGAGCACTTCCGGAGCGTGAGTGGGGCATGAGCGTCGACGCGAGCATCACCTGTCAGGAGGTCGTCGAGCTGTTGAGCGCCTATCTCGACGGTGAGCTCGACCCGTTCACCCTCGAGCGTGTGGAAGCCCACCTCGCCGGCTGCGACGGCTGCACGATGGTGCTGGAGGAGTTCCGCGAGACGATCCGGCTGTCCGGAGGGTTGACCGTCGAGCAGGTCGACGAGACGCAGCGGCGGACGCTCCTGGAAGCGTTCCGCGACTGGCGCGGCGGGAGCTAGCGGCCCTCCGCGTCCAGATCAGCGAGCCTCGTCTCGGCCTGCTGGACGAGCTGGTCGTTGCCGATCTCGCGGGCGGCGTCGCGCGCCTGCACCAACAGCTCGGCCGCCTGGCCGCGGCGCTGCGCCGCCGTCTTTTCGGTCGCGTACTTGAGCTTCTCGTCGGCCTTGATGATCAGCTCGAAGATCTGGCTCGGCTCCATGTTCACCCCATCCCCTCACGCTCCAGCCGGTCGAGGTAGCCACGGATCTGGATCGCGGCGGCCGCCCCTTCGCCCACCGCGGAGGCGAGCTGCTTCGTGGACCCGCCGCGGACGTCCCCGGCCGCGAACACGCCCGGGATGTTGGTCATGAACGTCGGGTCGGTCGCCACGAACCCACGCTCGTCGAGCGCGACCTGCCCCTGCAGGAACTCGGTGTTGGGATCGAGCCCGATGAACACGAAGACCCCCTGCGGGTGTCGCTCGACCTTCTCCCCGGTCGTGAGGTCCTCGAGCTCGACGGTGCCGAGCTTGCCGGAGCCGTCGTCCTTCGCCCGGAAGGCGGCGACCCCGTGCTCCAGGAGCATCTCCATCTTCGGATGGTTCGTGACCTTGTCCTGGAGGAGCTTGGAGCCTCGGAGCCGGTCCGAGCGTTCGACGACGAGGACCTTCTCGGTGAACTGGGTCAGGAACAGCCCCTCCTCCAGGCCCGAGTTCCCTCCGCCGACCACCATCAGCTCCGACGAGCCCTTGTAGAACGGCCCGTCGCACGTCGCGCAGAAGTGGATCCCCGCTCCGATCAGATCGTCCTCGCCCGCGGCCTCGGTGCGGCGATAGGTGGAACCCGTCGCGAGGAGCGCGGCCCGTGCGTGGTAGTGGTCCCCGGTCGCGGTCTCGACGTCGAGCTCCCGATGCCCCTCGTCGGTGACGGCGGTGACCGACACGGCCTGCAGGAGCTCCACGCCGTAGCGCTCGGCTTGCTTCACGAACCGGTCGGCCAGCTCGGCGCCGCCGATCCCGTCCGGGAACCCCGGGTAGTTGTCCAGCCGCTCGGTGACGCCCGCCTGTCCCCCGAGCCCCTTCGAGTCGATCACGAGCGTCTCGAGGTTCTCCCGCGCCGCGTAGATCGCGGTCGTGAGCCCGGTCGGGCCACCGCCCACGATCACCAGGTCGTACACGTGCATCATCGCGGAGCGTGCCAGGCCGATCTTCTCGGCGAGCTCCTCGTTCGTCGGCTCCGCCAGATGCGAACCGTCGGCGAACAGGAGCGTCGGGATGATCCTCTTGCCGCCGTTCCGTTCCTCGACGAGTCGGATCCCCTCCTCGTCGCCGTCGATGTCGTGCCAATCGAACGGCACCCGCTGATCGGACAGGAACTTCTTCGCTCGACGGCAGTCGGGGCACCAGCTGGCGCCGTAGAGCTGGATCTCGGCCACGCGGCAACCCCCTCGTTCGGATCGTCCGAGCGTAATGGGTCGGGCAGGATCGCGCGTTACGCGCGCCAGTCCGTGGCGCGAGGACGCGTCCGTCGTCTTCGGGGGCCAGCTGACGGACGTCGGAGCCGTCCGGACGCATCTCGAAGACGGTCATCGCGATCCGGCCGCCGGACGCGCCCGGGCTGGTAGCTCGGTCGCTGGCGAAGGCGATCCACTGTCCGTCGGGCGACCACACAGGGGCTGCGTTCAGGTCCCCCCCGCCGGTCAGGCGCACGAAGCCCGAGCCATCAGCATCGATCGGGCAGATGTCGAACCGATCGCCGACCTCGCTGGCGTCGTGGCACGCGAACACGATCCTCGAGCCGTCGGGCGACCAGTGCGGGGTCGCGACCGTCATCCCGTCGACCAACCGTCTGAGCCCCGATCCATCGAGGTTCTGGATCCACAGCAGGGTCGGAGGCGACGTCAGGCTCTGGGAGGTCGGCACGTT
>WNGI01006825.1_pt1 | contig 17310 bp, 16 predicted proteins | sample 5400621 | NCBI WGS metagenome assembly WNGI01 (sample SAMN13153374, study PRJNA577476) | soil metagenome | isolation source: 20 cm soil or saprolite under Garry oak tree replicate 1 | place: USA:California | collected 2016-06-15 | reverse complement strand
CATCCTTCGGCGCCACGTCGAGCCAGCGGGCTGCGAGGATCCTGAGGACATGGCCGTGGGCGAAGAGGGCCACGTCACCGGGCGAGGACCGGACCTCGGCAATGACCCGGTCCACGCGGTGCCCCACGTCCTCGACCGCCTCGCCGCCCGGGACGCCGTCGCCCCAGAGCGTCCACCCGGGCCGCTCGGCCAGGATCTCGGGCGTCGTCCTGCCCTCGTACTTGCCGTAGTCCCACTCGACCAGGTCCTTGCGGATCTCCGCCGTCTCGCCGAAGCCTGCGAGGCGGCAGGTCTCGAGGGCGCGCTGCAGCGGGCTCACCAGCACTGCGGCGAACTGCCGTTGCCGCAGCATGCGGGCCAGCACCGCCGCCTGCCGGCGGCCGCCCTCCGTCAGCGGGACGTCCGTCCGGCCGGTGTGGCGGCCCTGGAGCGCCCACTCGGTATCACCGTGGCGGACGAGGACGACCTGTTGGCGATAAAGGGAACTCTGGTCCATGGGGTGAGGCTACCGCGGCAGGCCCCGGCCGCACGCCGCTCGTCTCCGGGACCGGAGCGGGCCGGGAAGAGTAGCCTCTTCCCGTGGCCGCCCAACCGCCGGAACCCCGCCCCCCGATCGTGGCGATCACCCCTGTCCGGTACCCGCAGATCCTGGAGGCCGTGACCCGAGCCGGCGGGATCCTCGGGAGCCCCGCCGAGGCCGAGGGCCTGATCTGGACCGATCCCATGGCCCCCGATCACCTGGCGTCGGTCCTGGCCGGGTCGCCTGCCACCTGGGTGCAGCTCCCGTTCGCCGGCGTCGAGTCCTTCGCCGACCAGCTCGAGCCCACCCGCACGTGGACCTCGGCGAAGGGGATCTACGGTCCCGCCGTGGCCGAGCACGCCCTCGCGCTCATGCTCGCCGCCGCCCGAGACCTGCACCACTACGTGAAGTCCACGTCGTGGGCCTTGCCCGAGGTCGCTCCGGCTCGCCGCCTCAAGGGATCCCGGGTGCTGATCGTCGGCACCGGTGGCATCGGGCGGTCGCTGGCCCGGCTGCTGGAGCCGCTCGAGCCCGAGATCACCGCCGTGAACCGCAGCGGCACCCCGATGGCCGGCGCCTCCTCCACGGTCCCGGCGGCACTGCTGGGCGAGGTGGTCGGCCAGGCCGACTGGGTGGTGCTCGCGGCCCCCCTGACCCAGGAGACCACGCACCTGTTCGACCGGAGGATGCTCGGTGCGATGAGCCGGCAGGCCTGGCTGGTCAACGTCGCCCGGGGCGGCCTCGTCGACACCGGGGAACTCGTCCAGGCCCTGGAGCACGGCAGCATCGGTGGGGCCGCCCTCGACGTCACCGACCCCGAGCCGCTCCCGGACGGCCATCCGCTGTGGAGCTTCTCCAACGTGATCATCACGCCGCACATCGCCAACACCTGGGACATGGCCCTGCCGGAGCTTGCCGCGAGGGTGGAGCGCAACGTCCTGGCCTTCGGCGGCGGCACGCCGCTCGAAGGTCAGGTGGACATCGCGCTGCGGTACTGAGCGATGGAACTTTGAGCCAAAACACGCAGAAATGAGGGGGTTCTGGCTCAAACCTCCTCAGAACGCCGGCGACTCCCGGTAGACGCCGAAGACCCGCTTCAGGGCGTTCACCATCTCGCCGAGGGTGCACTCGGCCCGGGCGCAGTCGACGAGCAGCGGCATCAGGTTTGCATCGGTGCTGGCCGCGGCCTCGAGCGCCAGCAGGCTGTTCTCAACGGCCTTGGGCTCCCGCCCGGCCTTGCGGCGCGCAAGGGCCTCGACCTGCTGGGGCTCGGTCCCCGGCGGGATGGCCAGGACGCTGACCTCGCCCTCGCGCGGCGGCCGCTGGAAGCGGTTCACCCCCACGACCACCTTGCGGCCATCCTCGAAGAGGCGCTGGGCGCGGTAGGCGGCGTCGGCGATCTCCGCCTGGAAGTACCCGTCCTCGATGCCCTGCAGCATCCCGGCGAGGATCGACCCCTCCCCCATCTCGTCGATGCGCGCGAAGTAGCGTTCCGCCTCGGATTCGATGCGGTCGGTGAGGGCCTCGACGAAGTAGGAACCCCCGAGGGGATCGATGACGTTGGCGGCGCCGGTCTCGTAGGCAAGGATCTGCTGGGTCCGCAGGGCAAGCTCCGCGGCCTCCTCGGTGGGGAGGGCGAGCACCTCGTCGAGGGAGTTCGTGTGGAGCGACTGGGTGCCGCCGAGCACCGCCGCGAGCGCCTCGTAGGCGGTGCGGACCACGTTGTTGTAGGGCTGCGGCGCGGTGAGCGAGCACCCCGCCGTCTGGGTGTGGAAGCGCAGCCGGAGGGAGCGTTCGTCGGCGGCGCCGTAGCGGTTGCGCATCCAGCGGGCCCAGATCCGCCGGGCCGCTCGGAACTTGGCGACCTCCTCGAAGAAGTCGATGTGGGAGTTGAAGAAGAACGAGAGCCGGATGGCGACCTCGTCGGGGGTCATGCCGTGGCGGACCCCGAGCTCGACGTGAGCGAACCCGGAGGCGAGCGTGAAGGCCAGCTCCTGGGCCGCCGTCGACCCCGCCTCCCGGATGTGGTAGCCGGAGATGGAGACGGGGTGGTACCGGGGCGCCTGATCGCGGCAGAAGGCCATGAGATCGGCCGTCAGGCGCAGGTGGGGCTGCGGCGGGTACACCCACTCCTTCTGGGCGATGTACTCCTTCAGGATGTCCGTCTGCAGCGTCCCCTGGAGGTCGTGCCAGGCGACGCCCTGGCGCTCCGCAACGACCAGCCACATCGCAAAGATCATGGCCGCCGGCCCCGAGATCGTCATCGACGTGGTGATCCCCGAGAGCGGGATGCCCTCGAAGAGGGTCTCCATGTCCGCCACCGAGTCGACGGCCACGCCGCAGCGGCCGACCTCACCCTCGGACTGCAGATCGTCGGAGTCCCGGCCCATGAGCGTGGGCATGTCGAACGCCACCGAGAGACCGGTCTGGCCCCGTTCGAGGAGGAACTTGTAGCGGCGGTTGGTCTCGGTGGCATTCCCGTACCCGGAGAACTGCCGGAAGGTCCAGAGCCTGCCCCGGTACATCGTCGGGTAGACGCCCCGGGTGTAGGGATACGAACCGGGGTAGCCGAGGTCCCGGTCGTAGTCGTGGTCCTTCAGATCCGCGGGCGTGTAGAGCGGCTCCAGAGGCTCCGAGGAGAGCGTGTCGAAGTCGGCGTCGCGCACCCGGCCCTCTTCCGAGGCCCGGCGCCACTGCTCGAACGCCTCAAGGTCCATCCAGTTCCAGTGTAAGAGCACCCCCGCAGTAGGTCGGAGCCCGGAGCCGGCCGTTCTTCTTTGTATGGTGAAGCATGAGTATGATGCATATTCATGCAAAGAAGATCTTCGTGGTTGCTCAGGCGCCCGTGAGGCCCAGCTTGGCGAGCAGTTCGCTCGCTGCCGCCCCCGGGTCGATCTCCCCGCGCTCGGCCTTCGCAACGAGCTCCCCGAGGACCGGCGCCGCCTCGCCTTCGACGTGGTACCGGACCCGCTCCGCTGCCAGATTGGCGATCTCTCGGGACAGCCGGCCCCGCCGCCGCTCGCCCAGCTCGCCGGAGGACTCCAGGTGGGCGCGGTGGGCCTTGAGGGCGGACCAGAGCTGCGCCACGCCGGTCCCGGCGGTCGCGACGGTCTCCAGCACCGGCGGGCGCCAGGGCAGATGAGCCCCGAAGTCGATCATCTGGTTGAGCTCCCGCACGGTCTCCCGGGCCCCGTCCCGGTCGGCCTTGTTGACGACGAAGACGTCGCCGATCTCGAGCAGCCCCGCCTTGCCCGCCTGGATCCCGTCGCCCCACCGGGGTGTCACGACGACCACGGTGCTGTCCGCGGCGTGCATGACCTCGACCTCGGACTGCCCGACGCCGACGGTCTCCACGAGGATGTACGCGGCTCCTGCCGCGTCCAGGATCCGGATGGCCTCCGGTGCCGCCAGGGCGAGGCCCCCGAGGTGGCCACGGGCCGCCATCGAGCGGATGAAGACGCCGCCGTCGGTGGCGTGGCCCTGCATCCGCACCCGGTCGCCGAGCAGGGCACCGCCGCTGAAGGGGGACGTGGGATCCACCGCCAGCACCGCGACGCGATGGCCCTCGCCCCGGATCTGCGTGATGAGGGCCTGCACCAACGTCGACTTGCCGGCGCCCGGCGCTCCCGTCACGCCGATGGTGAAGGCATGCCCGGTGTGCGGGAAGACCTCGTGCATGACTGCGGGGAGCTCGGGGGCCCCTTTCTCTACGAGGGAGATCAGCCGGGCGACCGCCGTGCGGTCCCCCGCGAGCGCACGCTGGACGAGCGACACCGCTCCATTCTGGCCCAAGGCGACCCCGACCTTGGCCTTCAGCCGACCGCTACGACGCGCCGGACTTCGGGGACCTCTTCGCGGATGATCCGCTCTACGCCGGCCCGCAGGGTGACCGGCGACATGGGGCAACCGTCACAGGCTCCGAAGAGCCGGATCGTCACAACGCCGTCGACGACCCCGACGAGCTCGATGTCGCCGCCGTCGAGCCGGACCGCCGGCCGGATCTTCTCAAGGGCGCGGCGTACCTCATTCTCCACAATGCTCCATCCTAACTCTCCCCGGCCCGTCGCGGCACCCCCCCTCGAGGCGCCCAGGTGGGCCCGGGCACCCCTCGAGGCGCCCGCGTTGATCAGGGACCGGTCAGCGCTCGTCGATGAAGATGGTGGGGACTTGCCTCGCGATGCGAACGAGCTCGTCGGCAGCCTGGACATGGCGGACGATGATCGTCAGGTCTCCCCGCACCTTGAGCTTGCCCTGCATCATGCCCCGGACAGGCTCCAGCTCCCCGCGGATCACCTGCTTCCAGCGGGAGTAGGGCGCCCGGATGACGAACTTCGCCAGGTCACCCTCCTCCGGCGGCACGTCGTAGCGGGCCGCACGGCACCTGCCGTGCCACAGGTCGAGCCAGGAGTAGATGGGGTCGGGCACCTGCAAGAGGGGTTCGGCCTCGAAGAGGAACGTGACGTCGCCTTCCCACGTGGCGGCGCACTCGGCGTACACCTTCGACGAGTTGATCTGGGCGGCGTACGCCTCCAGCCACTCCTTGCCGGGGAACAGGAGCACACGCGTTACCTCAGCTCAGGTTTGGTCCGGCCGCCCTTCTCTCATCCTACGGTCGGAAGGGCGGCGCTGCTAGAGGGCGTCGTACGAAGGGTGGTCGGCGTCGGACCAGACCTCCACCTCGACCTCGGCCCCCAGCCGGCGGAGCTTGTCGGGCAGGTCCTCGTAGCCCCGCTCGAGATGGTGGATGTCCTGGACGACGCTCTCCCCGTCGGCTCCGAGCGCGGCGATGACGAGCGCGACGCCTCCCCGCAGGTCGTGGGCGGTCACCGGCGCCCCCTCGAGCGTGGGCACCCCGCGGACGACCGCCTGATGGCCCTCGACGCGGACGTCCGCCCCCATGCGCCCCAGCTCGGCCACGTGGGCGAAGCGTGACTCGAAGACGTTCTCGGTGACGATGCTCGTGCCCTCGGCCGTGCACAGGTAAGCGATCATCTGGGCCTGGAGATCGGTCGGGAACCCCGGGTACGGGAGGGTGGCGAAGTCGACTGCGTTCGGGCGGTGATCGATGCCCACCTCCACGCCCGCAACGGTCGACCGCCATCGGGCGCCGCTGCCAGCGAGCTTGGAGAGGAAGACGTCCATTTCCGCTGCCCGCGCCCCCACGAGCTCGACCTCTCCCCGCGTGGCGAGGGCTGCGAGAGCCAGCGAGCCTGCCTCGATGGGATCGGACGGGACCCGGTAGGTTGCGGGTGCCATCGCCTCGACCCCCTCGATCTCGATGGTAGAGGAGCCGGCGCCGCTCACCTTGCCTCCCATCTGGCAGAGGAACCGGGCCAGATCGACGATGTCGGGCTCCCGGGCGGCGTTGTCGATGACCGTCCGTCCCCGGGCGAGGGTCGCTGCCGTGAGCACGTTCTCCGTCGCCCCACGGCTCGGGAACTCCAGCACGATACGCCTGCCCGCGAGCCCGGAGGTCATGCCCTCGAGGTAGCCGTGGTCGAAGTGGAAGCTCGCCCCCATCCTGGCGAGGGCCTCCTCGTGGAGGTCGAGCGGGCGGCTGCCGATGTTGCAGCCCCCCGGCATGGCCACCCTGGCGTGGCCCTGGCGGGCGAGCAGGGGGCCGAGCACATTGACCGAGGCCCGCATGCGGTGCACGAGCTCGTAGGGCGCCTCCGAGTGGAGCTGGCCGGGCACGTCGATCTCCATGACGTCGCCGACGAAGTCGACGGAGGCACCGACGTGGCGGAGCACATCGATCATCGTGAAGACGTCGGCGATACGGGGGACGTTCGTGAGCACCGTCCGGCCCTGGGCGAGCAGCGAGGCCGCCATGAGCTTCAGGGCGGAGTTCTTCGCGCCGGAGACCACGACCGAGCCCGAGAGCTGGTGACCACCTTCAACATACAAGGACCCCATGGAGCGGCGATTCTACTCCTGTGCCAGCCCCGGCCCGCGGACTCGGCATAGGCTGCGGCGCTATGGCGAAGATGAGGGAAAGCGAGTGGAAGGCCTTCCTTGTCGAGAAGCCGAGGACCGGCAAGCTTGGGACCGTGCGCAAACGTGGCAGGCCCCATGTGACCCCCATCTGGTTCGATCTGGACGATGACGCCACCATTTTGTTCATGACCGGGATCCGGACGGTCAGGGTCGCGCCAGCAGGAGGAGTGGTCGGGATTTTGCTCGCTACCCGATCAAAATCAAGACCACCCCAAGAAGATCTAGTCCGGGGGCGGCCGCTGGCCCATCAGGCGGGCAAGGATGACGCGCCCCGCCGGCTGGTAGGCGCTCTCGGCATAGGTCGGCACCTTCACGGTGATCAGCGTCTCCATGGTCGACGCCACGTTGGTGCCTCGGAAGCTCCCGTACGTCGGGGCCGCCTCGGCCGTAGCCCCGCCAGCCGGCGCCGTTGAGGTACACCTCGGCCCAGGCGTGCAGGTCACGCTCGTTGCCGCCCGCGTCGCTCATCTCGTAGCCGGTGACGAAGCGCGCCGCGATCCCGACGGCCCGGCACGCCTCGATGAAGAGGACCGCCATGTCCCGGCAGGCTCCCCGCCGCAGGGCGAGCGTCTGCCCGGCAGGCATGGGGTCCCCGGTCGGGCGCACCTCCTGGGTCATCGAGGAGATCCGCTGGCACAGCTCACCCAGGAAGGAGGTCGCCCCCCCGGCGATCGCCGCGAGGACGTCCTTGGCGAAGGCCTGGACCTCGGGGTCGCCCGGCGGGTCGAGGTAGTGCACGAGGGCCCGCCGGTCCGCCTCGTTGTAGCTCATCGGCACCCGGAGGGAGTCGGGGTCGAGCACGATGTAGTCGTACGGGTTCGTCCGCAAGGTGTCCACCGCGAAGGTCGTCCTCAGGGCCAGCATCGAGGCGACGCCGAGGAACCAGGCCTGGGAGAGCGCGTTGCCCTCTGCGTCGACCATCTCGGACATGCCCTCGGGCTGGGGGTCGACGGCCAGGTCGAAGGAGACGAGGCGCTGGAAGATGTCGGAGCGGGGGCGGAGGCGAACGATGAGCGGTTCGAGCAGCACCGGGCGTTCGTAGGTGTACCGGGTCAGGTGGCTCACCTCGAACCGCAAAGCTCAACCCTCCTCGAGCGTGGATTTGAGGAGCGGGGTCACGTTGGACCGTATCGTGTCACGAAATGCCTCATTCGCCCAGTCGGACGGCATCGCCTCGATCAGGCCCCGGAGGCTCTCCGTCCACCAGCGGGAGGTCTCGGCCAGCTCCGCCGCCTCGTACCGGCGTTGCTGGATGTGGAACGACCCCCGGTGATAGATCACGACGTCCATCGGGAAGTCCGTTGCGGTGGTGGACGTCCGCGTGGCCTCGAAGGCGAGATACCCGATCTTGAGCGCCAGCGGCAGAGGGGTTTCGTAGCGCAGGCTGCGGTCCAGCAGCGGCTTCGCGTACCCCGATTCGCCGATGACGAAATAGGGTGTCTCACGACTTACTTCTACCCAATTGGCCTGCGGGTAGAGCAGATAGAGGCGATGCTCCCGGTCGTTCTCGAACTGCCCCCCGATCAGGGCGTGGAGGTTGAAGCTCAGGTTGGATGCGTGCAGGGCCTCCCGATCCTCGGCGTCGACGAGGCGGACCTGGGCGGCGAAGGCGTTCACCGCCTTGTAGAGCTTGTCGAAGGTGGCGTGGGTCTGCTCGAGGGTGTCCTCGAAGTAGGTGAGCGCCTTGTCCCGGGCCGAGCGCAGTCCCGAGGTCATGACGAACATCGAGTGGCGCTCCTCCTCGTTGACGGCCACCTTGCTCGCCGTCGAGGTCTCTCCCCCGGACGTGATACGGGAGTCCGAGATGGCGAGCAGGCCCTCGCGGACCTTCATCGCCAGGCAGAACGTCATGATTGGCTTTGCGCGGCAGCGACCTGCATCTGCCACAGCCGGGCGCCGGGATCGATGTCGGGCCGGCGGGCGAAGAACGTCGCGAAGATGGCGTCGCCAACCTCGTTCAGCTCGCGCTGGAAGTTGTCGAGGAACTGGTGCAGGCCCGCCGCGATGATCTCGGAGACCGCCGCGTAGTTGAAATCAGACGTGAGCCGCCCGAGGCGCTGCTCGGCAACGTTGGCGAAATTCCCCACGGACGAGTCCGAGAGGATCCGAAGCGACTCCTGGGCGGCGAGCAGGCAGTGGCGGATGGAGCGGGGGAAATCGCGGTCGAGGAGCAGGAACTCCGCAACCCGCTTCGGGGAGATGCGGCCGTACCGCTTCCGGAACGCCTCGAGGGCGCTCGCCGAGCGCAGGAGGGCCGACCACTGCAGGTCGTCGAGCGGGGTGCCCACGTCCGACACGGCGGGCAGGAGCAGGAAGTACTTGACGTCGAGCATCCGGGACGTCTTGTCCGCCCGCTCCAACTGCCGCCCGAGGCGGGCGAAGTGCCAGCCCTCGTCGTGGGACATCGTCGCGTCGACGATGCCGGCGAAGAGCAGGGATTCCTGGCGGATCCGGCTGAAGAACGTGTAAGGGTCGGTGGCGACCAGCGAACGGAACTGGGCGGTACGGAACAGGTGGTAGAAGCGGTTGAGCTGCTCCCACATCTCCGAGGAGATCACCTCCCGCACCGAGCGGGCATTGTCCCGGGCCGCGGCCAGGCACCGGCTGACCGAGTTCGGGTTGTCGTCGTCGAAGGTGAGGAACTCGATGATGTTGGCCTGGTTCGGCACGTCGTAGTGCTGGTTGAACAGCGGCAGGTCCGCCGTGATCAGCACCAGGGGCTCCCACTGCTCGCCCGTGCCGGGGGGCAGGTCGAGGGCCAGGCGCAGGTTGACGTCGATGAAGCGGGCGATGTTCTCGGCCCGCTCGATGTAGCGGCTGACCCAGTAGATCGAGTCGGCGACCCGGCTCAGCACGTCATTACTCTGCGAGGACCCAGGTGTCCTTGCTTCCCCCTCCCTGCGAGGAGCTCACCACCAGCGAGCCGCGCTGCAGGGCCACCCGGGTGAGCCCGCCCGGCAGCACGTAGGGCTCCTCGCCGAGGAGCACGAAGGGGCGCAGGTCGACATGTCGGGGCTCGAAGTGGTCCCCCACGATCACGGGGGCCCGGGAGAGGGCGAGCATCGGCTGGGCGATGTAGTTGCGGGGATTGGCACAGATCCGGCGTGCGAACTCCTCCCGCATGTCGGGCGTGGCGTGGGGGCCGATGAGGATGCCGTTGCCGCCCGACTCGTTCGCGGGCTTCACCACGAGCTGGTCGAGCCGGTCGAGCACCATCGTCCGTTCCTTCTCGTTCCAGCAGAGGTGCGTGGGCACGTTGGGCAGGATGATGTCCTCGCCCAGGTAGTACTTGATGATCTTGGGCACGAAGGAGTAGATGACCTTGTCGTCGGCGACGCCGGTGCCGGGGGCATTGGCGATGCCCAGGTGCCCCGCCCGGTAAACGTCCAGCAACCCCGGGACGCCCAGCAGCGACTCGGGACGGAACGCCAGCGGGTCGAGGAAGTCGTCGGCCACCCGGCGGTAGAGCACGTCCACCCGCTGGAACCCCCGCGTGGTGCGCATGCAGAGGAAGCCGTTGTGGACGAGCAGGTCCCGGCCCTCGACCATCTCGACGCCCATCTGCTGCGCCAGGAACGAGTGCTCGAAGTAGGCCGAGTTGTACACCCCCGGCGTGAGGACCGCGACGGTCGGCGACGTGACCCCCGGCGGCGCGATCCAGTTCAGCATCTCGAGGAGGCGGCTCGGGTAGTCCTCGACCGGGCGCACACCGGAGGCCTCGAAGACGTGGTGGAACGTGCGCTTGAGGATCTGGCGGTTCTCGAGGACGTAGGAGACGCCCGACGGGCACCGCAGGTTGTCCTCGAGGACGTAGAACTGGCCGTCGGCATCCCGCACGAGGTCGGACCCGGTGATGTGGCACCACACCCCCCGGGGTGGGTTGAGGCCCTCGCACTCGGGGAGGTACCCGGTGGCGCTGCGGACGATCTCCTCGGGCACGACACCGTCGGCCACGATCTTCTGGTCGCGGTAGATGTCGTCGCAGAAGGCGTTGAGGGCGGTCACCCGCTGTTCCAGGCCGCGCTCGACGACCCTCCAGTCCTCCGGTTCGATGATCCGCGGCAGGAGGTCGAAGGGGAAGATGCGCTCGGTGGCACCCTCGGCTCCGTAGACGTTGAACGTGATCCCGAGGTTCAGCAACGCCGCCTCGGCGGCCTGCTGCCGGCGCAGCAACTCGCCCTGGGAGAGGTCCTCGATCCGCTCGACGAGGAGCTTCGATCCCCTCCGGGCACCACCCCCCGACTCGAAAATCTCGTCGTAGAAGCCCTCGGTCTCGTACTCACCGAACTGGCTGAGCGTTGCGGTCCGCTCGGCTCGCGCCCTCACCCGCTCCACCTCCCTGAGCTCATCCGGCTGGGCCCCGGCTTCCCCCAGAGGATAGAGCGAGGAAGGTTTTGCCCGTGTTGCTTGGACGTTACGTTCTCGTAAAGCTCCGGCGGCGGCGCTCCGGGCGGAGCCAGATGTTCTCGTAGCCGAGGTCGGCCTTGTTGGGTGTCTCGCCCGGAGGCACGATTTCGTCGATGGCGTCGAGGATCGCGTCCGAAAGATCGAGGTCCGCCGCCGGCAGCAGGGCCTCGAACTGTTCCATCGTCCGCGGGCCGATGATGGCGGAGGTCACGGACGGGTGCACGAGCGTCCACGCCACGGCCAGCACGGCAAGCGGGACCCCTTCCTTCTCGGCAAGTGGGATCAGCGCCTCGACGACCTCGAACTTGGCCTGGTTCTCGGGCTTGGCGGGGTCGAAGCGTTCGGGGATCCGGGCGGCCCGGCCACTGGCCTCGACCGGCTTGCCCTTGCGGTACTTGCCCGAGAGCCACCCACCGGCGAGTGGGCTCCAGACGATGACCCCCATGCCGTGCCGGGTGCACGTGGGCAGCACCTCCAGCTCCGCGGTGCGGACGAGGATCGAGTAGGGAGGCTGCTCGCAGACGAAGCGTTCCCGCTGCCGGCGCTCCGCCGCCCACTGCGCCTCGACGATCTCCCTTGCCGGGAAGGTCGAGGATCCGATCCAGCGGACCTTGCCCTGGTGGACGAGGTCGCTGAGCGCCCCGAGCGTGTCCGCGATATCGGTGGCGGGATCGGGCCGGTGGGCCTGGTAGAGGTCGATGTAGTCGGTGCCGAGGCGCCGGAGCGAGTCCTCGACCGCCTTGAAGATGTGCTTGCGGTTGTTGCCCCGGTCGTTCGGCCCGGGCCCCATCGGGGCGTGGAACTTCGTTGCGAGCACGACGTCGTCGCGCCGGCCCCGGGACGCCTTCAGGGCCTCGCCCACGATCTCCTCCGACTCCCCCGCCGAGTACACGTCGGCGGTGTCGATGAAGTTGATGCCCTCGTCCAGCGCCCGGTGGATGATCCGCACCGACCCTTCGTGGTCGGGGTTGCCCCAGGCGCCGAACATCATCGTGCCGAGGCAGAGCGGCGAGACGCGCACGCCGGTCGTGCCGAGGGGGACGTAGCGCATGCCGGGAGCTTACCCAGCGGCCCCCGGAAAGGGCAGGGCCTCCGCGGTGACCACTACGCTCCGCCGAGCTTCAGCCGCGACTCGCTCCAGGCTCGGCGGTCGAGGAGCTCCTCGAACTCCTCGTCGGTCTTCGGGTGGCGCAGGGCCGCTACCGTCTCGTCCAACTCGCGCCTCGCCTCGGCCGTATCAACGTCGGCCTCCGCGACTGCGCTGTCGACGAGGATCGTGACCTTGCCCTCGCCGACCTTCAGAAAGCCGCCGCGCACGGCGAAGCGAGCGACCTTGCCTGAGTCCTGGCCGATGCGGAGAAGGCCGCTGCCAAGGGCTGCGACGATCGCCGCGTGCCCCGGCCAGATCCCGAGCTGCCCGTCCCACGCCGGGACCGTGACCCAGTGCACGTCACCCGTGAAGATCGGCTGCGCGGGGCTCACGACGACCACGTGAAGGTGCCGGGGACCGCGTGCCAGATCGTCGGCAATGTTGCCGGATCGTAGGGCGCCCTTGGGATGCTCCGGCAGCTCCGACGACATCAGACGACCTCCCGCTCTCGCATGGCCCTCGTGGCCCTAGACTTTCGTGCCCATCGCCGCTGCGGTCTCGACCACCTCATCGATGTCGCCCTTCATGTAGAAGGCCTGCTCCGGCAGGTGGTCGTACCGGCCCGATATCAGCTCCTTGAACGAGCGGATCGTGTCCGCAAGCTTCACGTAGCGCCCCTGGAGGCCCGTGAACTGCTCCGCCACGAAGAAGGGCTGCGAGAGGAACCGCTGAATCTTGCGCGCTCGCTGGACCGTGACTTTGTCCTCCTCGCTGAGCTCGTCCATGCCGAGGATGGCGATGATGTCCTGGAGGTCCTTGTAGCGCTGGAGGATGCGCTGCACCTCGCGGGCGACCGCATAGTGCTCCTCGCCGACGTACAGGGGCGAGAGGACGCGCGACGTCGAGTCGAGCGGGTCCACCGCCGGGTAGATGCCAAGCTCGGCGATCTGGCGGGAGAGCACCGTCTTGGCGTCGAGGTGGGTGAAGGCGGTGGCCGGGGCGGGGTCGGTCAGGTCGTCGGCGGGGACGTAGATCGCCTGCACGGAGGTGACCGAGCCGCGGTCGGTCGAGGTGATCCGCTCCTGGAGCGCGCCCATCTCCGACGCCAGGGTCGGCTGGTAGCCGACCGCCGAGGGCATCCGGCCGAGGAGCGCCGAGACCTCGGAGCCGGCCTGGCTGAACCGGAAGATGTTGTCGATGAAGAGGAGGACGTCGCGCCCGCCCTCGTCGCGGAGGTACTCGGCCATCGTGAGGCCGGAGAGCGCAACCCTGAGGCGCGCCCCGGGGGGCTCTTGCATCTGGCCATAGCAGAGCACGGCCTTGCTGATGACGCCCGACTCCTGCATCTCGAGCCAGAGGTCGTTGCCCTCGCGTGTTCGCTCGCCCACGCCGCAGAACACCGAGTAGCCGCCGTGCTGCTGGGCGACGTTGTTGATCAGCTCCATGATGATGACGGTCTTTCCCACCCCGGCGCCGCCGAACAGGCCGGTCTTGCCGCCCTTGGCGTACGGGGCCAGGAGATCGACCACCTTGATGCCAGTCTCGAAGATCTCCGTGTTCGTGGAGAGCGAGGGGAAGAGCGGGGCGGGCTGGTGGATCGGCCGGCGCTCCTTCGCCTGCACGGGGGGGCCGTAGTCCACCGGCTCCCCGAGGAGGTTGAAGACCCTCCCGAGGCACTCCTCGCCCACCGGCACCGAGATCGGCTTGCCGGTGCTCAGGACCTTCATGCCACGCACGACGCCGTCCGTCGTGGACATGGCCACACAGCGCACCTGGTCGCGCCCGATCTCCTGTTCCACCTCGGCGACGAGCGAGACCCTGTGCTCGCCTTCGCCCTCGTTGATCTCCAGCGCATCGTAGATCTGCGGCAGCTGGGCCTCGTTCTCGAACTCGACGTCGAGGACCGGCCCCATGACCTGGACCACCCTGCCGTAGACCTTCCCGTCATCGCTCATCGCATCTACTCCTCTACTCCTTTAGGGCCTCCGCGCCGCCGAGGATCTCGGCGATCTCCTTTGTGATCACGGCCTGCCTGGCCCGGTTGTAGTCGCGTGTGAGCCGGGTCACCATGTCCGACGCGTTGTCGGTGGCGAGCTTCATCGCTACCCGCCGCGCCACCTGCTCCGAGGCGACCGCCTCCGCCAGGACCGAGTACATGAGCTGGCGTCCGTAGAGCGGCAGGAGCCGGTCGAGGATCTCCTCGGCGGAGGGCTCGAACAGCGGCGGGACCCCCGAGGTCCGGGTAACCCCCTCCGGCGCGATCGGGAACAGCCGGAGCACCGTCGGCGGCTGACGCCCGATGCTCTCCCAGTGCGGGTAGACGACGAGCACCTCGTCCACCTCGTTGGCGAGGAACGGACCGATGAGCTCGCCCAGGAAGAACTCGCCATCCTGTGGGGTGGGCCGGTCGCTGAGCTCGGCGACGTACGTCCTCTCCAGCTCGAACCCCTGGTAACGGAGCGCGGAGATCCCCTTCTTCCCGGCGACGAACAAGCGCAGCTGGTGGCCGTCGGCCTCCTTGGCGCGGTAGGTGTCGCGGGCAAGGCGGATGAGGTTCGTATTGAACGCGCCGCAGAGGCCGCGGTTCGCGGTCACGAGGAACAGCAGCGTCCGTTTCCCGGGGCGCACCGAGAAGTGGGGCCACCGGGAGACGTCCACACCGCTGGCGCCGATTTCGGCCATGAGCTGGCGGAGGTTCTCGAGATAGGGCCCCGACGACTGCACGCGCTGCTGGGCGGACCGGAGCTTCGCCGTGGCGACCATCTCCATGGTGCGGGTGATCTTCTTCGTGGAGGAAACGCTGCGGATGCGCCTCCGGATGATCTTGGGCTGCTCCGGCATGGGCTAGTGTCCCGTCGCGAACATGAGCTGGCGCAGAGAGCGGCCCTGCGCGGGGATGCCGGGACGTTCGAACGCCACCGCAATTGAGCGACGGGGCACTAGTGGACCGGTGCCCTTGCCGACTCGGGGGCGGGAGCCTCCGCTTCTTCCACGCCCGTCTCCGTCGCCGACGCCGCGGGGGCCTTGGTTTGCCCCGGGCCCTCCCCCTTCGCTGGTTCCCCTGGGGCCGCGCCGGGCTTCCAGAGGTCGCGCTTGAACTTGGCGATCTCCTCCTTGAGCGTGGCGGCCGTGCTGTCATCGAGAGCGCCCGTCTCCTTGATGGCCTTCAGGGCGACGCTCGGCATCGCTCGCAGGGCGCTGCTCAGCTCCCTCTCGAAGCGCTTGATCTGCTCGACCGGGAGGTCGTCCATGAACCCCTGGCCCACGGCGAAGATCGTCGCGACCTGCTCCTCCATCGGCCACGGCTCGAACTGCGGCTGCTTGAGGATCTCGACCGTGCGCTCGCCGCGCGCAAGCTGTGCCTTCGTCCCGGGGTCGAGATCGCTGGCGAACTGCGCGAATGCCTCCAGCTCCCGGTACTGCGCCAGGTCGAGGCGTAGCTTGCCCGCCACCTTCTTCATAGCCTTCGTCTGGGCGTTGCCGCCGACGCGGCTCACGGAGATGCCGACGTTCACCGCCGGGCGCACGCCCGCGTAGAAGAGGTCGGGCTCGAGGTAGATCTGGCCGTCCGTGATCGAGATGACGTTGGTCGGGATGTAGGCGGACACGTCGCCCGCCTGCGTCTCGATGATCGGGAGCGCGGTCAGCGAGCCGCCCCCCCGCTTGTCGCTGAGCTTCGCGGCCCGCTCGAGCAGGCGACTGTGGGTGTAGAAGACGTCACCCGGGTACGCCTCGCGCCCCGGCGGCCGGCGCAGGAGCAGCGAGATCTCGCGGTAGGCCGCCGCTTGTTTCGACAGGTCGTCGTAGACGCAGAGCGTGTGGCGATTCTGCTCGTACATGAAGTACTCGGCCATCGCAGCGCCCCCGTAGGGAGCGATGTACTGCATCGGTGCAGGGTCATTCGCCGTCGCACTGACGACGATGGTGTAGTCCATCGCGCCATGCTCACGCAGGGTCTCCACGACGCCCGCGACCGTGGACGCCTTGAGGCCGATGGCAACGTAGACGCAGATGACGTCGCCACCCTTCTGGTTGATGATCGTGTCGATCGCGATCGCGGACTTGCCGGTCTCGCGGTCGCCGATGATCAGCTCGCGCTGGCCCCGGCCGATTGGGATCATCCCGTCGATCGCCTTGACGCCAGTCATCAGAGGCTCTTTCACCGGCTGCCGGTCGGCGATGCCGGGTGCCCTCCCCTCGAGGGGCATGAAGTGGGTCGTCTGGATCGGCCCCTTGCCGTCGATGGGCTGCGAGAGCGGATTGACCACGCGCCCAAGCAGGCCCTCCCCGGCGGGCACCGACAGGACGCGGCCCGTGCGCTTCACGGTCTGCCCCTCGCGGATGTCGACGTAGTTGCCGAGGATGACGATGCCGACCGAGTCCTCCTCGAGGTTCAGCGCGAGGCCGAACGACCCGTTCTCGAATTCGACCATCTCGCTCGCCATCGCGTTCCGGAGACCGTAGGCGCGGGCGATCCCGTCGCCGACCTCGAGCACGGTGCCGACCTCGTCGACGCGGAGGTCGACGTCGAAGGACTCGATCTGCTGCCGGATGATCGAGCTGATCTCGTCGGTCCTGATCTGCATGGTTCTATCCCCGTTCGTTTTGTGCGACGAGGCTTCGCCGCATGTCCGACAGAGCCCGGCGGATCGTCCCGTCGAGGACGAAGTCGCCGACGTTGACCCGGATGCCGCCGATGGCCTCCGGATCGATCCATTGGTTGAGAACCACGGTCTTCTTGATCCGCTGCTCCAGTGCTTCGCGCAGCGCCTTGGCAAGATCAGCATCCAGTTTACGGGCTGTGATCACGGTGGCCCGTACGCGCCCCTCGTAGTCGTCCCGGTAGTGGTCGAACTCCTCGACGATGTCGACAAAGAGCGACTCCCGCCGTTTCTGGACCAGAACATGGAACAGCCCGAGGACCGGCCGGCCCACTTTGCCCCCGAACGTCATGTCGAGGATCCTCCGCTTGTCGGCGCGGCGGAGTAGCGGCAAGTAGAAAAACGCCCTGAGCTCCGGATCGAGCCCGCCGAGAGCCTCCTGGACCGCGTGCAGGTCGTCCGAGATGCTGCCCAGGGCTTGGCTCTGAAGGGCGAGATCGAAGAGCGCCTTGGCGTAGACGCGGGCCGCTGCCTGGTAGCCACTCACAGCCCGAGCGCGACCTCTTCGACCACCTCGCGCGCCAGCCGCAGGTGATCCTCGTCCCGCAACTCCCGCTTGAGGAGGCGGCCAGACGCCTCGAGGGTGAGCTCGACCGTGGCGCGTTTCAGATCTTCCGCCGCTTTAGCCTGCTCCA
>WNGI01015889.1_pt1 | contig 17312 bp, 16 predicted proteins | sample 5400621 | NCBI WGS metagenome assembly WNGI01 (sample SAMN13153374, study PRJNA577476) | soil metagenome | isolation source: 20 cm soil or saprolite under Garry oak tree replicate 1 | place: USA:California | collected 2016-06-15 | reverse complement strand
TCCGTTGATCACCGCAAAACCGGAGTCGCGTTAGGCCAGTGTCCAAAACTGGGATCCGCCGCGCTTGCCACCGCCTGGTGCGTGCTATTCGTGCAACACTCTCTCGAAAAGGGTCGGCGCTGCAGGTGATACAAGCGCTTTTTCGTTGTGTCGCGAGTTCGGTTAGAGCATCGTTAAACCGTGCAGCGGTGGAAACCGCTCTGGCTAAGTGGTGATGGGAAGAGGGGGCGTCCCTCTTCGGTTGCCCCCATCCGGGGCTTCTCGAAGGCGATGCTGTCCAGACATAAGGGGAATAGTCATGATGAAGATTGTACTCGCTACGGCTGCATCCTTGGCCATGCTGAGCGCTGCCGCCGCCGCCGATCTGCCGCGCAAGGAGCCGCCTCCTCCGGCGCCTCCGGTTGGCAAGGCTCCGATCGGCAAGTATCCGGTCGGCAAGGCTCCGATCGGCAAATATCCACAGCCCGTCGTGACCAAGGGCTAACGTGTCACCGACGGGGTGCTCGCGCAGAATTGCCGCGAGCACCCCCCGGGACATTATCTCCAACAGCGCGAAGCGCCGGCCGCTTCAGCCATTGCTGAGGTGGAGTCATGATTAGGGGAGCCGACAATGCGTGATCCTCGGACAAGAGCGCGCGGCCTTGCCCTGGGCTTGTGTGCAGCCGCGATCGCCGCGGTGATGCAGGTTCAGCCGGCCAGTGCGCAGGACGCCAAGCAGGCAAGCGTCAAGCCGCAGACGGCGAGTAGAGGAGTCTACTACGTCGACTTTCGGGCGCGGACCGCCGCTAGCTACGGCCATGCTTTCGTGTGGTACGGACGCGCCGATCAGAAACAGATCGAAGTCGCAGGCCTCCACCCGGCGAGCGAAAGCGTCATTCCCTACATCCTCGGGCACGTGATCCCCGTGCCGTCCGAGACCGGCAAGAGCTACGGCGACCTCGACGACGATTACTTGACCGCGAGCTATCGCGTCTACATGACCGAGGCCGAGGCCCAGCGGGTGTTCGCCTACATCAGGCGTCTACAGGCGACATCGCCGCTGTGGAACGACTGGGTCAACCGTCTCAGGGACCTCAACGGCGGACGGCGCTATATGTCGAGTCCGGCGGTCGCGCAGGCCTCTTCCGGCAAGCCCTCCGCTTCGGGGCAGAAGCCTGTGGCTCCTGGATACGCAGCAGCGGGCTACTGACATCGCTAATTGCAAAAGGATCGGCGCAAGAATCAGCGGAGGCTTTACGCCTCCGCTTTTCCTTTGGGGCGCTGAGCCTCGCGCCGCGGGCGCTTTTATGACTCGGACTGCAAATTAGCGGCTGGTTCGGCCTTTTTTTGCACCGCACCGCCATGTTAGGGTTGCGGCAATTGAGGTTGCATCTCCGACCCGTCGGGGACTGGGATTTATCGGCATGGTGGGTGCATCGGCGCGTCCAAAGCGGCGCTTCCAGCTTGTTCTGATCAAGCCGTCGCATTACGACGACGACGGCTACGTGATCCAGTGGGTGCGGGCATATGTGCCCTCGAACACGCTTGCGGTTCTCTACAGCCTCGGCCGTGACGCCGCGCAGCGGGCGGTGCTGGGACCCGATACCGCCATCGACATCACGGTCATCGACGAGATCCATACGCGCGTCAAAATCGGGCAACTGCTCGCCCGCTTTCGGCGCCACCGCGGGTTCGGCTTGGTCGCGCTTGTCGGCGTGCAGTCGAATCAGTTCCCCCGCGCGGTCGATATCGCCCGGCCGTTCCGCGCAGCCGGCGTGCCGGTAATGATCGGCGGATTTCACGTGTCCGGCTGCCTCGCCATGCTGCCGGAAATGCCAGCCGATCTTAAACGGACGCTCGGGATGGGGGTGAGCCTATTCGCCGGCGAACTGGAAGGACGAACAGACCTCATTCTCCAGGACGCGGCGAACGGGACGCTGCAGCCAATCTACAATTACCTCAAGGATCTGCCCTCGCTCGAATCAGAGCCGACGCCGATCCTCCCCGTCGAGCACTTGCGGAAAACCTTCCAGGCCTTGGCCAGCTTCGATGCCGGCCGCGGCTGTCCGTTTCAGTGCTCGTTCTGCACGATCATCAACGTCCAGGGCAGGAAGTCGCGCCGCCGCTCTGCCGACGACGTGGAGCGGACGATTCGGGAGCATTACGCCCAAGGTATCCGGCACTTCTTCATCACCGACGACAATCTCGCCCGCAACAAGGACTGGGAGGCCATCTTCGACCGGATTATCGCGCTGCGCGAAGGCGAGAACATGAACATCCGGCTGATGGTCCAAGTCGACACGCTGTGCCACAAGATTCCAAACTTCATCGAGAAGGCCGCCCGTGCCGGCACGAACCGCGTGCTGGTCGGCCTCGAAAGCATCAATGCGGCGAACCTGCTCGCGGCGAAGAAGCGCCAGAACAAGCTTACGGAATACCGCGCGATGCTGCTCGCCTGGAAAAACGCAGGGGCGATCACCACGGCCGGCTACATTCTCGGTTTTCCCTTCGACACGCCGGAGTCCATCCGCGAGGACATCGCCATCATACAGAACGAGTTGCCGCTCGACATACTCGAATTCTTCTGCCTTACCCCGCTGCCGGGTTCGGAGGACCACAAGGTCCTATGGCAGAAAGGGGAATGGATGCACGAGGACATGAATCTCTATGACGGGGAGCATGCCGTCTCGCACCATCCCAAGATGAGTAAGGAAGAGTGGGAGCAGGTCTATCGCTCCGCGTGGGAGATGTATTACACGCCCGAGCACATGGAAACGATCCTGCGGCGCGGCGCCGCTACCAGTTGCAGCATGTCGCGCCTGGTGAGTTTCGTATTCTTGTTCTGCTCCTCGGTTCCGATCGAAAATGTCCACCCCCTGCAGGGGGGTCTGCTGCGCCGCAAGTACCGACGGGACCGCCGTCCAGGAATGCCGATCGAGCCGATCTGGTCGTTCTATCCGAAATTCGCGTGGGACTTCATGTCGAAATATTCCCGCGCGCTACGCCTATTGCTCCGGCTCCATTTCACCAACCGGCGCCTTCAGAAGGACCCGAATCGGTATGCCTACACCGATGTGGCGATGACGCCCGTTACCGAGGGCGAGACCGAGAAGCTCGAACTGTTCACCCACAGCGATGCCGCTCGCCAAGCCGTCGCGCATGCGCACAAGATCGAGCAGCTCACCGGCTCCCTCAAAGCCACGAAGGCAGAAGCCCACGCGTGAGGCAGGCAACGGTTCGGCCCCGCGGACGCTCGCTGGATCCGCAGCAACTGGCGAGCTAAAGCCTCGGCGCGGCCGCTAGCTAATAGATGCCGGGCAAGAGGCGCCAGCTCCGGGCCATGTAGCGGCGGTACTCCTCGCCGAAGGTCTCGATCATCAGCGCCTCCTCGCGACCGACGCGCAGAAAGAACAGCGTCCCGAAGCCGATGAGGCCCGCCGGCCCTGCGATCCAATTCGGCAGCAGCAGCGCCTGCGCCAGCGCCCAGAGCCAGAATGCCGAATACATCGGATGGCGCACGCGCCTATAGACGCCCGTCGTCACCAGAGCGTGCTGCTCGCGCACCTCGAGCGTTACGGACCAATTGCGCCCGAGATCCTTATGTGTCCGATAAAACAGCCAGAGCGAGGCGGCGAACACGGCGGCTCCCAGCCAGGCTTGCCAGGGGCGAAACGGGTAATTGGCGAACTGCGGCGCATTGCTGATCACGTAGACAAAGGGAAGGATCCCCAGTCCGCTCGCCGAGATCGCCATAAGGACGATCTCGCGGCCGCGATCGGTGCGCCGCAGTTTCGGCGTGCGCCGCGCACGGCGGCCGTGGGGATAGCGAATGACGAACCAGCCGACCACGCCGAGAAGCCAAATGGCCTTGGCGACGAGCGGCGTCATAACGAGCGTTGCGCGACCACGCTACGCGGCGAGGGGTCTCGGAACGTGCCATCCGCCTCGACGAAATTCAGAAGTCCCAACGGCGACGTGGTCCAATCCGCAAATGGAGCCGGCCCGCACACCATCAGGAAATAGTCGTACGGCGCGCGCCTGTCGTTGGCCATGACGGAGCGATAGTGCAGTCGCAGAACGTGCTGCCGACAGCGCGCAAATGTTTCGGGCAGCAGCATGTCGTGGATCTGCACGCGTCGGATCACCGGCTTGCCGTCGAGCCGATCGTCGGCAATGTGCTTCAGCGACACCGGATCGAACTTGTAAAAGCTGATGGTATCGGCGCGGGACTGATATTCGGTCCAGGCAATCGACGGCTCGGCAACGACGCGCGCGATCTTGCCGCGGATCGCCTGCGCGCGCGGATGCAGCGCGAATTTCGGGATCGTCGCGCCGATGGTGAGCACGCAGACCGTCGGCCCGCACCGGCCGAACTCGGCATCCCGCGCAAGCGCGCGCCCGATCACATCCAGCACCAGCATGGCGCCGAGGCTGTGGCCGACAACCACGATCTCGTCCAGCGCAGTGTCGCGGGCACGCCTGACGAGGACTTCGGCGAAGAGATCGAGCCGCGCATCGATATCCGGGCGGCGGCCGTGAATGTAATCGTGGGCGCAGATCCAATCGTCCAACAGCTGCTCGACCCGCCAGCGCCGGCCGGGCCATCGCAACAGGGCAAGAAACACGGCAACACCGGCCGGCACACCGAACGCGGCCGCGCCTATTCCTTCAAGGCCCAGAAACGCGGTCAACAGCTGCCCGAACAGCCATCCCCCGAAGGCGAACAACACGACGGAAAAGATCGGAAACAGAAAGAAGACCGCATAGCGCTGGTTCGCGAAAATGTAACGAAACATCGTGCCCGTCACGATGTAGTCGAGGTAGGCACGCGCCGCCTTGAACAGCCGCACCGGCAGCGCTCGGGTGAAATCGCCGCGCACGATGTCGTCCCACAGCAGCGCTTCATGCACCGCCTCGACCTGCCAATTGGCGGCGCGCGCCCGCACCGTGCACCACGCGCGCCATGGCTCGTGTCCCTGCGCGAGGGCGGACACGTTCGCGTCGACGTTCCAAGTGCGCCGGAAAACGTCGAGCTCGCGCGCAAAGCGCCGGTATTGTGCGCCGGCATCGATCGGGTCGTAACCCGCAACGTGATAAACGTGTCGACGCCGCACCATGATCGCGAGGGCTTACTTCATCATCTCGTCCGGCGGCATAATGCCCCACAGATTGGCAGCCGACGGATCTTTGGGCCATACTTTCGGTTTCTGCGGTCGGTCGCGGTGCCACGGGCGCGGCTCGAAATACCCCAGCTCCTCGTTGACCTGATCGAGCTCCGCGAACAGCTCGGTAATCAGGCCGTTCGGGGCGCGGTGATAGGCGAACAGATTGTGGCCGATGCCGTGCCGACCGGGTCCCCAGATCAGTTTGTAGCCATTGAGGCTGAGGAAATCGCACGCCGTTTGCAGGTGACCCCAATCGCGCAGCTCGAATGCGGTGTGGAAATGCCGGTTCGCGTCGATCTGCATCAGATTGATGGTGTGGTGGTCGCGACCGCAGCGCAGGAACGAGAAGAAATCGCCCATCCAATCGGATTCGCGAAAGCCGAGCACGTCGCAATAGAACTTGGTGACGTGCTTGACGTCGGTGACGAAGAACGCGACGTGGCCGAGCTTGTGCGGAACGATGCCTTTGGCCGGGAAGCGCTGGCCGGAGAAGGCGTCCCGTTTGAAGGCCTCCATCACGGTGCCCTTCGGATCCTCGAAGGTGACCATGTCCGAGATCGAGGGCTCGGCGTCTCTCAAGCGCTGGGTCTTGATGCCGTGGCCTTGGACCTGTTTCTCGAACGCGCCGAGGTCGTCCTCGGGCGCGATCTGAAATCCGAGACGCACGCACTTCGCCTGCGATCCCTTGCGCAACACCACCGAATGATGGTCAAGCGTCGATGCAAGATACGCGGCATCCTTGCTCTTATCGGTGAGCGTGAGGCCGATTACCTCGGTGTAATATTCGGTTTGCTTGTCGACATCGGGCATTTCGTAGACCGCGTGGGCGATCTTCTTGACGCGGATCATGCGCACCTCCGTAGTTGCCAGCTTTCCATTCAACGCCTGCCCTTCGCGGGTGGCAGCGCGCCGATGACGTCGACCATCGCGGCGACATCCTTTTCCCCGAAACCCATTTCCATGAACTTGTCGTAGAGCTCGACCGCACGGTCGAGCATGGGCGTAGCGACGCCGACGCTGTCGGCGAATTCGCCGATCATATCGAAGTAGTGCTGCAGTGCGCCCGCCGTGCCTTGCGGGGGAAGAAAGCGTCGCTGCGCCATCCACGGCGCGCGGATGCCGAACTGGGTCGAGCCGCCGCTGCCGGTGGCGATCGCCTTGATCATGAGGTCGACATCGACGCCCGCTCTCAGCCCGAGCGCCATGGCTTCCGCGGTCGCGGCGATGTGGATGGCCACGAGCAGATTGTTGACGAGCTTCACCCGGCTGGCGGCGCCGAACGGCCCGAAATAGAGACAGGAATCGGCGAATCCGCGGACGAACCGCTCGGCCTTGGCACACGCCTCCTTGTCGCCGGCGAGATAGATCACGGCCTTGCGCGCCGACACCATTCCCGGCGTTCCGCTGACCTCGCCGTCGAGAAAAATCGCGCCTTTGGCTGCAAGCGGAGCGACGTGACGTTCTTTGTCACGGACGGGGTATGATCCGAGCTCGACGATAATCTGTCCCGGCCGGGCGGATTTAATCAGCCCGTTCGGGCCCTGCACCACGTCCTCGAGCGCTTGCGAGGACGGCAGACACGAGAACACGATGTCGGCCTGCGCGCCGACGTCCGCCGACGAGCGGCCTGCAATGCCGCCGATTTTCTCGAACTCGGCGAGCGAACTGCGGCGGTAGCCCAGCACACGATAGCCGCTCTTGATCAAGTTCTCGGCAATCGGCAGTCCGATCTTGCCGATGCCAACCAGGCCGACCGTCTCCATGCTCTCACCTTTCCCACTCTGCAGCTTACGCCAGCTCGAGCGACTGATCGGAAAAATTGACCTTGATGCCGAGCGAGCCCTCCATCACCGTCCATTCCCGCAGTTCGAAGCTGCGCAGCCCATGCACGACGAACGGGTCGGCTTCGGCGATCTCACGCGCCGCCTGCGCATTCGCTGCCCGCACGATGGTCAGGCCGTCGCCGCGCATTTGACCGTCGGCCTCGGCCAGCGGACCGGAGGCGAACAGCACGCCCTTCTTCTCCAGCCCGATCATGTATTCGAGGTGTTGCGGCAAATACTCGGCGATCGCATCGGGAGCGGCGCCGCCTTTGGAGAGGACGACGTAGAGCCTTTTGCGAAGCATGCCCTTGGTAAGCTCGCGGATGCGCTCTTGCGTCACGGTACACCCCCTTGCTGCAAGACGTCCCTCCGCACAGTTGGTGCGTAAACGTTTCGTTGTAAGCCGTCCTATCGCCGTGTCGAGCAAATCCCGTCGAAAAGCAGCGCTCGGCCGCGAGGAGTCCAGCCGTGCCATCAACCGCAATTCAGCTTAATTCAAGAGGGCGGATTTCCGCCAGACCGACGCGATGGCGCATGCGCCACAATCCAGGCCTGACGTTGCCGAGCTATTTGGCAGGAATGATACATAGCCCCTACTCCGCCGCCTCCTTCCAGGTGTCGCGGTGGGTCTTCGGCTTCGCCTTGCGGCGCAGATCCCGCCACTCCTCGCGGTCGCGGGTGCTATTGCGGAAAATCTGCTCTTTGCCCGCGAGATATTGCGGCGGGCAATGGATGGCGCTCGCGCCGTACCAGGCCGCCGCCTTCATGGTGAAATACGGGTCGACGAGGTGCGGGCGCGCGAGCGCGACGAGATCGGCGCGGCCGGCGGCGATGATGGTATTGACCTGATCGGCGGTCGTGATCGCGCCGACGCACATGGTGGCCAGCCCCGCCTCGTTGCGAATCTGATCGGAGAACGGCGTCTGGAACATGCGGCCGAACACCGGCTGCGCGTCCGCTACCGTCTGTCCGGTGGAGACGTCGATGAGATCGCAACCACGCGCGCATCGCACGAAACACCTCGAGCGGGAAGCGCAAGCGGTTCGCAAGCGTGCCGCCATATTCGTCGCGGCGCGTATTGGTCAGCGGCGAAATAAAGCTCGCCAGCAGATAGCCGTGCGCCGCGTGCAGCTCCACCATGTCGAAGCCGGCGCGTTGGCCGCGTTCGGTCGCTGCAACGAAATCGGCGATCACTCGGTCCATATCGGCGCGGGCCATCTCGCGGGGGACCGCGCTGTGCGGGAAATAGGGCAGCGGCGACGCCGAGATGATCGGCCAGCCTCCCTCCTCCAGCGGCTCGTCGATGCCCTCCCACATCAGCTTGGTCGCGCCCTTGCGGCCGGCATGGCCGAGCTGGAGGCAGAACTTCGTCTTCGCCTGTGCGTGCACGAAATCGACGATGCGCTTCCACGCCGCTTCGTGCGCATCATTGTAGATGCCGGCGCAACCCGGAGAAATGCGGGCCTGTGCCGACACGTCGGTCATCTCGGTGAACATCAAGCCCGCGCCGCCGATCGCGCGCGAGCCGTAGTGGACGAGATGCCAATCGTTGGGCAAGCCGTCTTGCGCCGAGTATTGGCACATGGGCGAAACGACGACGCGGTTCTCGAGCGTCAGGGAGCGCAGGCGGAAGGGCTGGAACATCGGGGCGAGCGGCTGCGAGATGTCGGCCTCGAACCCGAGTGCGCGCACGTCGCGGGCGACCAAGCGATCCGCCTGTTTGACGAATTCGGGCGCGCGCAGGGCCAGGTTGTCGTAGGTGATGGCCTTCGAGCGCGTCATCAGCCCGAAGGCGAAGCGGGTCGGATCCATGTTCCAGAACCGGTCGACGTGCTCGAACCAAACGAGCGAGACGTCGGCGGAGTGCTGGGTCTTCTCCACCTCCTCGCGCCGCCGCGCTTCGAACTCGGTGAGCGCGGCCGCCACATCCCTCCCGCCCGTCGACCGGAACGCCTCGTAAAGGGCAATTCCGTCCTCCATCGCGAGCTTGGTGCCCGAGCCGATGGAAAAATGCGCAGTCGCCTTGGCGTCGCCGATCAGCACCATGTTGTCGGCAACCCAGCGCTCACAGCGGATGGTCGGGAAATTGCGCCAGATCGACCGATTGGTGATCAGCCGATGACCCCGCAGCTCCTTCGCAAAGACGTCTTCGGCGAAACGCGCGGACGCAGCCTCGTCCAACTTATCGAGGCCGGCGCGCGCAAACGTCTTTGGATCGGTCTCGACGATCCAGGTCGAGCGCTGCGGCTCGTATTGATAACAATGGCCGATAAAGATGCCGTGCGCGGTCTCGCGGAAGAAGAAGGTGAAGGCATCGAACGGCCGGGTCGAGCCCATCCACGAGAAAAAGTTGGGCCGCAGATCAAGCCGCGGCTTGAACCTGTCGGCAAACGCCTCGCGCATGCGGGAATTGATGCCGTCGGCGACCACCACGAGATCAGCATTGCGGATGACGGGATCGAGCGGGGAGATTTCGCGCTGGTACTCGATTTCAACGCCCAAAGCGCGCGCGCGCCGGCCCAGAATCTTCAAGAGCGTGGCGCGCGAGCAGCCGCAGAACCCGTTGCCTCCGACACGGTGCGTCGTGCCGCGGAAATGGATCTCGATGTCGTCCCAATAGGCGAAGTGGCCGACGATTGCGCGATAGCTCTCGTGGTCGTAGGTTTCGAAGGTGTCGAGCGTCTCGTCCGAGAACACCACGCCGAAGCCGAACGTGTCGTCGGGCCGGTTGCGCTCGAACACGGTGATGCGCGTCTGCGGCCAGGCCTTTTTCATGAGAATGGCGAAGTAGAGCCCGGCCGGGCCGCCACCGATCACGTGAACCTTCATGCGCTGCCTCTTCATGAGCGTTTATCGCTCATGCGGCTGTCGTCCCCCCGTGCAGGCGGGGACCCATGATCACCGGCTCTGGAATATGGGTCCCCGCTTGCGCGGGGACGACCCAACTGTGATGCCGGGCCAACCAGCCGGATTCCCAAGATCATTTTAAGCATAAAGTATCCCGCCGGCAAGCTTGAAGCTTAAAAATTTTAAGCATAAAATATAACCCGGCGCGTCGCGCCGAGCTGGAGTAAAATCGAGGCCATGGCGCTGGCAGGCAGGCATGCTTTCGTCACCGGCGGCGGCCGCGGCATCGGCCGCGCGATCGCGGCCGCGCTCGCCCGCGCCGGCGCGGCGGTGACCGTGATCGGCCGCACCGAGGCGCCGCTGCGCGCCGCCGTGGCCGCAGGCGACGCCGCCGGATGCGGCCTCGCCGACGTGACCGACGCCGCCGAGGTCCAGCGCCAGGTGGCCGCCGCCGAGGCGGCTCGCGGCCCGATCGCCATCCTCGTGAACAACGCCGGCTCGGTTGAGAGCGGTCCTTTCAGCAAAGCCGATCCATCGGTCTTCCGCAGAATGTGCGATGTCCACGTGATGGGCGCGGTCTATGCGACGCAGGCGGTATTGCCAGGCATGGTCGCGGGCGGCTTCGGCCGTGTCGTCAATGTGGCCTCGACCGCGGGTCTCAAAGGCTACGCCTATGTCACGGCCTATTGTGCGGCCAAGCACGCCCTCGTCGGCTTGACGCGCGCGCTTGCCGCCGAGACCGTAACATACGGAGTGACTGTCAATGCGGTCTGCCCCGGCTACACCGACACCGATCTCGTGCGCGACAGCATTGCGCGCGTTGCCGCCAAGACCGGCCGCGCGCAAGCCGACGTGCTCGCCGAATACCAAAAGGACGCAGCGATCGGCCGGCTGATCCGCCCGGAGGAGGTCGCGGCCGCCGTGCTTTACCTTTGCTCGCCGGAGGCCGCAGCGGTCACCGGCACGACGATCGCAGTCGCCGGCGGGGAGATATGATGGAAGAGCGCACGTTACCGCTCGATGCGGAAACAAAGGTGGCCGAGCGGCCGCACGACCACAAGGATGAGCTGCGGTTATGGCTGCGGCTGTTCACCTGCAAGGAGGTGATCGAGGGCGAGGTCCGCCGGCGCCTGCGCGACACCTTCGACGTCACGCTGCCGCGTTTCGATCTGATGGCGCAGCTTTACCGCGCACCGAAGCCGATGACGTTGGGCGAGCTGTCGCAGCGCATGATGGTCTCGAACGGCAACGTCACCGGGCTCGTGGACCGGCTGGTCGAACAGGGCCTCCTCAGCCGCCGCCCCTCGCCCAGGGATCGGCGCGCGCAACTCGTGAGCTTGACCGCCGAGGGCCGCCGCTTCTTTCGCGCCATGGCGCGCGCCAATGGCGATTGGATCGCAGACATGCTTGCCGATCTTTCCAGCGACGAGATCGACACGCTGATGCGGCTCCTGGCCAAGACCAAGGCGTCGGCGCGCAAGGCGATCGGCAACGGAGGCCCGCGATGAGCGCGGCCAATTCGATCAGCTTGCCGCTCGCGGATTACAAGGCGCGGCATGTTCGTCTTGCGGTTGACGGCAAGGTCGCCACGATCACGCTCGATCGGCCCGATAAGAAGAATCCGCTCACCTTCGAGAGCTACGCGGAGATCGTTGACCTCTTCCGCGCGGCAGCCAAGGAGAAAGCCGTCAAGGCGTTCGTCATCACCGGCGCGGGCGGCAACTTCTGCTCCGGCGGCGACGTGTTCGAGATCATCGAGCCACTCGTCGAGATGGAAGCCGCGCAGCTTCTCGATTTCACCCGCATGACCGGCGAGGTGGTCAAAGCAATGCGCGCCTGTCCGCAACCGATCATCGCCGCGGTCGACGGCGTGTGCGCGGGGGCGGGTGCAATTCTGGCCATGGCCTCCGACATCCGGCTGGGGACGCCGGGCGCCAAGGTCGCCTTTCTGTTCAACCGCGTGGGTTTGGCCGGCTGCGACATGGGCGCCTGTGCCATCCTGCCGCGGATCATCGGAGCAGGCCGCGCGGCCGAGCTGCTCTACACCGGGCGCGTGCTCGGCGGCGAGGAGGCGGAACGCTGGGGGTTCTTCAACCGGCTCGCAACCTCAGACACGGTCCTGGCGCAGGCGCAGCAGCTCGCCGCCGAACTCGCCGCCGGGCCGACTTTCGCGAGCGCCATGACCAAGCGGATGCTCGACATGGAGTGGGCGATGTCGGTGGAGAGCGCAATCGAGGCCGAGGCGATCGCCCAGGCGCTGTGCATGGAGACGCAGGATTTCGCGCGCGCGTTACGTGCCTTCGCCGCCAAGCAGAAGCCGGTCTTCGAGGGCAATTGAGATGGGTCTCGAGGAAACCCTGAGCTGGCCGTTTTTCGACGATGGCCATCGCCGCTTCGCCGAGGCCCTCACGCGCTTCGCCGACAGCGCGATCGGCTCCCTGCCGCACGACGATGTCGATGCCGCTTGCCGGGCGCGGGTGAAGGCGCTGGGCGAGGCAGGCTTCCTCAAGGCGGTGGTGCCGGCCGAGCACGGCGGCCTTCATCGCCGGCTCGACGTACGCACGCTCTGTCTGGCGCGCGAGATTTTGGCGTTCCGCGATGGACTCTCCGATTTCGCCTTTGCAATGCAGGGGCTGGGCACGGCTTCCATCTCGCTGTTCGGTGCACAGGAGCTCAAGGCGCGCTATCTGCCGCCGGTGCGCGACGGCCGCGCCATCGCGGCCTTCGCCCTGTCGGAGCCTGAGGCCGGCTCCGACGTGGCGGCCCTCGCGGCCACCGGGAAGGCGGACGGAGCATCACATCTGCGCATCGACGGCACCAAAACCTGGATTTCGAACGGCGGCATCGCCGATCACTACGTCGTGTTCGCGCGCACCGGCGAAGGGCCCGGCGCCAAGGGGCTCTCCGCGTTCGTGGTCGATGCCGACGCACCCGGCCTGAGTGTGACCGAGCGCATCGAGGTCATCGCCCCGCACCCGCTGGCGACGCTGCGGTTCGATGGCGTGCGTGTGCCGCTTGCCAACCGGCTTGGCGGGCGAGGGCTTCAAGGTCGCGATGGCGACGCTCGACGTGTTCCGCTCGACCGTGGGCGCGTCCGCGCTCGGCTTTGCCCGGCGTGCACTGCACGAAACCGTGGAGCGCGCGGCGACCCGCAAGCTCTTCGGCGCACCGCTCGCCGAACTGCAGCTCACGCAGGCGGCGATCGCCGACAGCGCGAGCGAGGTCGACGCATCGGCCCTGCTCGTCTATCGCGCCGCCTGGACCAAGGACCAAGGCGCTGTGCGCGTCACCTGCGAGGCGGCAATAGCGAAAATGTTCGCGACCGAGGCGGCGCAGCACGTGATCGATCGTGCCGTGCAGCTCCATGGCGGTCTCGGCGTTACGAAGGGGGTCAAGGTCGAAGAGCTCTACCGCGAAATCCGCGCCCTGCGAATCTATGAAGGAGCAACCGAGGTGCAGAAGGTCGTGATCGCTCGCGAGCTCCTGAAAAACCGAGCGGCAAAATCGGCCCTCGCGGCGGAGTGAGATGATGGCTGGAGCAATTTCCGTTGGTTTTGACCAGTCGTCATTGCCGGGCTTGACCCGGCAATCCATCCCCTTCGCAAAACCTCTCGCGAAGAAGATGGACCCGCGGGTCAAGCCGCGGGTGACGCATGCGGAGGCGCGATGCTGAATAACGCCATCAGGATATGCTCTGGCGAGGAGCGACAGTCATGACCGCGCATCTCGACACCTTCGCGCGCGACAACTTGCCCCCGCGCGCCCAATGGCCCGATTTTCTCTTCGAGTTGCCGGAGTTGAAATATCCCGAGCGGATGAATTGCGTGGTCGAATTGCTCGACCGCTGGATCGCGGCGGGTTGGGGCGACCGCCCATGCCTGATCTCGCCGGCGGAAACGTTGACCTACGCGCAACTCGCCGAGCGCGTAAATCGCATCGCCAATGTGCTCACGCGCTCGCTCGGCTTGATGCCCGGCCATCGCGTGCTGCTGCGTGGACCCAATAATCCGATGATGGTTGCGGCTTATCTCGCCGTCGTCAAAACCGGAGCGATCGTGGTCGCGACCATGCCGCTCTTGCGGGCAAAAGAGATCGCCTACCCGACCGCCAAGGCGAAGATCCGGCTCGCACTGTGCGATCATCGCCTGGCGGAGGAGATGGAGAAAGCCCGCTCTCTCGCTCCCGAACTCGAGCGCGTGGTCTACTGGGGCAGCGGCGCGTCAGACGCGCTCGAGACGCTCATGGCCACGCCTGGTTATGAGACCTTCGTTCCGTGCGACACGGCGAGTGACGACGTATGCCTCATCGCCTTCACCTCGGGGACGACCGGCGAGCCCAAAGGCACCATGCATTTCCACCGCGACATGCTCGCGACCTGCGACAGCTACGGGCGCTATGTCCTTCGGGCGGAGGCGAGCGACCGCTTCATCGGCTCGCCGCCGCTCGCCTTCACCTTCGGGCTCGGCGGGCTCGTCTTGTTTCCGCTGCGCGTCGGCGCTGCGTCCATCCTCATCGAGAAGGCGTCGCCGGACGATCTGCTCGCCGCAATCGAAAAATTTCGCGCCACGATCGCGTTCACCGCGCCCACCGCCTATCGCGCCATCCTGGCAAGGCTCCGCGAGCACGATATGTCCTCGCTGCGCAAATGCGTCTCCGCCGGCGAAGCCTTGCCGAAGGCGACGTTCGACGCCTGGCTCGCTGCCACCGGCATCAAAATCCTCGACGGCATCGGCGCAACCGAAATGCTGCACATTTTCATCGGCTCGCCCGAGGAGGAGATTCGCCCGGGTGCGACGGGCAAGCCGGTGCCGGGCTACGAGGCGCGCGTGGTCGATGCCCACCGCAAGGAGCTCCCGCCCAACACCATCGGCCGCCTCGCCGTGCGCGGGCCGACTGGATGCCGCTACCTCGCCGACAAGCGCCAACTCCAGTACGTGCAGGATGGCTGGAACATCACCGGCGACACCTACCTCATGGATGAGGACGGCTATTTTTGGTACCAGGCACGCTCCGACGACATGATCGTCTCGTCGGGCTACAACATCGCCGGCCCGGAGGTGGAGGCGGCACTGCTCGAGCACCCGGCAGTCGCCGAATGCGGCGTGGTGGGCGCGCCCGACGAGGAGCGCGGCCAGGTCGTCAAGGCCTATGTCGTGCTGCGGACAGGCTACAGCGGCGATGCGGTGACGACCAAGTTGCTGCAGGAGCACGTCAAGGGGACGATTGCGCCTTACAAGTACCCCCGCACCATCGAGTACGTGAGCCAATTGCCGCGTACGCAAACCGGCAAGCTGCAGCGCTTCGAGCTGCGTCGCATCACGGCCGACGCCGCATCGCAAAGCTTGCGTCGTGATTCGTACGGTGACCCATCTTATTTCGTCGCAGAAACGTCTTCCCGTCACCCGCGGGCTTGACCCGCGGGTCCATCTCCTTCGCAAGACTCTTTGCGAAGAGGATGGATTGCCGGGTCAAGCCCGGCAATGACGAGCAGCGAGGAACCCGCAGTGTCGGAAAACCAAGCGCCAAATATCCTGTTGCAGCCCTCTGGATGGCCGCAACCGCGCGGTTTCGCCTACGGCATCCGCGCCCGCGGCGAAATGATATTCGTCGGCGGCATGATCGGTCAGGACAGGGAGGGCCGCTTCGCCGACGGCTTCGTCGCGCAGGCGAAACAGGTGCTCGCAAACATCGCCGCGGTGCTGGCGGAAGCCGGCGCCTCGCCGCGGCATATCGTGCGGCTGACCTGGTACGTGCGCGACATGGACGAGTATTTGGCCGATCTCGGAGCGCTCGGCGCGGCCTATCGCGACATCATGGGCCGGCATTTTCCGGCGATGGCCGTGGTCGAGGTCAGCCGCCTGGTCGAGGCCGAAGCGCGGCTCGAGATCGAGGCGACGGCGGTGCTGCCGTAGCGTTACCGGCTCAGCACCGCGGGAAGCCAGGTCGCGATCACCGGAAAGAAGAAGATCAGCACCAGGATCACAAGGCTCATCACCACGTAGGGCATGGCCGCCACGTAGATTTGGTGCATGGTGATGGCGGGCGGCGCCACCCCTTTCATCGTGAACAGGAGCAGGCCGAAGGGCGGCGTGAGCAGGCCGAGCTGCATGCAGATCAAGAACAGCACGCCGAACCAGATCGAATCGATATCGTAGCGCTGCGCCAACGGCATGAAGAACGGCAGCGTGATCAGCATCATACTCACCTGGTCGACGAAGCAGCCGAGGAAGAGCAGGATCAACAGCATCGCGATCACGACGGCGTTGACCGACAGTCCGAGCCCCGTCACCAAGCCGACCAGGCCATTCACGACGCCGGAAAAGCTCAGCACTTGCGAGAAGGTGGTGGCGCCCACGATGATGAACAGGATGATGCCGGAGACCGCGACCGTGCCGGTGAGCGCCTTCATCAGGTTGGCAAAGGTGAGGCCGCGATAGATTGCGGCGGCCGCGATCGTGCCGGCCGCGCCGATGGCGGCGGCTTCGGTCGGGGTCGCGAAGCCGCCCGTCATGGCGCCGATCACCAGACCGAAGATGAGGACGAGCGGCACCACGTGGGTCACGAACGGCAACCAGCGCGCGGCGCCGCGCGTCCCCTCCTCCACCCGCTCGTCCGGCGCCAACGCCGGATCGATCGTGGCGCGCGCGATGATGTAGGCGACATACATCGCGCTCAGGATCAAACCCGGCACGATACCGCCGATCAGGAGTCCCGAGATCGAAATCCCGGCAAGGCTGCCGAGCAGCACCGTGAGCGCCGACGGCGGGATCAGCATGTCGACGCCGCCGATACCCATGATCGGCCCCATGGCCATGCGCGGGTCGTAGCCGCGCGCGAGCATGGTCGGCAGCATCAGGCTGCCGAGCAGGGCGGTAGTGGCGATGGTCGAGCCCGAGATCGCCGAGAACACCGTGCCGGCGACAATGGCGATAACGGAAAGGCGGCCCGGCACGCGACGAATGAGAAGCGCGAAAGCGTCGATCGCCTTGAGCGCCACGCCGGTATGAAACAGCACTTCGCCCATCAGCACGAAGAACGGAATCGGCGTGAGCGAAAAGCTGGTGATCGACTGCACCGCATTGCGCGCGAGCTGGGCGAGGCCTACCTCGCCGCCGAGGAAGACCATCGCGCCGACGACGTTGAGCACGAGGAATGCGAAGGCGACCGGCAGGCCGAGCCCCATCACCGCGACCAGGCCGCCGAACAAAAGAACGCTGGCCTCGATCCAGTTCATTCAGCTCACCGACGTCGCCTCGATGCGGCGCGTCCGCTCGCCTTTGAGCAAACGGTCGAAGCGGAACACGAACTCGATGGCGAGCAGCGCGAATGTCGCCGGCAGCGGCGCCAGCAGCCACCATTCGGGAAATACCAGGTTCTTGATCGTGATCGCGCCGAGCCGAGCGCTGTCGGCGGTCATCGCAAGACCGTAACGGACGAGCACGACGCTGACGCAAAAGCCGAGCGCGTCGCCGGCCGCCTCCATCAGCCAGGCGACGCG
>WNGI01004374.1_pt1 | contig 17312 bp, 12 predicted proteins | sample 5400621 | NCBI WGS metagenome assembly WNGI01 (sample SAMN13153374, study PRJNA577476) | soil metagenome | isolation source: 20 cm soil or saprolite under Garry oak tree replicate 1 | place: USA:California | collected 2016-06-15 | reverse complement strand
CAGAGCGACCAAGGCCAGCCCGAAGGCGGCAGCCCCACCAATCGTAAACAAATTTCGCTTGTTCATTTTCGTCCCATCCTCCTAGAGCGGTTAGACGCGGCCAACGGAAAATCGTCAGACGGTCGACCGCAGAATGACCACGCGAATTCCGCCATTCACGGTGCGCAAATGAATCGGAGCGCCGCCGCGGCCCAATTTGCCATGCATCTCCCGGGGACGCTGAGTACTCTCCATGGTGATGGGGAGTTCGGAAGAGAAGTTTCCATTCAGGCAGCGAGCTTCGACATCCGCCTGCATGTCGGAGGGTACGGCGAGCACCAGAGAACCGTTGGTGGTTTCCGCGGTGGCGCCGGTTTTGTCCGGGAGGTGCGCCAACTCCAGATGCACATTGCCATTCGTTGTGTGCGCATGAACGTTCCCGCCGGCTTCGAACACTTCGATATTGCCGTTCACGGTATGCAGGTCTTCCACGCTTTCGACGCCGGCAACGCGCAGGGTGCCGTTCACCGTGCCGATATGCTCCACGCGCGCGCCGTGCGGAACGTGGATGGTGTATTCCACGGCCACTTCCACACCCTCATTTTGCGGATAGCGAGTGGCGATGGAGATGGCGTCCGGCCGGGCGTCCACTTGAATGGAAACACGTTCAAGATCGGACTCCTTGTGTTTGGCGGTCTTCACCGCGTGGACTTCAATCTCGTTGCGGTCCCAGCCTTGCACGTCGACAGTTCCGTTGACGTTTTGCAACTCCAAGGAACCGCCGGGCTGAAGCGGATAGGATTGATTGAACTCCTTGCTGACGGCGAAACCGGGGACGGCTCCAACAATGGCCAGAAGCAATACATACAGAGCAGTCGCGCGGAGAGCTGGACGAGGCATAACGTTTTACCCCCTTCGAGTAAGTGCTACCCAACAAAACTCGTTTGCGCCGAGACCAGGCCGCTCAGTGCAACTGAAAATTAAACGTCACCGTCGAAATCACTTCGACTGGTTTGCCGTTAATCGAGGCCGGTCTTGCCCGCCACTGCTTCACCGCAGCGATGGCGGCATCGGAGAGCGCCGGCTCGCCTTCCAGCAGTTTCTGCACCTCGACGCTGCCGTCTTTCTTCAGCCGGACCTGGAGCTTCACGATGCCTTGTAGACCAGCGCGTTGGGCGAGCGCCGGATAGGAAGGCTTTGGAAAATTGACCAGCCGCTTCTGGAAATCGTCAGGATCCTCGGTGATGCCACCCCGGAATGTGATTTCCAAATTCACCAGCCAGCTTTCGAGCCAGTCGGTCTTAGTTTCGGAGGGAGCCGGCATTTCTGTGGGGATCGATGAGCTCGATCCTGGTCCCTTGGAGAAGGACACCGCCTCAAAACCATTTTCCGTCAATCTCTTATTGAGGCGGTCCATCTGTTCGCGGATGAGCGATTCGTGAAGAGCAACCTCCGAATCCAGGAACTGGAGACGAATCTTGCCCGCCGTGGTTTTCAATTTGAGCGGGGCGCCGCCCCCGTTCAAGACTGCCATGGCGTGTACCGGTCCGGAACCACTAGTAGGCACCTGCATCGTCAAGTGCAGCGCGGGATCCGCTTCGATGCGGCGCTCGCCCCCGTTGGCCACGGTGGCGTCGATATTCGCGGCGAGATTCCGCGGCAGAAACACCACGATGTCGCCGTTGCCGGAATTGAGCTGCGATGCGCCCGCGAGCCGCACGTTTCCGCCTCCGGAAGGCGGATCTGGATTAATCCAGGCTGTAATGGTGCCGCCGGAGGTGGCCGCCTGCAGGGCACCGGCTACGCGAGTCAGACAAATGCTGCCGCTGCTCGATTCCAATTCCATCGGACCGGAAACGTACATGACGCGAATCCCGCCTCCGCCGGTCTGGGCGTGCACCGAGCCGCGCACTTCTCCGAAATCGATCTGCCCGCCACCGGTGCGTACGCTGACGAAATTCCCAGCACGAGCGACGGTGATGTTGCCGCCAACCGTTTCCAGTTCGGCGCGCCCGCCGACTTGGCCGGCGCGGATGTGTCCGCCCCCGGTGCGCAGCGCGGCATCTCCCGCGATGTTGCCCACGTTAATGTGGCCGCCTCCGGTGAAGGCCGTAAGGTCACCAGCGACATCGAGAACCTGGATGTGCCCGCCTTCGGTCTCCAGTTTGGCGGCGGAGCGCCCCAAGGAAGCGTCGCGGAGCCCCGAACCACCGATGCGTCCCATCTTGATGTTTCCGCCCTGAGTGTGCAGTGCGGCCGTCCCACCGATGTCCCCGGTCGTGATGTCGCCCCCCTCGGTGTTCACGTCGATGCCATAGCCGCGCGGCACGGCAACCTCAAACTGCACCCAGAACTGGGCATCGGCGGAGCGCACCGCTTGCGGCGGAAGCATGCCGGTGATTTCCACGCCCGAGGCGATCGCCTTGGACTTCAGAGAGTAAGCATCAAGGAGTTGTTGAGCGGCTGCACCGCGGGCGTCGGTTTCGATGTGCACGGTGTAGCGCACGACGGGCGCGGCACCCGCTTCGAGTTGAATAATGTTTACCGACCCGAGATCCGTCGTCAGTCGCAGCGTGAGACCATCTTTGGTACCCATCGTGCCGCTGCGAACAATGGAGGCATGCTGCGAACCCGGGTCAGGGGGTTGGGTAGGCGCGGCCGCCAGTGGTTCTTTGGCTTCGGCCGCCCAGGCCGGCGGCGTGAGCGGTGCTAAGAAAAAGAAGATCGCCAGAACGGGGAACAGCGCCACACGGCGCGCCACGGAAAAAGGCCTTTGTTGGAAAAGTGCGTTCATCGTCGAAACAATTTCTGGCCGGCTACTGCACTTCACGGGGGCCAATTTGCCGTAAGGCAGCGGCGCTGCGCAGCCGCACGTAACGGCTGGGATCCCGGTGCTGCAATTGTTCCAAAGCACGAACCACGCGTTCCACCGACTGAGCCTCTTCCGGACGGTCTGCCTGCACTGCCGTCGTGGCGTCGGCCTCTTCCGATTCGCGGTGCTGCAAAGATCCGACAAGAACATTGACGGCTTCAACGCGCACGCCCGGATTGGAGTCATGCTCCAGCGCGTCGAGCAGGGCCTGTCGTACGTCATCATCCGAGGCCGCCTCGCGGAGCGACTCCAGGGCCTTCATGCGCACGGCGGGATTCTGATCCTTGCGAGCCGCAGCGATCAGCGCCTGGCGCACTGGCTGATCCCGCGAAACCGCCTTCAGGGCTTCCAGGCAATCCAGGCGGACACCGGCGTCGAAGCGCTCGCCATTTTCAACGACGTAGGTAAGAACACGGCGCACATCGCTGTCCTGGACATTGCCGTAGAGAACCAAGGGCTGCTCTGCACTGAGCTGCAGTTGCACATCGGGAGAGCCAGAACCCGAAGAGGGCGGAAAATTGATGCCCCCGACAACCATCTTCGAAAGCTGGTCTTCCGTAAGCGGAGGCTTGGCCATGATGTTCATGGCCTGACCGTTGGCGTTGCCATTATTGCTGTTCTGCAGCCACGGAAGTACCTGCGTTCCAACCAGCATCCCGACGAGGACCAGGAGCGCGCCGCTCCAGGCGGGGCTCAGGGCCATCCAGCGGCGCAGCCAGCCAAAGGGACGCCAGTGTTCCTGAATCGGAGGCGCGGAAAGATCGTCGAGGGCCTCGGCCAGCTCGCTACGGCATTGCGAGAGCAGGATACCGGAAGAATCGAGTTCATCGGCGGGCTGCCGACGAGCGACCATGGCTTCCTGGAGATCGTTCTCTTCGGCAAGCTGGGCGGCGCACGCTCGGCAATTCGCGACATGCGCCTCAATCTCTTTGCGTTCCCTGTCGCTGACCTCGTCGCAGGTGTAGAAAACCAAGAGCGGCGCGATATCTTTGCAGTTCACGCTCTTTTCAAAAGCGCTCATCGCAGGCCTCCCAATTCATGGCGGAGTTTGCGCGTTGCGCGGAAGAGTGAATTCTTCACGGTTTCCTCGGTCGTGCCGAGCGCGTCACCAATGGCTCGAAGCTTCAGGCCCTGATAGTGCTTCATCTCAAAAACGATGCGTTCGCGCGGCGAAAGACGCTCCATGGCAGTGGCGATGCGCGCCTTGATTTCCTTGCCGAAGAAGGTGCGCTCGGGGTCCAGCGTCGGGCGCTGCTCACGCTGGCGCTCGAAAAAGTCGGTGATGCCCTCCTCGTGAAGGCCGGAATTCAGTTCCGGAGCCTGATCTTCAGGGCGCGCCTGGCGGCGGCGCAAATGGTCCAGGCAAACGTTGGTTACGATGCGGTAGAGCCAGGTGTAAAAGCTGCACTCGAAGCGGAAACGATGGAGATTGCGGTAGACCTTCAGGAATGCTTCTTGGTAGACGTCTCGGGCATCCTCGGGGCGCTTCATGAGATTCAGGGCCAGCCGCAGGACGTCCCGATCATAGCGGCGCACCAGTTCCTCGAAAGCCGCACGGCTGCCGGTTTGCGCTTCCGCAACCAAGACCCGCTCGTCAAGGTGGGGCAAAGAGATCACCGAGGCCAGGGCTGCATCTGTGCTACCCGAGCGACCGTTGTCATCAGCCAACGCTAAAGCCCATCTGGGGAGCGGCATATTTCGCTTTCTCTTCGCGTGCGCTGGTGTTGCCGGTTGTAAAACAACACCTTAGCTCAGATTCGAGTCCCTCTGGCTGGATACCGCACACAACGCGACCACCCAATTTGGACGCACTACTACGCCCATAGGTGAGCACCGCTTCCCACTATAACCCCACTATAACAACGGTCCACCTGTGGATTTTGTTTCAGAAATCCATTCGATCGAGGCTCGCCAGGTCATGTCGGAGTGCTCCATGCCATCCGTTAGAGGAGGGAACCGGCGGCACTGTTTCGATCGCCCCTGCGCCAGGCAACCAACGGCCAGGCGAAGAACAGAACCAGGGCCAGCAGAACGGCATAACCATTCGCCCGATAGAAAGAATCCGGCTGAGAGAGCAGTTCGGCGGCGCCCCCCAGCAAGGATGTGCCGGAAACCATGAGGAAGCAGCCGAGGATGTTAAAGCGCATGACGTAGCGCACGCCGAGAGCGAGGGCGCTGAGCAGGATGACGTGCCTCAGGAATTGTTGCGCAAGATCGGCGGCGCCCCCCCAACTTCCGCCCGTGAGAGCCAGCGCGCCCAGCAGGAAAAGCAATACGCGAAGCGCAGTTTGCCGAACATGCGCCGCAAAGAAAGACGCGACCGCAGCGACTAGACCGGTGTAAAGCAAACTGCGCACCACGGTCCCACCAAGGATCGCACCAAAGGGGAGCATGGCGTCGAAGTCTTGGCCGAAGGAAGCTCCGAGCGAGCGATGCACCGTCGGCCAGTGTTCCGAAGCAGCCGCGAGCAGATGTTCTAGGCCGAACAACCCCGCGGCCCCTCCCACCCCGATCCACAGCGCATCGCGATAGAAAGCCGCTGGCATGCCGGCCCAACCCGGCAGACGCTCTTCACCGTAGGCGCGGCTGCCGAAATACCACGCCACGCCAAAGAGCAGGGCGATTCCGCCGACGTAGAGAGGAGCGCCCAGCAGGGCGATGATGGCCACCCCGGCATACGTCAACTTGAGTGGATTGCCCGTATCGTAAGCATTCAACGCTCCGGGGAAGATATTCCCAAGAGCGAAAACTGCAAGATATCCGGCCAGGGCCCAAATCGACCAGAAGGTGATTCTTCTCCACGGAATCGAGTGCGCAAATTGTGACCGCAGGTTTTTCAAAAACACCATCAGGGCCGTCAGGCCTAGTCCGGCATAAAACAGGAAAGGAATCACAATCGAGAGAATGATCCGGGTTAGGCCGCGCTCCTCTTGTTGGCGCTCCCAGCTTTCAGGGATATTGACGTAGGTTCGATAATTGGTGACCTCGTCTCCCAATACTTTCAACTCCACGCGTGCATGAGCATGATCCTGGGAGTTCGCGGCCGGTGCTTGCCGAGAGTCGAGCGGCTGGGCTTGCTCCCAGGTCAGGGTGTGATCAATGCGGCGCGGCCGCTTCTTTGATTCGTCTCCAACTAGAGACCAACCCTGCAGGTCGAGTTTTTTTTCCCGGCGCAGAAACTCTTCCGCGCGGGCCACAGCCTGGTCCTTGTCGAGCGATGCGCCGGGCGCTTCTTCGGCGAGTTTATGCCACACCGAATGAAGTGACCCGTCGGGCTTCAGAATGACCGCGAATTCCTCCGGTTGGCTGTCACGGAAATAGCGCACGCGCCAGAGTGCAGCGGGAACTCGTTCGGAGTAGATAGCGTTGACTTCCGCAATGCCGATGCGCTCCCGCAGATATTCGTTGGCATGCGGATCGGCATTGTTGACGAACACGACGGCATGGTAGTAGGTATTCGGATCGACGCCGCGCTGGCGCATAACTTGATCGGCGTGCGCCCGAGCCGTTCGCGCGTCGATAGACAGCTTCAGGTAGTCACCAATAGAGTGCGGCTTCAGCCGCCATGCCAACGCAACGCCGGCAAGCAGGCAGACGGCAAGAAAAGCAACCATGCCGCGTGAGAGGGCGTCGTAGCCGCTTGACTTGACTTCAGAAGTTGCGGCCGCAGGTTCGCTGGTAAGATCGATTTCCGGCGCGGGCGCCGCGCGATTGAGAAGGTCTTCAGCAGTTTCGAACCCGCCGCGAGTCAGGTAGGAAATACAGGCGAGGGCCAGAGGCGCAAGCGCGGCGGCTCCCACCACCACGCCCGATATCTTGAAATAAAGACTGTTCGAACGGATCAGCAGCATGCCAACCAGCGAGGCGTCCACTGTGTAGTGCCAAATGAGGGTTGCCAGGATGCCCCAGCGCAACATCACCATGCCGGCAACAACGCCGATGATGCCCACCTCAATCCCGCGGATGTAACCAGGCTCCTGCGGATAGGCGCTGTGCAGAAAGCTCCAGGAAAACGCCGGCAAGATGACCGCCAGGAGTCGGGACTTGGTCACCCGCTCCACAAAGGGGATGGCAAAAAGGCGGAAGAGAAATTCCTCGCTGGTGGAGGCCATGAGACCGATGGCCACCCCCGCGATCCAGGGAAACGTCGTGTTGACCGCGTCGGAGTAGTTCAGATCCTGGGGTGCCCAAACTCCAAAACGGCTGCCCACCATGTAGAAGGCGACAATGAAGCCGATGTGACCCGCTGCCAAGGCCAGCCCGACAACTGCCGACGAGAAGAATTCTCTCGAACGAAGCCCACGCATGGTGAAGGCCTTGGAAAGCTGCATCCGATTGGGCTGGTAGGAGCGATAGAGCGGCTCCCCGCCAGGGAGCACCAGGGTCACCATTAACGCCGTACCGAGGGCGGAAAGGAGAGCTATCCCCAGCCGAAGCACGACGAAACTGGCATAGGAATCGTGCGTATCGTAACCGGCGCGCTCGAATTGCCACTGATTCAACTCCATGAGGAAAAAGAGCGCCGCGACGATCATGCCCAACTTGATGGCCCCACTCCAACTTGTTTGCCCGTGTTTTGTGAGCGTGATGCCCACCCACAGCGCGCTGCCGAGCAACAGAACGTACGGAATGATGGCGATCTGGTTGTAAAAAAGATTCGAAGAGCGAAGTTGCTGGTAGCTGCGCCGCCATGCTTCGGGAACGTGCAGGAACTCTTCGCTGCCACCGATGCGCTGGCCTTGGAGAGTGACCTCGAGACGGTAGGGCGCGTCTTTCGCGCGGAAGCCGTGCTTTTCCCATGTAAAATCCCAATCCAGACGGTTTGGCCGCTTGTTCGAATTGGCTTCTTCCGGGAGAACGTCCCAGGCGTTCAAATCGAGGCCGAGTTTCGTGCTGAGATAGTCTTGCGCTGCAGATTGGGCGGCGGCGCGGTCAAGCGATGCCCCGGCACGCGATTCCTCGATATGGTGATCGTAGCCGACGATTTGTCCCGCCGGGCTCACGCGAACGCGGAATTCTTCTTCCTGTTGCGGCTTGAAGAAACGCACGTCCCAGAACCAGATATTCAGCTCGCTGGACATGAGTTTGTTGGCCTGCTGTAACCCGAGCTGGCGCTCGAGATAGACCTTGGCGTTGTCGTCGACCGCGAAGACAATTGTCGATTGGTAGCCGCTGACGTCCTCACGAAGTCCGCTGACGAATTTCTGCGCGCGCGCCAAAGCTTCCTCGCGGGAGACCTGAAAATTAACGGAGGCTTCGGGGAAAGCGCGGAAAAAATAGTTGTAGGCGAACAGCGCGCCTAGGATTCCCACCACCATCCAGAGGAGCAGCGTGCGCTTGTCGGAACCTGTTAGACGGTCTCCCGCCACGTGAACCTCCCCGTTGGGGACATGCCACCCTCACTCTATCGATACGACTGGCAGACAAGCAAGTTTCGCTGCAGCCGGTCGGTCGCTTTGCGGCCGCATCTAAAAATGTTTGCGGCGGGAGTGATATAAGGAGAATGCGTCGACCGGCGTACGGTGGCACTTGCAATTGACCGCCTTGCGGTCGCGTTTGCCAATGACCATGAATCTCGGCACAGCAGTACGCATGATCAAAGGCGTTGGCCCGCAGCGCGCCGAACTGCTCGCGCAGCGCGGGATCTACACGCTCGAGGACTTGCTCGGGTACCTCCCGTTCCGTTACGAAAACCGCATCCATTTCTCCAAGGTGAAAGACATTCAACCGAACGGCACGTACACCATTCGTGCGCGGGTGATGAGCGGCCAGGCGGTGCGCAGTATGCGCGGCCGCGACGCCATTTATCACCTGCTGGTACAGGACGACGCGGGCGGTTCGCTGCCTTGCAAGTTTTTTCACGGTGGATACCTCGAAGGGCGCTTGAAGCCCGGGCAACTGCTCATTCTTCATGGCAAGGCGGAGGTCGATAAGCTGAGGCCCGCACGGCTGGAGATGATCAATCCCCAAATCGAAGTGCTGAGTGGCGAGGAAATAGATTCCACCGAGGTCGGCAGGATCGTACCGATCTACGAAGCGATTGGCACGTTTGGCTCGCGGCAAATTCGCCGCGCGATGTACGCCGCCGTGCAGCTCATCGATCAGAGGATGCCGGATGTTTTGCCGGAGGGATTGCGAGCGCGGCTTGGCTATCCCGCGCGTGGCGAAGCTCTGATTCACACGCACTTCCCGGAACCCAGCGAATCCCTCGAGGCCTTGAACACGTTTCGTTCACCATCCCAGCAGCGGCTCATCTTCGAGGAATTTTTCTTGTATCAGCTCAGCCTCGCACTGGACCGCAAGGCCACTAGCAAGGAGAACGCCATGGCCTTCCGCGTGCGGGAAGACGCCGTGCGCGAAGCGCTCAAGCGCATCCTGCCGTTCAAGCCCACGGCGGCGCAGAAGCGGGTTCTCGCCGAAATCGCCGCGGACTTGGAAAAGCCCGCTCCGATGAACCGGCTCCTTCAAGGTGACGTCGGCAGTGGCAAGACTATCATCGCGCTCCAGGCCGTCGTGATCGCCATCGAAAACGGTGCGCAAGCGGCGCTGATGGCCCCAACGGAAATTCTCGCGGTGCAACATTTTCTTTCCGCGCGCCGCCTTCTCGCCAAAGCCGGCTATCGCGTCGAGTTGCTCATCAGCGGGCTGAAAGGCGCGGAGAAAACCGTTGCCCTCAAACGCATTCGCTCCGGGGAAGCGCAATTTGTCATCGGCACGCACGCGCTGATTGAAGACAGCGTCGAATTCACCCGCCTCGGCTTCGTGGCCATTGACGAGCAGCACCGCTTCGGCGTTTTGCAGCGCAAGCGGCTGATGGATAAAGCAGCGGCGCAGGGTCACGCCCCGCATGTCCTCGTCCTGACTGCTACGCCCATCCCGCGCACCCTGTCGCTCACCCTGTATGGCGACCTCGACGTGTCCGTTCTCGACGAGCTCCCGCCCGGCCGCACCCCCATCGCCACGCGCATGACCACCGAACAGCATCTCGCCGGCGTCTGGGAATCTCTCCGCCGCGAAGTCGCGGCCGGCCATCAGGGCTACGTCGTTTATCCGGTCATCGAAGAATCGAAGCTCGAGCTAAAAGCCGCCATGGAAGAATACGAGCGCTTGTCGCGCGAAGTTTTTCCGAAACTCAAGCTTGGCCTGCTGCACGGCCGCCTCTCCAGCGACGAAAAAGAAGAAGTCATGCAGCGCTTCCGCAAAAACGAAGCCCAAATCCTGGTTGCCACAACTGTCGTGGAAGTCGGCGTCGATGTTCCGAACGCCACCGTGATGGTCATCGAACACGCCGAGCGCTTTGGACTTTCTCAGCTCCACCAGCTTCGCGGGCGCATCGGCCGCGGCGCGCAGAAATCACACTGCATCCTCGTCGCACCGGCACGCATGACCGACGAAGCCCGCGCCCGCCTGGAGACCATGGTCCGCACTTCCAACGGTTTCGAAATCGCCGAAACTGATTTGCAACTTCGCGGTCCGGGCGAATTCTTCGGCACCCGCCAGTCCGGCGACCTGGGCTTCCACATCGCCAATCCCCTGCGCGATCGCCAATTCCTCGAACTGGCCCGCCGCGAAGCCTTCGTCCTGGCCGACGATGCCGCCCAGCAAGAGACGCTACAGCTCCTCCTGCGCATGCTCCCCCCCGAATGGCAGCGCCGCTATCATCTCGCCCACATCGGCTGAGGAATGACTATTGTTTTATCAGCTACTGGCCGAATAGCTTTATACTCTCGGTTCAGCTGGTCAACTCGCTTTAAGGGCGTCTCCAGTCGCATGCTCTGGCAGGAGCGCCCAGAAGAGGCCGCGCTGACGTTTTAAGGAGCCTTATATCCCCGGTCTGAAGGCCGGGGCTTTTCGGCCCCACGGGTAAGGGAGGGTGACGTGGGGCCAACGGGAATGTATGTCGCTACGTTCATCCTTTTCCTGATTCCGTGGTCGATTCTTGGTGGGGCATGGACAGGTTCGCTGGAGGAAGGACAAGGAAGTCGTGCCCTGGAACTGGCGCTCGTTCTGCCTGAGGGCAGCGCCAATTGCAGCGACGCTCGCAACCCCGACTGTCATGGGTTTCTTTTTGTCGTGGACGCACACCAGAAGTCCTCATGGTGGGACTCTGCCCCGGACTCTGGCTAATAAGTCGAGACGAATTAGGGTTTGCGCTTTTGTTGTTTTTCTGCCTCTTCGATGAACTTTCGGAATTCCGCCACAGCCGGCACGTTTGGCGAGTGCAGCGCATCCTTGTTCACATAGCGCCAGGCAGGAGCCCGATCCAGGGGTCCGTCGAGGCGGCCTTCATACACCATAAACATGTCTTCTGCAGGCCCAACTTCCGTTTGTGGATGAGGTTTTGTGTCCTGCGTTGAGGTTTGCGGCGCATCTGTTGGATGGCCCTGCTGCACACCAACTCGGATGCCAGTGTCGGTTGGCTGAACGATGACCGGGCGATCATTCGTAGGCAGGCCGCCTATCGTGGGCTGCACGATTTTGCCGGAGCCCTTGCGAACCGTTATCACCAGATCGGCCGTTTGCGTGTCCAGCACAGGGGTGAACCGCCCCCATTTAATCAATGCCTTCTCCACGTCCTCTTGAGCCGTCTTGTTCGCCATCGGGGCGATAGCGGAAGTGCCCGCGCTCGGATCGATAAGTACCGAGACCGTGCGGGCTTGAAGAACATAAGCCGGCAGCAAAATCTTTTTCCTGTCCCCGGCGATTGCCAGCGAACCAAATGCAAGAACAAACAAGATCACCACACGCATGCGAAAGAGCATCACCGCCTCCATGCCAAACACACCTGAGTATTGTAGTCCGCCGTGCCGAAGATAGACACAGGGACCTCCTCGCCTATACCCGATGCACCCCGGAACCGACCACCGCCCCGATGTCTGACATGTTTATGCTTTGTTGTGTTTGTTCTCGGCCACGGTCATCGTGGTGTGCCTCCGCTCCCTGGCGAATCAACACCCGATCAAAGACATTTCTTCTCTTCGGCTGTGCTTCATGCTCGGTCTGCCGATTTGCACCAACTGATTGACGCTACTTTTTATCTTTTTGGATTCATATTCTTTCTGACCTCGCCGATCGTCTTCATGCCTTTGGCCAGCAGCAGCGCTCCAGGTTGGACGTTTATTCGAAACCTCTCTTTCTATGTCGTCTTTGCCGCCAACGTCTTTTTCGTTCTGCATTCCGTGCGATGGTTTGCGTGCGCTCTCCGCGCTCCGCTTGAACACTTAAGACATTGCATACCAGCAGGTCCACCACGCGCATTCTTTGTTCCTTGACTAACAACCAAAAACTGACGGCTAATAACTGCACTCATGCGCGTCATCGCAGGGCTTTACCGCAGTCGCATCCTGAAACGCCTCAAGGGCCTGGCTCTCCGCCCCACTAGCGATCGCCTACGCGAAACGCTCTTCAACGTGCTGGCGCCCCATATCGCCGGCTCTCGATTCGTCGACCTTTTCGCGGGAACCGGCGCCGTCGGCATTGAGGCCCTGAGCCGTGGCGCCACCGAAGTCGTGTTCATAGAGAATCGTGCGCGGGCCGGCACCTTGATTCGCCGCAACCTCGAATCGTTGGGCATCAATACCGGAGTGACCGTGCTCGCCGTGGATGCTCGCCGCCGGTTACAACTACATTTTCCTCGACCCGCCCTATGCTGCTGCCGAAGACTACTCCCGCGTGCTAGAATTTCTAGGTTCCGCGGATCTTCTCGCACCCGGCGGCCTGGTCGTCGCCGAGCATCGCCGCAACTTCGATTTAGCCGAAGAACCCGGCGCGCTGCGAAGGTTCCGCGTTCTCCGCCAGGGCGATGCCGCCCTAAGCTTTTACCGCCGCCGTGGCGAGACAGGTAGAGAGACGAGCGGCGAAAACGACCCGGCCGAGTAAACCCCCGCCCGCCGAGTTTCATCTATCATGAGGTGCCAGCGTGTCCCTGTAGTGGCGGGGCGGCATTTATCCCGACCAGCTCGGGAGCCTGGCAAGTAGTGGCTGTTCTTTATTTTGTGGCAACTGGGGGGTCGGTCCGACAGAATGCCTTCCTCTTGGACGGCTTTAGCCGCTGAGGAATTGAGGCTGCCTCATAGACTCGTTAGCCCGGTCAGATCCAATCCGGCCGCGCATCATGCGGCCAGCGAAAAGGAAATGTCTGTGAACCAAGTCAGCGACGCACTCAATCTCCGGGGACAGACTCCCAAGACTGCCGCCCGCGTGCGCCTCGATGCGGGCCAAGGTCCGAAGCTCGATGTCGCCTGGGGATCTTTCCACCAGGGGATCGGCAGCAGCATCGCCGCCGTTCTAAGACGGGCCAGAGTCCCCAAGAACTTTCTCGCCGCGAGCTTCTTCAAAGACAGTTGGGTGGAGCGACGGATCCCCCGCCGCGCTCTCGTGGCCGCCGCCCTCTGGCATGTCGTTTTTATCGTCATGCCGTCCCCGCGTCTCCCTGCCGCGGCAACCCACTATTCCGCCTTCGAGAACACTGAACTGACCTGGTCTGGCCCCATCAATGATTTTCCTTTAGTGGACAGAAAGGCTCCCAAACCGATCCCGCGCGGCGAACCACATAAGCCCCTTCCTCCACAAGGCGGCGACGCCTTCCACCCGCGCCAGCGCATCTTTACCGATCCCGTCCACCCGAACCACCCGCGGCAGACTCTGATTAATTCCGCCGCACCCCTGGTGCCCCCGAAAATTCTCCCGAATCTTCCCAATATCGTGGAGCTCCAGCAGACGGCTGGTCCCGCGCGTCCCCGTTTGCAAATCAGCCAGGAAACCCTATCCAAGCTGCGCCCGCGCGAGGTTCGCAAAATGAAGCTGACCACCGCGCCCGCTCCCGACCTTCCCACGCTCGACCAAAAACTTGCGGATATCGCCCCGTCCATGTTGCCGGACGCCCCCGCGCGCCCAAAATTGGAACTGAACGCGGGCGCCGCCCCGCGCCTGGCTCCCCGCGCGCAAGCAAGTGAAGTGGAACCTGCCCCGGAAGTTAGCTCCGCCCAATCCGGAGTCACGAACGGAAATGTCTCAACTTTCATCGCGCTTTCAACGGCGCCCGGCCCTCCCGCGCCCATAATCCCGCCCCCAGGGAATCTCGCTGCGCATGTTTCCATTTCGCCCGAAGGCAAGCAACCCGGCGTACCCAGTGGCTCACCGAAGGGAGCCCCCGGCGCTAACGGCGGAGGCCCAACAAGCAGCGGTGGGTCCGCCACCGGCAACGGCAGCGGAAAAAATGACATGGACGTAAGCATCAGCGGAGGGCACCCGCCCGGCAACAGCACAAGCTCCGGCCTCGGCGGATCCCCGAGCGTCAAAGCCCCCGCTTCCCATGCCTTAATCCTCAAGCCCGATCCGCACACCAAAATCGATGACGCACCCGAGAGAAGCGGACCGCCAAACTTCGCGGCGCTTCCGGCCGGTGCACTGCCCGAGCAGATCTTCGCCTCGAAAAAGATTTACAAGATGCTGGTAAACATGCCCAACCTGAACAGCGCGACGGGGAGCTGGATTCTGAATTTTTCCGAGCTGCGCGTGAATTCCGAAGGCCCCCCGCTGACTTCCTTGGGCGTTTCCGCCCCTGCTCCCCTGAGGAAGATCGATCCGAAGTATCCACCCACACTGATCAAAGAGCGTGTCGAAGGAGAGGTCGTGCTATACGCCGTGATTCGCCGCGATGGCTCGGTCGATAGCATTCAATTGGTGCGTGGCATAGACGAGCAGCTCGATGCCAACGCCATGGAAGCACTGAGCCAGTGGAAATTCCGGCCTGCCACGAGACAAGGAACGCCGGTGGATCTTGAGGCCATCGTGCACATTCCTTTCCACCCCCCGGGCGAGCGTTAAGAATTCCCATTTTTCTTGGTGTTTGAACTAGGAACGGCCTTCGGCCAGCTTCACCAGGGCGTAGAGCGCGTGATTTACGGGCGTGGGCAAGTCGAGTTCAGCACCACGGCGGGAAACATAGCCATTCAAAGAATCGATTTCCGTGCGCTTGCCGCGATTCATGTCTTGTCCCGTTGATGAAAGCGCCTCCGCCATCTGAGTAGCAATTTTGAGGGCGCCTCTGAGCGCCGCCTGAGGGTCTTCCAACCCGTGAGGATGAATTCCTGCGGCCCGTGCCACGGCCAGGACCTCATAAACCGCCGTTTCGACAACTTTCCAAGCATCCGCGCTCGAGGCGATTTGCCCGTACTTCGCGCGGCTAAGCGCGGAGACGGCGTTCAACGCGCAATTCCACACCAGCTTGGTCCAGAGTTCGCCTTCGATATTTTCAGTAATGCGGCAAGGCACTTGGGCGCGCGCAAAAAGCGATGTGATGCGCTTGGTTTTTTCGTTTTCCGGCCCGACAACCAAATCACCGCGGCCGACGTGTTTCACGCGCCCGGGTTCGGGGACGGAAGCCGCCACGTAAACGACGGCGGGAAGCGCTTCGATCGCCGCCGCGGCGCGAAGTTGTTCCACATTGTCCACGCCATTCTGCATGCTGAGGACCACCGCGCCGGGAGCGAGCAGTGAAGCCAGCGCCCGCGCCGTGGTCGCGTTGTCCGTTGTTTTCACACAAAAAAGAACAATTTCCGCGCCGCGAACCGCGCTTAGTTCGGTGGACGCCTCGACTCGCACGCTTTCCTGAAACTGCAATGTGTCCAGGAAGAGCCCGTTCTTGTTGACGGCTCCGACAAAAGCCGGACGCCCAATCATCACCACCGGCGTACCCGCGCGCGCCAGCAGTCCGCCGAAGTATCCACCCACGGCGCCAGCGCCAACGACGGCAATTTTGGGCCCGCCTTCCTGCAGGGTCACGGAGTTACCACGCTGATCAGCCGGTCGATGTCGCGCTCCGTGTTATACAGGTGCGGGGAGACGCGAATGTTGCCTTCGCGCAGGCTTACGACAACATTCTCCTTCCGCAGATGTTGGTAGTGCTCCGCTGTTTTCTCCGGGCTGCGTGCCGCAAAACATCCATACGGCCCGCGCCGCGCGGCATCCAGAGGGCTAGCCGGCACAAAGCGGTCCTTCGGGAGGCGGTCGAACATGAGTTCGATCAATTTCTGGTTATGCGCGGCAACCAACTCTGGTCCCATGCGCACCACAAAATCCACGGAGACGTCCATCGCCACCAGATTGAAATTGAAATAGCTGGCCCACTCCGGCGAATCCCACCGCTTCGCGTTTGCCGCAGGCTTGGGGTCTTCGAAATTCAACGCCGCGAAATTGTCCGAGCCCGCCACGGCCATCCAATAAAACGGTCCAGGCCGCACGAGCCCAAGATGTTCGCTCTTGGCCCAGAAGAATCCCGTGCCGAAAGGACTCAGCAGCCACTTGTAGCCAGCGGACACCAGAAAGTCGGCACCGAGTTGCTTGACATCCATGGGTATTGCCCCGCAGCACTGGCTGACGTCCAGCAATAGCAGCGCCCCCTGTTTGTGACACGCGTCAGCAACCCGCGCGGCATCCAGCCGAGAGCCGTCGTCGTACCTCACCATGCTCACCGAAACCATCCGCGTCCTTGGTGTTAGTGCAGCCATCAGGTCATCGGCGGTGATGAACCGCTGGCGCGGAGAAACAATCTTCAATTTCAGGCCCTCGCGTTCTTCCATCGGTTTCCACGCGGTGTATTGCAGCGGAAACTCTCCCTTGGCGGTGATGACCTCGTCGCCCGGCTTCCACGTCAGACCATACGCCACCGCTGCCACGCCGGCGCTCGCTCCAGTCGTCAGGGCAACCTCTTCGGGTTTTCCGCCGATCAGCTTCGCGATGGATGTACGGATACGCATGGGCACTTCAAAGAAGGTGGAATCCGGCTTTTGGTGCGGATATTTCTTCGCTTCAAGCGCGGCTTGCACAGCCCGAATCGAAACCTTCGGCATCGGCGACTGGCCCGCCAAATTCAAGTAGGTTGCGTCTTCGATCTCGAACCACTCCTGCCGCCAGCCGCTTTGCAAGGAAGTTGTTGTTGTAGCCATGGGCCTCTCCTTCGAGTGAGCCAAAAGGAATTAGGTTGGTGCCTACCGCGGCGGGTACAACGTCCAATTTGGAAATTGACATGCTACTCGCGAGAACAATGGGGCTACAGGCTCTATACCACCACGCATAGATGCCCTCGATGGGTTTCTACTTCGCCGTGGCAGTTAATAGCAGCCGAGTGGTCGGCGATGGGACTCCACGCGGAAGCAAGAACCCATCGAAGTGGCGGCACAGGGTGCCCAACCTCAGTAGGGAATCCCCCTGGTTCACGAGGGAAAGGATGTTTAGACCAACGCGCTGTACCCGACCGCAGCCCTTGCCGGGAACTGCGCTATGGTTTGCCTCGGTCTAATTCCTTGTCGAGAATACGTCGAATCAACTCTGCTGTTGAGATGCCTTTGGCTTTAGCGAGTTTCTCCAAAGCGGCTTTCTGCGGTTTGGAGAGATAGATATTTGTTCTGGCGTATCCCATGCTGCATGCCATACACCAGCTGGCTTCAGAAATGCAAGC